>Ga0163144_10017294_pt1 | contig 14690 bp, 14 predicted proteins | sample OliLak19BULKMAT1_FD_123175 | JGI IMG/M metagenome (GOLD analysis project Ga0163144, IMG submission 123175) | Freshwater microbial mat bacterial communities from Lake Vanda, McMurdo Dry Valleys, Antarctica - Oligotrophic Lake LV.19.BULKMAT1 | ecosystem: Environmental > Aquatic > Freshwater >... | reverse complement strand
CGCTCACGCCAGCGGGTCGGTTGCTGGCGGACAGGATTGCGAGCGAGATCGCGCCGTAGGGCGCGTTGAGCGAAACGAAATGCTCCAGCGCCGACCGATCAGCTACCCGAGCCGAACGTCTGCTGCGGCGGGGAGACCGTCTTCACGCCGCCCTGCGTCTGGAGCTGCATTACCGCGAGCGCACGCTCGACGCTGCCGTCCGGGCCGAAGCGGAAAAGGCCGTTGACGCCGCCCCAGCCTTCGGGGCGCTGGATCATCGCTGCATCGAGCCTGTCAGCAGCGGCGAGTGTCGCAGCGAGTGCGCCGGCGTCATAGCCGAACGCAGCAAGCCTCGGCGGGGCTTCACCGAAATAGGCCTGATAGCGCTTCTCGAAGTCAGCGACCGACACCGGGTCCGGCGCCGCGAAGGCGCCGCCATAAAGGCCAGGCTCGCGCCAGACGTCCGGGTCGTTCCACTGGCCTGTGCCGAGGAAGCGCACCTCCTTCGGCGTGACGTTGGCGACTGCACGCAGCAGTGCACCGACAGAACGGAGCTGGACGCCCGCCTCCGGGATCAGCACTGCCACCTTGTTCCGGTTTGCGCGGTTCTCGGCCTCGATGATGGACGCGACGCGGCGCGCCTCTGCCTGCGGCGAGGAATTGCCCTGCGTGTAGTACTCAACGCCAACGACAGCCCCGCCGCGCCTGGCGACAGCGTCGCGCAACGCCTGTTCGATCGCGCGGCTGTTCTGGTTGTTGGGACCCAGCATCGCAAAGCGCGTGACGCCATCCCTGGCGGCCCAGTCGACGATACGCTCGACCTCGGCATAGGGCGTCAGCGAGACGAGATACGCCCCCTGGCCGATCGCCGAGACATCTGTCGAGAAGGCGAAGACGGGCGCGCGCACTTCAGCGGCTTCGCGCGCAACCGGCGAGACCTGCTGGGCGAACACCGGGCCGATCACGGCGATGGCGCCATCACGGATAGCATCGTCGGCGATGCCGGCGACGATGGCGGGGTCGGCACTGGTGGCGTCGCGGCGCAGGAGCACAACATCGGTCGCGCCAACCTGGAAGAGCGCCATCTGGATCGCATTGTAGATGCCTTCGCTCTGCTTCTTCACTTCCGCGTTCGTGGACGAGAAGGGCAGCAGGACCGCGATCCGCTTGAGGTTCATCTGCTGGGCACCGGGCAGATGGCGTGGCAGATAGGCGTTGCTGCTATCGGCAAAGGTGGGCATCACGGGTGCCGACGGCGAGGGATCGGCAGAAGGCGGCCGCATCGGGCGGGTTGGATCAGGACGCAGGTCGTTGGTAGAGAGAGGCGTGGTCGGTCGCACAGGGCCGCTGGTGCACGCGGCTGTGGCGGCCAGCATCAGCGCGGACGCCGCGCCAAGGAAACGGACCCGAGTTCTGGATGACATGCGCGACCCCTCCTGAGGATGCGGCGGTAGACCCGGCCCAAGCAGCAGACCCCATGGCATTGGACCCTGAGGCTGCGGAACCTAGGCCGGAGGACGATTCCCGACAAGGCGATCAAGCCCTGGGCGAGGGCTCTCCCTCGCGCCTGTACCGGATAGATCCCGGACTTGCGCCGGGGCTGTACGTTGTTTCGACTCCGATCGGCAACCTCAGGGACATCACCCTGCGCGCCCTCGATACGCTTGCGTCGGTGGACGCTGTCTGCGCCGAGGATACGCGGGTGGCCGCGAAGCTGATGTCAGCTTTCGGAGTGTCCGCGAAATTGCGGCCATATCACGACCACAACGGCGCACAGGCGCGGCCTTCATTGCTTAAGGAATTGCAAGCTGGGGGGCGCATTGCGCTGATCTCGGATGCGGGAACGCCGCTGGTGTCCGACCCCGGCTTCAAGCTGGTGCGCGAGGCGGCGGCACTGGGGATCAGGGTTTTTGCGATACCGGGCGCATCGGCGCCAATGGCGGCGCTGGCGTCCTCCGGCCTGCCGACCGACCGTTTCACTTTCGCGGGCTTCCCGCCGCCCCGGTCTGGCGCGCGCAAGACTTTCCTGAATTCGCTGAAAGGCTCCGGGGGCACGCTCGTGTTTTTCGAGGGGCCATCCCGCCTCGTCGCCAGCCTTGTCGACATGGCCGACGTGCTGGGCGCGCGCGAGGCCGTCGTTGCGCGCGAACTGACCAAGCTGTTCGAGGAAGTCCGGCGCGGCACGCTGGCGGAACTTGCGGCGCACTATGCCGAGGCCGGTCCGCCGCGCGGCGAGATCGTCGTGCTGGTGGGGCCGGGCGAGGGTGCGGAAGTCGCCGACGCCGAGACGGTGGACGCGGCCATCCTTGCAGCGGGAGATGACCGCCCGTTGAAGGAGATCGCCGCTGAACTTGCCGAGCGTTTCGGCATGAAGCGCCGCGATGTCTATGCACGTGCGCTGGAATTGCGGCAGACGGATGGGGACGATGGCGCAGGCTGACCCCACAGCAACACGCCGGAAGCGGGAGGCCGCTGGCCGCCGCGCCGAAAACCGCCGCTTCGCGGCGGCTTCAGCTCGGGGGCGAACGCATCCCTGACCGTCGGGCGCGCATGCTGGCGTTCGTCGAGGTCAAGGCGCGCCGCACGCAGGACAGGGTGCCGGAATCGGTGTCGCCGAAGTTGCGCAAGCGGCTGGAGCGGGCGGCCAGTCAGCGGGTATCGCGCCGGCGCGGCCTGCAGCAGCATCCCTGGCGCTTCGACATCGTCATGCTTGCGCCCGGGAGGCTGCCGCGGCACGTGGGCGATGCGCGGCGGGGCTCTGAGTTTGTTCACTTTCTGGCTGTCGCGGCTGTAGAAGATTGGCGCCGCGCCTGAAAATCGCCGCATCTGGCGGCTATGCGCTGCGCGAGAACGTGACGGAGCTATCGCGATCATGACTGCACGCTTGCTGGCCTGCCTTCTTCTTGCCGCACCGATTCTGGGCGGGTGTCTCTCCGACCGCACATTCGGCGAGGCGCTCGATGACTCGAGCGCGGCCACTGAGCTGAAGACGCGCCTGCTCAGCGCGGGCCTGAATGGTCGCTTCATGGAGGTGGACGTCGCGGTGGTGGATCGCTTCGTGCTGCTGTCGGGCCGCGTCGCAAGCCAGGAAGACCGCAAGGAGGCCGAGCGCATCGCGTGGGCCGTTGGCTCTGTCGACGAAGTCGCGAACGAGGTGAATGTCGGCTACTGGGACCTCGGCCGGGACGTGAACGATGCGTGGATCACCGAGCAGATCCGCATGCGACTGATCGCAGACAACGATATCAAGGGCACGAATTTCAATATCCAGGTCCATGGCGGCACGGTCTACCTGCTGGGCCTTGCGCGCACCGAAGACGAACTTCGCCGCGCCGCCGAGCACGCCAGCATCGTCAACGGCGTGAAGAAGGTCGTCTCCTATGTGAAGATGCGCGAGCGCGCTGGTCCGCCGCCCGAGATCAGCGTCGCCGCAGCTCCGCCAAGCGACCAGCAGGGCAGGCCCGTCGCCGATCCCTCCGCCGGCCAGCCGATCAACATCGCCCCGTCGTCGGGCTCGCCCGCGCCGATCGTGCCACCTGCCCAGTCGCCCACCACGCGCGGCCAGTACAGCGATCCCTATGCGCCAGGTGCCGCGCCCCCGCCGGGAAGCTCCGGAGGTCCTTCAAGCAACGGCAATGCAGTCGGCCTCCAGACCGTGCCGTTGCCGCCCGTGACGAACAACTGAGCGCGAATACCCCTGCGCTGCGCATTGCGGCAAAGGCTCGCGCAACCTAGGTAGGAGGCGTCCGCCGGAGCTCTCCCCATGTCACTGCGCATCGCCGTCCAGATGGACCCGCTGGAGGGCGTCAATCCGGCAGGCGACACAAGCTTCATGATGATCGAGGAAGCGCAGGCGCGCGGCCATCAGGTCTTCGTCTATGGCGTGGGCGACCTGTACTACGACTCCGGCTTCCTCGGCGCGTGGGCCAGACCTGCGAAGGTCTTCCCCGGCCGCACGCCGCATGCCGAGACGGGCGCTCCCCAGAAGATTGATCTGCGCAAGGACGTTGATGTCGTCCTGATGCGGCAGGACCCGCCTTTTCATATGGGCTACATCACGGCGGCGCATCTGCTCGAACTCGTGACGGACGAGACGCTGGTGGTGAACGATCCGGCGGGCGTCCGCTCGTCGCCGGAGAAAGTCCTCACGCTGATGTATCCCGACCTGCAGCCGCCCACGCTGATCACGCGTGACATTGCACGGGTCCATGAATTCCGCGCCGTGCATGGCGACATCGTGCTGAAGCCGCTGCACGGGCATGGCGGCGCGGGCGTGCTGAAGATCGGCCGCGAGGACGGCAATCTCGAAGCGGTCGTCGACCTGTTCAACAGGATGGTTCCCGAGCCCTTCATTGCGCAGGCCTTCCTGCCGGCGGTGAGCGAGGGCGACAAGCGTATCCTGATTGTCGACGGAAAGCCGGTTGGCGCAATCAACCGCAAGCCGCCGAGTGGTGCGATCCGTTCCAATCTCGTGGTGGGCGGCACGGCGGAGGCGACCGAATTGTCTGTGCGCGAGAAGGAGATCTGCGCCCGCATCGCGCCCGCATTGCAGAAGCGCGGCCTGCTATTCGTCGGCATCGACGTGATCGGGGGCATGATGACGGAGATCAACGTAACGTCTCCAACCGGCGCGCGTGCGCTGAAGCGTCTCTCGGGCGTCGATGCGGTCGCTGCGATGTGGGATGTGATCGAGAAGAAGCTGACCTGAACGTCAGGCCACGATACCCGGCATGCCTGATGCGCCGGTGCGCCCTGCGATGGCGGGCCGGAAGCGATAGCTCAGCGCCTCTGCCGCCTGTACGCGGGCGAGGCTGGCCGAACGATCAAGATCCACGATTGTGCGCGCGACGTTCAGCACGCTGCACATCGATTGGCCGCGCCTCGAGGCCCTCCAGGGCAAAAGGTGTGCTGCGGCTGATCGTTATCTGGCTGTTCCCGCTCCAACAACGCAGACAACAACCGGACGAAAGAACAGTTCAAGAACCATTTCGCGGGCAGCCCGGTTGTTTGCCTGTTAAGGCGAACCCGGTGAGTGTCGCGACAGTGGAGGGACGTGTGCTCAGACACCTTGCCAGCGCCATTGTCATTGTCGCCGCATCGGCTTGCGCCGGCGCGCCAGTTGCGCACGCCACCCAATTCCTGAGCGCGATCGACGACGTCCCGCTCCCGCAAGGTCTTACCGAAAAGCCGGATCCGCTGATTTTCGAAAGCGACCAGGGCCGCGTGGTGCGGACGACGGCCGAAGGCAATCTCGGCGGCGACTACGTCTCGGCTTTCTATGCCGAGACCCTTCCTGCGCTTGGCTGGAAGCCCGAGACCACGCCAGATGGCGTCGCCTACGCGCGCGAAGACGAGCGCCTCACCATCCGTATCCGGGCACCAGCGACTATGTCGGCTGTCCGGGTCGAATTCGAACTCGTCGTGAAGCTCGCCTCGACGCGCCTGCCGGACTAGGTTTCTCGCATTATCGCGACGGAGCCAAGCGTGAGTGACCTCTACGACCTGCTGAACGACATCCGCACGCACCATGTCGACCTGTTCCAGAAGGCGCTCGGTGAACTGCGCGAGCAGGGTCATGTCCTGATCATCGAGCCGCCCATGCTCAACGATGGCGACGAACTCGCGCGCGAGGGCGCGCTCAATCTTGGCAGCCGATACGATCTCGCCGTGCAGGAAGGCGAGACCGCCAGTCCCTCCATGTTCCAGTCGGGCCGCATGCTGGATTTCGAACCCATCGCCTTCGAGGGCGGCGGCCTTTCGATCGTGATCGCGCCATTTCCGTGGGACGGCGTCCGCCTCGCCATCGATGGCAATCCGCTGTCGGTTGCGGCAGCGCTCGCCGGCTGGTTCGAGGAGGCGATGTGTGCGCCCGAAGGCGTCGCCGGGGACGGCATCCAGCACGCCGCGCACTTCCTCTCCGATCCCGTTGTTGAGGGCGGAACCTCGCTGGCGCAGGCGGATCTCGGCACGGCCGATGTCGATGTGTTGATCGATCTCTTCGACCGCCTTCGGCTGGCCGGCGCAACGCGGGTGGAACTCAGCCTGCCGCCCGGCTAGGAAGGATCCAACAGGAGACGCTCATGGCCTACGAAACGCTGCTGGTGGAATCCGATGGCCCGGTCGGGGTCATCACGCTCAACCGGCCCGAGACGCTGAATGCGCTGTCACGCAAGCTGTGCGCGGAAGTCGCCGACCAGCTGGGCAAGTGGAATGGCGATGCGGCGATCAGCTGCGTGATCATCACGGGCGCGGGCAGGGCGTTCGCTGCCGGGGCCGACATCAAGGAAATGGCGCCGCAGAGCTACATGGACGTCTACAAGGCAGACATGTTTGCGGACTTCGAGCGGGCGGTCTCGTCATTCAGAAAGCCCATCATTGCAGCGGTGAACGGGTTTGCGCTGGGCGGCGGGTGCGAGCTTGCCATGCTGTGTGATTTCATCCTGGCCTCGGAGACGGCGAAATTCGGCCAGCCCGAGATCAATCTCGGCGTGATGCCGGGAATTGGCGGCACGCAGCGTCTCACGCGCTTTGTCGGAAAATCGAAGGCGATGGAGATGTGCCTCACCGGCCGCATGATGGACGCGGCGGAAGCCGAGCGGGCGGGCCTCGTCTCCCGCGTCCTGCCGGCCGACCAGCTGATGGATGAGGCGAGAAAGGTCGCGAAAAAGATCGCGGCCGCCTCCCAGCCGATCGCCATGATGACCAAGGAGGCGGTCAATGCCGCCTATGAAACCACGCTCCATCAGGGCCTTGCCTTCGAGCGGCGGCTTTTCCACGCCATGTTCGCCACCGACGACCAGAAGGAAGGCATGAGCGCCTTCGTCGAAAAGCGCCCGGCCCAATTCAAGCAAAAGTAAAACTGGTCAAGCAACAGTGAAGCGGGCCTTTGGCGCGGTGTTTCACGCCTTCGGCCAAATCGTGCGCGCTGCGAATTGACGGCCTTGGGCGACGCTGATAATAGGCCGCTCCCCAAATCCCCCGGTTCGTGTCCGGCGGCCAGGGTAAACGGAGCTTGGAAGACCGATGGCCAATACGAAATCCGCCGAGAAAATGGTGCGCAAGATCGCCCGGCGGACAGAGGTCAACAAGTCACGCAGGTCGCGCGTCCGCACCTTCGTCCGGAAGGTCGAGGAAGCCGTTGCGTCAGGCGACAAGGCCGCCGCCATCAAGGCGCTCAAAGCCGCCGAGCCTGAGATCATGCGCGGCGTCACCAAGGGCGTGCTGCACAAGAACACCGCCTCACGCAAAGTCTCCCGTCTTGCCGCCCGCGTCAAAGGCGTCGGCGCGTAGATCGCGGAACCCCGACCCCGCATTTGCGGGGTTGCATCGATACCCGTCACAGTTGAGTTTCGCAGGAGCAGCGCCGCAAGGCGTTGCGACTTTCCGTGCTCTGCATTTCATCCGTATACGGATGACTGCAGAAACACGAAAACGTGCGGGGAATGCAGCAGCGCTTCATTTTTCGAATGAATCCAGTGGCAATACGGACCACGACAGATTCGTGAAAAATAATTCGGCAGCTGCGGCAGATGAGTCGGTTGACGGCTCGTCTCGAAGGGAGAAAAACTCTCCTCCGTAGCGAGTAACCTTCCTTCGTTTGGACATCGTTCTGCGGCTCCGGGGCTGGAGTCGTCGGAGAGGCTTTGTGTCCGTTCAGAAAAGGCAGGCATCGTCAGAGAAGGGTAGATGAGGGGCCATGATCAGCAAGCAATCCACGACACGTTTTTCTCCCAATGGCGCTGGCGGCGGCGCTGGCACCGTATCGCGCGGCACCGAGCCGTTCGCCGGTGAGCAGGGTGCCCCGGCGCGCGCTGCTGCATCGACCAGTCGTGAGGGCGCAACTGCTCGCGCCGGCGACCAGATCCCCGTCATCTGGGCGGACGTGCGCGCCGCACTGCGCCGCCGCCTTGGCGACGTGAAGTTCGATTCGTGGCTGGCGAAGCTCGAGCTCGTCGCCGAAGTGAATGGCGAAGTGCTGCTCTGCGCCGGCAGCGAGCATGAGCGTGCGCGTGTCGAGGCCGATTTTGGCCACTTCATCCAGCAGGCATGGAGCCAGGCTGACCGTGATGGCCGTAGCATTCGAATCGAGGCGCGTGAACGCATTTCCAGCGACGTGATGGCGCTTGCCCGCCCGAGTGAGACGATCGCCGACGAGGCCTTCGACGTACCTTTTGACGAAGACGTTGCCCCCGCCATCGCCGGCGAGGACGATCAGACGCTCGAGAATTTCATGGTGGGCGATTCAAACCGCGTCGCCTTCGGTCTCGCGCGTCGTCTTGCCATGGGCGCAAGCGTTTCTGCGCACGTCGTCACGATCGTCGGCCCGCATGGCGTCGGCAAGACGCACCTTCTGCGCGGGATCGAGGGCGCGCTGCGCGCCGCGAAAGGCGAGGGCAGCGTTCTCTACATGAGCTCGGAAGACTTCCTCCACGCCTTCATCGACGGTGTGAAGCGGAAGGACACGTCGGACCTGCGCACCATGTTCCGCCGCGCCCGTGTCGTGTTGCTCGACGATTTCCAGTTCATCTGCGCCAAGCCTGGCACGCTGGTGGAATTCTTCTCCCACATGCGCGCCATCGTCGCGAATGGCGGTGTGGTGGTGCTGGCCGCTGACCAGACGCCCGCCCTGATCGACCAGCTCGACGAGCGCATGCGCGACGAGATCCATGGCGGCGTCATCGCCCAGATGGATCTGCCCGAGCGCAACCTTCGCCGCGAAATCCTCCGCGCCCGAGCCGACGCTGTTTCAGTCGCCGCTGCCGCCATCGATAGCGAGTTCCAGCTGACCGAGGAGTGGATAGACCTGCTGGCAGACCGCCTGCCGGCGTCCGGCCGCGCCCTCTGTGGCGCTGTCCGCAACGTCTATTGCGGCACCGTGCTGGCCGGAAAGCCGCTCGATCGCGGCGCTATTGAGAAGTCGATCCAGCTGCAGATGGGCGGCGCGCCGTCCAAGGCGCCGCGCATCGACACGATCAAGGATGTTACCGCCCGGGCTTATGGCGTCACCAAGGCCGAGCTGGAATCGCCCTGCCGCAAGCGCCAGTACGCGCTCCCGCGCCAGTATGCGATGTATCTAAGTCGCCAGATGACCAAATGCTCCTACCCTCAGATCGGCAGGATGTTCGGGGATCGGGATCACACCACCGTGCTTTTCGCCTATCGCAAGATCGCAGCGATGGTCGCCTCAAACGAGTCAATGGCGGAAGAGCTTCGCCAGCTGGAACAGCGCATCATGGCAGACCCGCGCAACACGCGCTGAGCGCCCGTTTCCCCGCCTTTTTCCCGAAAACAGGGCAGGGTATGTGAATAGCTTGCGAAAGCCCCCTGCGGGGCCTTCCCGCAGGCCCCAATCTGGCTAATCTTCCGGCCCGCCCTCTCCTGATTTTCAGGCAAGGCGGGCCGAACCTTTTCGGCGAACCGCCAGGCGCTTTCCCAGGGGATCTGGCGAGGGCACCTCCTGACAGGGACTGGACTTATGAAGCTGACCATCGACCGCAATGCGCTGATGCGGGCGCTGTCCCACGTCCAGGCTGTTGTCGAGCGGCGGAACACGATTCCGATCCTGTCCAACATCCTGATGCAGGCCGAAGGCAACCGGCTCAGCCTTACCGCCACCGACCTCGACATCGAGGCGACGGACGCTGCCGAAGCCAATGTGAAGAAGGCCGGCGCGGTCACAGCGCCTGCCCAGACGCTTTTTGATGTCGTGCGCAAGCTTCCCGAGGGCTCCGAAGTCGCGCTCGACCTCGCGGACGGCCGCCTCTCCATCTCCGCCGGCCGCTCGAAATTCGCACTGCCGACCCTGCCGGCCGCCGACTTCCAGACCATGAGCAAGGAAGCCGCCCCCGTGAAATTCGAGATTGCAGCGGCGGAACTGCGCCGCCTGATCGACAAGACGCGCTTTGCGATCTCCACCGAGGAGACGCGTTACTACCTGAACGGCATCTACCTGCACCACGCCAAGGGCGCGAAGGGCAATGTGCTGCGCGCCGTCGCCACCGACGGCCACCGTCTCGCGCTCGCCGAAGGCGAAGCGCCGAAGGGCTCCTCCGGCCTCAAGGGCGTGATCGTCCCGCGCAAGGCCGTCGCCGAAGCGCGCCGCCTTCTGGATGACGCGCCTGACATCGTCACCATCGAAGCCTCGGACTCCAAGATCGTCTTCCGCATCGGCGAGGCGGTGCTGACCTCGAAGCTGATCGACGGATCCTTCCCCGACTATCAGCGCGTCATTCCGAAGGACAACAACCGGATCATGGTCGTGCCGACCAAGCTGTTCAAGGACGCGGTCGATCGCGTGGCGACCGTCTCCGCCGAACGTTCGCGCTCGGTTAAACTCTCACTTTCGGCGGGCAAGCTGATGCTCGCCGTCACGCATTCGGAATCCGGCCATGGCGCCGAGGACATCGAGGCGGATTATGACAGCGAGCCGATGGAGATCGGCTTCAACGCCAAATACCTGCTCGACGTCGCCGGCCAGATCGAAAGCGACGAGACGCGTATCGAGTTCAACGACGCCGCCTCTCCTGCCCGCGTGATCGACGCCAAGGACGCCGGCGCCGAATACGTCCTGATGCCGCTGCGTGTGTAGGCTGGCATCCCGCAGGGCGGGGTCTATCTCGCCATGATGGACGTCGCTGAACACCGCCGCCCTCACGTGCGCCTCACACGGCTCGGTCTGCGCGACTATCGCAACTATGCCGTGCTCGACCTGCGCCTCGATGGCCGCCACGTCTGCCTGTTCGGGCAGAACGGTTCGGGCAAGACCAATCTGCTCGAGGCCGTCTCCATGCTGTCGCCCGGGCGCGGCCTGCGCGGCGCCGAGTTCGGCGACCTCGTGCGCCAGACGCCGGATGGCGAAACCGCGCGCGGCTGGGCCATCTCCACTGATATCCGCGATGGCGATGTCGACCGGCGCATTTCGCTGGCGCTGGAGCTTGACGAGCAGGGCCGCTCGCGGCGCTCCGCGCGGCTCGATGGCGTCGAGACCGCACAGCAGGACCTGGGCGAGCTGATGCGGGTGATCTGGCTGACGCCGGCCATGGACCGCGTGTTCGCAGGACCCGCAGGCGACCGCCGCCGTTTCCTCGACCGGCAGGTGCTCGCACATTTCCCCAGCCACGCTGCAGCCTCCGCCGGCTATGAGAAGGCCATGCGCCAGCGCAACGCGCTGCTCGAGCAGGGCAGGAGCGATCCTGCCTGGCTCGACGCCATCGAACTGGGCATGGCCTCCGCCGGCGCTGCCATGGCCGTCCATCGCATCGACGCGGTGAAGGTGATGCAGGAGGCGATCCTCGCGCGTCCCGAAGGCGCCTTCCCGAAAGCGCTCATCGACCTCGACGGCGAGTTCGAGATGCATGCCGCCAATGGCGTGGCGCTCACCGATATCGAGGAGGAAATCATCGTCCAGCTGCGCGAAAACCGCGGCCGGGACCGCATCGCCGGGCGCACCATGGAGGGCGTTCACCGCACCGATTTGCGCGTCATTCACGCCGCCAAGGGGCTCGCCGCGGACCAGTGCTCAACGGGCGAGCAGAAGGCCTTGTTGATAGGGCTTATTTTAGCTAACGCCCAGGCGCTTTTCGAGCGTGATTTTGCCCCCTCACCCCTGCTATTACTTGATGAGGCGGCGGCCCATCTCGATTCGGACCGGCGCGCCGCCTTGTACGACGAACTGGCCGCTCTTGGCGGTCAGGCCTGGCTCACAGGAACAGACCGCTCCCTGTTCGACGCGTTCGGCGATCGCGCCCAGCGCGTCGAAGTGTCTGACGGAACTGTCCGCGAGGGCTGAACACATTTCAGCGGCGGCCATCCGGTGCGCCGCGCCACGCTTGCTTGAATGTCGCGCCGCGACGAGGAAGACTGAATGTCTGACGTGACTGAAACCAGCGCCGCCGAGCCCTCGAAGAAGAGCTATGACGCCGAGTCGATCAAGGTGCTTCGCGGGCTCGACGCCGTGCGCAAGCGTCCGGGCATGTATATCGGCGACACGGATGACGGGTCGGGCCTGCACCACATGGTCTACGAAGTCGTCGACAACTCGATCGACGAGGCGCTCGCCGGTCACGCAGACCATGTCGCGGTAACGCTGTTTCCCGATGGCTCCGCCGAGGTCAGTGACAATGGCCGCGGCATTCCCGTCGACATCCACTCCGAAGAGGGGGTCAGCGCGGCCGAGGTCGTGATGACCCAGCTGCACGCTGGCGGAAAGTTCTCCAACACCGAGGAAGAGGGCTCGTACAAGGTCTCCGGCGGCCTGCACGGCGTTGGCGTCTCCGTCGTCAACGCACTCTCCGAAACGCTCGACCTCACCATTCGCCGCAATGGCAAGGTCCACACGATGCGCTTCAAGCTGGGCGAACCCGAAGCGCCGCTGCGCATCATCGGCGACGCGCCGATGAAGGCCGACGGCTCGCGTCACGAGACCGGCACAACCGTCCGCTTCCTGCCGAGCGCCGCCACCTTCACCATGACGGAGTTCAAACGCGAGACGCTGGAACATCGCCTGCGCGAGCTCGCCTTCCTCAACTCGGGCGTGAAGATTGTCTTCAAGGACCTGCGCGGTACCGAGCCCTGGGAAATCGTGATGCAGTACGAGGGCGGCGTCGAAGCGTTCGTCAGGCACATCGACCGCCAGCGCAGCGCGGCGATCCCGAAGCCGATCTACTCGATGACCAAGAAGGACGGCGTCGTCGTCGAAGCCGCGCTGCAGTGGAATGACGGCTATTACGAAAATGTCCTCTGTTTCACCAACAACATCCCCCAGCGCGACGGCGGCACGCACCTCGCGGGTTTCCGCGGCGCCTTGACGCGCGTGATCAACAAGTACGCCAACGAGACGGGCCTTGCGAAAAAGGAGAAGGTCGAAATCTCGGGCGATGACGCGCGTGAAGGCCTTACCTGCGTCCTGTCGGTGAAAGTGCCTGACCCGAAATTCTCGTCGCAAACCAAGGACAAGCTGGTTTCTTCGGAGGTCCGCCCGATCGTCGAAAGCCTGATGACCGATGCGCTGAGCCAGTGGTTCGAGGAAAATCCCGGCCCGGCCAGACAGGTGATGATGAAGATCGTCGAGGCTGCTGCTGCAAGGGAAGCCGCCCGCAAGGCGCGCGAACTCACGCGCCGCAAATCCGCGCTCGACATCACCTCGCTTCCCGGCAAGCTCGCCGACTGCCAGGAGAAGGATCCGGCCAAGTCCGAGATTTTCATCGTCGAGGGTGACTCGGCGGGCGGTTCCGCCAAGCAGGGCCGCAACCGTGAGAACCAGGCCGTGCTCCCGCTGCGCGGAAAGATCCTCAACGTCGAGCGCGCGCGCTTCGACAAGATGCTCTCGTCAGATCAGGTCGGCACGCTGATCACCGCGCTGGGCGGCGGCATCGGGCGGCGCTCGGAAGCCAATCCGAGCGAAGGCTTCCAGATCGAGAAGATGCGCTATCACCGCATCATCATCATGACCGACGCCGACGTCGACGGCGCCCACATCCGCACGTTGCTGCTGACCTTCTTCTATCGCCAGATGCCGGAGGTGATCGAGAAGGGCTATCTCTACATCGCCCAGCCGCCGCTCTACAAAGCCGAGCGCGGCAAGTCCGAACGCTATCTCAAAGATGATTCCGAACTCGACGAGTTCCTGATCGCCGAGGGCGTCAAGGGCCAGATGCTGATCCGTGACAATGGCGAACAGATCGCCGGTGCAGACCTTGGCGCGCGCGTGAAAGAAGCCGCCGCCTTCAAAGGCACGCTGACGCGGCTTGCCTTGCGTGCGCCGGGTCACGTGGTGGAGCAGGCGGCGCTCGCCGGCGCGCTCAAGGTGGGCGCAGGCCAGGCCGAGGCCGATACCGCAGCCCAGCGCCTCAACCGCATTGCCGAAGAAGGCGAAGACACCTGGATAGGCGAGCAGCAGGACGGGGCTGTCGTCTTCTCGCGCACTGTTCGCGGCGTTGAGGAGAAAGCCGCCCTCGATCCGCAACTTCTGGCGACGCCGGACGCGCGCCGCCTCGCCGAACGCGCCGAGGCGTTGGGCGACGTCTATGCCGGTCGCTGCGTGCTGCGGCACGAAAAGACCGGCGATGCCCATGTCTTCGGGCCGGTCTCGCTCCTCGCCGCCGTGCTCGAAGCTGGCGAGCGTGGCATCAAGATCCAGCGCTACAAGGGTCTTGGCGAGATGAACCCGGAGCAGCTCTGGGAAACCACGCTTGATCCAAACGCCCGCCTGCTGTTGCAGGTGAAAGTGGAGCACGCCGACACGGCCGACGAGATGTTTTCCAAGCTGATGGGAGACGTCGTCGAACCCCGCCGCGAATTCATCCAGGAATTCGCGCTGGAGGCGGAAGTGGACGCCTGAAGACGACATACCGGTGCGCCGCCGAACTCGCGCCGCACGCGAAGACGGTGACACGAATTCGTGTATTGCGAGAAACGCAGGTCGAACCGCGTCCCAGCAATTGCGACTTTCGGTTGTCGCATCGCGCTGCAACACAAAAACTGCGTTCCGGGAGCAACGCGCCGCTGAAAACTGTCTCGATTGAGCCAGTTTGTGCCTTGGCGAATGCGCGGCCATGGCGTTGAATATCGCGATTGCGGCAAGAATATTTCGCGCACCACGTCACAAAACGCCGTAACCCCGGGGCAGTGTCACTGCGATTGGAATCCTTTGCCTCCCGCGGCCAAAGCTGATGCAGAAATGCTGCACATTCATGCAGGTTTGCGGAAAATCT
>Ga0163144_10017293_pt1 | contig 14690 bp, 9 predicted proteins | sample OliLak19BULKMAT1_FD_123175 | JGI IMG/M metagenome (GOLD analysis project Ga0163144, IMG submission 123175) | Freshwater microbial mat bacterial communities from Lake Vanda, McMurdo Dry Valleys, Antarctica - Oligotrophic Lake LV.19.BULKMAT1 | ecosystem: Environmental > Aquatic > Freshwater > Lake... | reverse complement strand
TGACATTTCCATTGAGAGCAAAGCCACCCAAAGCACCAATTGCTGAGTAAGTGTTATTCGCATTTTTAGTCAGTGTCTGGTTATTTGCTTTTACTGCGCCACCGTCTATGAATGTAAAAGAACCCGGTGCGGTGTAAAATAAGCCTGTACCCATGTCTGTACTAACAGCACCTACTTTTACTCTCATTGCTTGTAAAATCCCACTGATTTTGGTATTTACTGTGTCGGCAATGGTAGTAGGAAGAGTGATAGCACCGGGGGTAACTATTACGTCTTTTGTCACACTTGCCATGTTGCCAAAGGTATCTTTTACAGTCAATTTGACTTGATACGTATTTGCATTGGTAAAAGTGAAAGTAGGATTTTTTACCGTAGAGCTAAATCCTGTTGGCGTAGATGTCCACTCATACGTTTTTGCGCTCACACTTGTATTTGCAAAAGTTACTAACTGTCCAGTTTGTGGATTGACTGGCAAAAAGGTAAAATTAGCAGTGAGCAAAGATGCAACAACCGTAATTGATTTGTTCACTGTCATACTTCCACCTGCACCTGTAGCCTTGAGCGTAATCTGCTGCACTCCTGCGGTAGGGAACGCAAAAGTAGGATTTTGCTGGGTAGAGGTAAAGGTTGAAGTCGTAGATGACCACTCATAAGTAGTGGCATCGGTGCTTGTATTTGTAAAAGTAACCACTTGTCCCACTGTAGGACTTACGGGTGCAAAAGTGAAATTAGGGGTTGGCATTAGTGCGCCAACAGTAACACTCTTATTCACCGAAAAATCACCCCCTGCACCCGTTGCCTTCAGTGTAACCTGATAAACTCCTGCGGTCAGGAACGTAAAAGTGGGGTTTTGGGCTGTGGAAGTAAAGCCCACAGGCACAGATGACCATGCGTAGGTAGTTGCGTTTTGTACTACCGAAGTAAATGTAACTACCTGCCCTACCACCGGAGTAGCTGGAGCAAAGGTAAAATCTGCCGTAGGTACGGGGGCAACTACTGTAACTGATTTAGTTACCGTAGTGCTTCCGCCATCACCCGTAGCTGTCAAAGTGATAGCGTACGTACCTGCCGTTGCAAGAACCTGCTTAGGGTTTTGTGCTGTGGAGATTAGCCCCACAGGATTAGACGACCAAGCATAGGTTTTTGCATTCAGTGTAGTAGAGGTAAATCTTATTGTGTCTTTCGTGCTTGGACTGGCAGGCAAAAAAGTAAAATCTACTGTTGGTGCGGGTGTCGTGTCTTTTGATTTGGTACAAGAGAGCATCAACCCAATTAACCCAATCAGCAATATCTGCGTGTACCTGAAAATAATTTTTTCCATGTTTTGAAATGATTTTAGAAGTAGAAATAAATAAGCATAATTTTATGACTTAGTAAATAGGCATACGAGATTAGCTCGGAATAACTCCGCGTAATTCAGTATGATTTACGATGCAAAGGTGAGGACATTTGGGCTGCAATCCATTACACATATAAAACATAATCTTATACATATCATACATTTTTAAGGGTATTCATTACTGGAGCTGTTTTCAGTGCCTCCACTGACAACAGCTCCAGTATTTCCCCAAAATCATCATTTTTTTGATTAATTCCTTTCCTTTTTTGGAAATAACAAATAATAGTATCAAATTTGTTCAAAATAATTCATAAATAATCATTTTAAACCAAAAAGCATGACTAACCCGAAAGTGAACATCAAGGAAATCAGACTTTTATCAGATAATTGGTACACGCTCAATCGAGTAACTTTTGACTATCAAAGCAAGAATGGCAGTTGGAAAACCCAATCGAGGGAAAGCTACGACAGGGGGAATGGCGCAACAATCTTGCTTTATAATAGGGAGAAAAAAACAGTCATTCTCACCAAGCAGTTTCGTATGCCTACCTATCTCAATGGCAATGAATCGGGTATGCTCATAGAAACTTGTGCAGGCTTGCTCGACAAAGACAACGCCGAAGACTGCATCAGGAAAGAAACCGAAGAAGAAACAGGCTACAAAATTAGCGAAGTGAAAAAGGTTTTTGAAGTGTACATGAGTCCCGGCTCGGTAACAGAAAAATTGTATTTTTTTGTGGCCGCCTACGAAGACAAACACAAAATTAGCGAAGGCGGCGGCATAGAGGAAGAGGAAGACATTGAAGTAATGGAAATTCCCTTTCAAAAAGCGATGCAGATGCTACAATTGGGAGAGATTAGAGATGGAAAAACAGTTATTTTATTACAGTATGCACTTATCAACGATTTAGTTAAATAATTTATTTTCATTTGCAGAATAGCTATTTTTTGTTAAATTTGTTTGAATAATCTTAAAAGTAAAACCAAATTTGATAAAAACATGAAAAAAATATTCATTGCAATAGCAGTTATTGGCGTTGTTGCCGTATTGGGATTTTCTACCCTCTCATGCACTCGTATAGATGCAGGTCATGTGGGCATCAAAGTAAATATGTACGGCTCGGAAAAAGGCGTTCAGGACATTGTAGAAGTGAGCGGAATGGTTTGGTATAATCCGCTTACCACACAAATATTTGAGTTCCCGACCTACGTGCAGCACAAAGTTTGGACATTAGATACTACCGAAGATAGCCCTATGAATGAGGAGTTTACAGTTACTACTCGTGATGGATTGAGCCTTTCTTTTGATGTTGGCTTAGATTATACGGTGATTCCAACCAAAGTTGCTGATATTTTCCGCACCTACCGCAAGCCTTTGCCGCAAATAACAAGTGAGTTTATTAGGACTTTGGTAAGAAATGCCTACAACAATACCGCCTCCAAATACACCGCCGAAGACATGGTTTCCCGAAGGTCGGAGTACGAGATACAGGTCAAAGAAATGCTTGCCAAAGACATGGACAAGGGCGGATTTATTGTAACACAGATTGCTATTTTGGGCAAAATTCGTATGCCACAGACCTTAGAAGATGCGGTAAATTCTAAAATAAAGGCAGTACAAGATGCCATTCGTGCCGAAAACGAAAAACAGCGTACCATAGCCGAAGCACAGAAAGAAATAGAGCAAGCAAAAGGTAGGGCAGAAGCCATGAGAATAAACTCCGAAGCAGAAGCAAATGCCAATAGAGCATTGACAAGCACGGTTTCTCCTTTACTGATTCAAAAAATGATGATTGAAAAGTGGGACGGAAAGCTGCCCGTTTATGGTGAAGTGCCTAAACTTTTCAGAAATATCACTGACCCAAAATAAAAAAACGAACTTAGCTAACTTTTTTACAAGGAATTTTGGTTACAATATTTTGATTTTCAAGAGATTGTAACCTTTTCATTGGTTAAAAATTAATTTAAGTGATAGGACAAGTTAAAAGTACATTTGCCTTTAGGCGAATATGTTGATAACCAAATTATTCGCCTAAAGGCGAACATACAATTAAATTATTACAGTTACTTATAAAACAAGCGTATAGTGAAACTAAACGAAAATTGGATAAAAAGGCATAAAAACTAGGGCAACCGCACTAAAATTAGTAATAAAAAAGCATTAACTTGCGTCAAAAAGATGAAACTATTGGATTCGTATTTTTCAGAAGTAAAAGACTTTAAGCCCTTGTCTGAGAAACTCACAAACAACTTTTCTACCGCAAAAATCTATTTTTCTCCATTGTAAGTGTCAGCGAAGCCGCACTAACAATGGGAAAAACCGCCCTTTTCATTATTTCTTAAAGCTATTTTGGCACACCATAATTTTTGCTTGCGTCATCTAAGATAAGCACCCAATCATGCCCATAGCCCGAACTTGGTGGAGAGAATTTCTTTTTGCCTTTATTATCCAATTTTTCGAGAAACTTACTTTCCCCATTTCTTGGGTTAAACCAATGTGCATTTAATTGATTGCCTGATATTTTACCCAAATTTACAGTAATTGGCTTTCCTACTGCGGTATAAACGAAGGCGTAGTCATTTCCTCTTGTAGCTTGTATTCTTTCTCCCACGTACAGATTATTTTCTTCTATCAGACTTTGGTCAGGAATGCGGTCAAGCATCGGGCGGGCTTCCATAAGCATCCGCACAAACTTCATTTGGTTGGCTGCGGGAAGTTCCATCGCCTCCTGCCAATAAATATGCGGACTATTCACCGCCTCGTAGTAAGGGGAATAAAACTGCCAAATGTCATGGCAACCGTAAGTATGCCCAAAAGCCCCCGCAAAAAGGTCTAAATAAGCATATTTCCTTACATCATACGAGTTGGAAATTCCAAACTCTTTGGCATTAAAACAAACAGGGTGGTCTTCATATATAGGTTCTGAATCTATCACAGGCTTTATAGGTGTTTTTTGGTAAACCCTTGAAATATAATCATATACTTCTTTATCTCTACAATGCCCAGTTTGGAACATATTAAAATCTAACCATTCGTCAGTATGAAACCACTCTGCGGAGCTTTCCTCATTGGGTTGGGGGTGAAAACTTACCATCACCTTGTCTGTACCTCCTGCCGCCTCTTCTATGCCCGCAGCCATTGCCCGCCAAACTTCCACATCAGCTTGATGGCGTGGGTTGCGGTCGCCACCTAAAATCCAAATTACATTTTTTCGGTCTTTATAGCGATTGCCTATCCACTTACCATAGATTTTAGCATTCTCCTTTGTAAATATTTCAGGTCCCTTACCCCAGCTTGCTTTGAAAAGTTTATCGCCCCAAGTAGGCAACAAGCCAATCACTAAGCCATACTGATTTGCCTTATCTATGATATAATCAACGTGTTGGAAATATTTTTCTACAGGTTTAGTAGGGTCATCAAACGCCAAAGGCACATCTCCATACGGGTTAGGTGCATGTAAGCCATCAAACTCTGCCAAGACAACTGACTGAATGACAGTGTAGCCTTGCTCTGCACGCCTCTTCAAATAGTATTCTGCTTGCTCACGGTTCAGGCGATGAAACAGCTCCCAAGCGGTATCGCCCAGCCAGAAAAACGGCTTGCCATCTCTTAGGATAAAACGCTTATTCTCACTCACTTTGAATTGGGCAAAGGAGGCAAAACAAATGCTTAAAAAACAAATTAATACCAGTATTTTTTTCATATTCTTCTAAGTAGTTTAGAGTATGTTTAGAAACTATTTTCATCAAAAACAGTTCAAAACTATCATTATAAACACAATTTATATGATGCAAACCGAAAAAGCTGCTGTTTTTTTCATAATCTTTCGACAATCTTCTGTAAAAACTCATCTGCAAATATTTTTGCAATCGTTTGCTAAACTTTATTTTAAAACAATTAATTTTGAAGAAGATAGAATACAAAAGAAAGAACAATCTAATAATCTAATAATTATGAAAAATCTAATTCCCTTAATTGCATTACTTGCCCTTTTTGCCTGTGGTGAAAAAAAGCAAGCAACTGTCGAGTACGACAAACTCTCCGATGCTGACAAACGGCACGCCGACTATGCTTTGGCGGGGCTGGAAACCAAAGAAGGGCTTTTGACTCAGCTCTTTGCCGCCGAGCCGAAGCTAATGAATCCCACCAATATAGACGTGGATGCCAAAGGCAGAATCTGGGTTTGCGAGGGCTACAACTACCGTATGCACCTCAACCCAAACAATCCTGTGCATAACGAGGGCGACCGAATCATCATCTTAGAGGATAAAAATGGAGATGGCACTGCCGATGAAAGCAAAGTTTTCTATCAAGGCACAGATGTAAATTCTGCACTCGGAATCTGCGTTTTAGGAAATAAAGTGATTGTTTCTTGCAGTCCTAATATTTTCGTTCTGACAGATACCAATGGCGATGACAAGGCAGATACCAAAGAGATTTTATTCAAAACCAATGGCGGTTTCCAGCACGACCACGCCGTTCATGCCGTTACTTTTGGGCATGATGGCAAGCTCTATTTCAACTTTGGCAATGATGGAAAAGCACTTTTAGACAAGGACAGCGTTGTCATCAATGACCAATTTGGCAGACCAATTATCGCTGATGGCAAAGTTTACCAAGAAGGCATGGTTTTCCGTTGTGATTTAGATGGGAAAAATGTAGAAGTTTTGGGCTATAATTTCCGTAACAACTACGAAGTAGCAATGGATTCTTATGGTACACTTTGGCAGTCAGACAATGATGATGACGGCAATAAAGGCGTGAGAATCAACTATGTAATGGAATACGGAAACTTTGGCTACAAAGACCAAATGACAGGGGCAAGTTGGCAAGCAAGAAGAACCAATTTGGAAAAGGAAATTCCTTTGCAGCATTGGCATCTGAACGACCCCGGCGTAGTGCCAAATCTCCTGCAAACGGGTGCAGGCTCACCTACGGGTTTGCTCGTGTATGAGGGGGATTTACTGCCACAAGAGTTTCAAAATCAAGTTATTCACTCTGATGCGGGACCTAATGTAGTGCGTGCTTACCCCGCTACTATTGATGGGGCAGGCTACAAAGCAACAACGGTAAATATTTTGCAAGGCACAAAAGACCAGTGGTTTAGACCTGCCGATGTATGCGTTGCCCCTGATGGCTCGCTGATAGTGGCAGATTGGTATGACCCCGGCGTGGGCGGTCATCAAGTTGGTGATTTGGACAAAGGCAGGATTTTCAGAGTTACTGTTCCCGAAAAGAAAAAATATGAAGTTCCTACTTTTGATGTTTCTACACCTGAAAAAGCGGTCGATGCATTGAAAAGCCCAAATATGGCAACCCGCTATTTGGCATGGACAAAGCTAAACAAACTGCAGTCGCAAGCCGAACCTGCCTTGCTAAATGTTTGGAAAAATGATGCAAATCCACGCATGAAAGCACGTGCCTTGTGGTTGCTTTCAAAAATCAAAGGCAAAGGCGAAAATTACGTAAATGAGGCACTGAAAAGCGAAAATGCAGATTTAAGAATTACGGCTATTCGGGCAGGTAGAGAATTGAAAATGAACTTATTACCTATTTACCAGACTTTGGCAAAAGATACTTCGCCACAAGTAAAACGTGAAGTTGCGCTGGCTCTTCGCAATAATACTGCACCTGAAGCGGCAGAAATTTGGGCGGAATTGGCAACGCAATACAATGGTACTGATAGATGGTATTTGGAGGCTCTTGGCATTGCCGCAGACGAGCAATGGGACAGCTTTTTGGAGGCATATTTGAAAAGAGTAGGTGAAGATTGGAACAAGGACATTGTTTGGAGAAGTAGGGCAAAGAAAACGCCTCAAATGCTTGCTAAAATGATTCAAGAAAGCAAAGGCGAAGAAAAATTGCGCTATTTCAGGGCTTTTGATTTCCAAAAAGACAATACCAAACAAGATGTACTATTGACCTTATTTGATGCAAAACACAGCGAACAAGGCGAAATAGATAACTTGGTTTTGAGGCATTTAGATAAAAATGTACCCAAAACGCCAAAATTGAAAAAGGCGTTGGAGGCAGCATTAGTTTCTACCAAAGGCACATTAGACTTTGTCGATTTGGTCAATCAGTTTGAGATAAAAGACCAATATCCTGCCCTGATGGAAATTATTTTTGCAAAATCTGACAGTGTGGAAGCAAGCGAAGGTGCAAACATTTTGATAAAAAAAGGAGGGAAAGACTTACTTGGCAAGGCTTTGAAAGACAAGGACAATCGCAAAGTAAGAAGTACGCTCAACGTCTTAGGGAAATTGGATAGCGAAGAATCCAGAGGGCTGATTTTGAGCGTAATGAATAGCGAAGAATACGAAATGGCGATTCGAGCTTTGGCATTAGAAAAGTACGGTGCAGGCTGGGGCGGTCAAGAGCAGCTTTGGAAATTGGTGAAAGACAGCAAACTGAAAAAAGACTTAGAACCTACTGCCAAACAGGTACTTACAAATGCTTGGCGGGCTGACATCAAAGGCGAAGCAATGAAATTTTACGGAGGAGAAACCGCACAAGCTACCTCTCCAATTGCCAAATTAATTGCACAAAAAGGCGATATGGTTAAAGGCAAAGCGGTTTTTGCCCAATATTGCGCCCAATGCCACCAAGTAAAAGGCGAAGGCATAGATTTTGGACCCAAACTTTCGGAAATTGGTACAAAACTGCCCAAAGAAGGCTTGTATAAATCCATTTTGCACCCCAACGAAGGCATTAGCTTTGGCTACGAAGGCTTTGTTTTCAAACTCAAAAGCGGTACTACAATTGTGGGTGTTATTGCCAGCAAAACCGAAACAGACATAGACGTAAAGCAAGTGGGCGGCACTGTTACCAAAATTCAAAAATCGGACATCGAAAGCCAGAAGGAATATGATGGCTCTCTGATGCCCGCTTTCCAAATGCCCGAAGTAGAACTAATTGATTTGGTAGAGTATTTGGAAGGATTAAAAAAGGCAAGTTAGGGAAATGACATCTTTGAAAAAACCAAAAATTTAGCAATTCAAGAATTAACAATTAATAAAAATGTCTATAGAACTCAATAAAAAAGCAGGCATCAATCTTTCCAAAGGCAGCTCTATTTCTTTGAAGAAAGAAGAAAGAAAATTGGAAGAAATCTGCGTAGGCATCAACTGGGGAGCTATCCAAAAGAAGTTTATGATTAGCTTTTTCAACGAAACCGAAACCGTAGATTTGGACGGCAGCGTGAGTATGTTTGACACAAACGGCACAATGCTCGACACCGTTTATTACCGCAAGTTGCTTTCCAAAGACCAAGCCATCAAGCATAGCGGCGATGACCGAAAAGGTGATTTGGATAAGGCTGATGACTTTGATAATGAGGTAATTCAGGTAAATCTGAAAAATGTAAACCCTGATATTCAGCAAATTGTCTTCTACATCAACTCTTTCAAAGGACAGGATTTTGCTACCATTCCCTATTCCAAAATTCGTATTTTTGAGGGGAAGCCACAAGAAGTAGTTTCTGTTTTTGCTACTTTTAACCTCTCTGCCGAGTCGAGTTTTAGTGGCAAAGTATCTATGATTATGGGCAAAATGGTCAGAGAAGGGACTGGCTGGAAGTTTGTAACTATAGGCGAGGCTATAGTCGCAAAAAATATCGATGAAACAATTAAAACAATTCAGGAAAAATATTTGTAAAAATTTGGAATAAAAAAAATGGCACCCGAAAGGATGCCATTTTTTTGGTGTACTTGCAGAATTTTTACTCTACTTCTGCTTGCAAATCGTCTTGAGTATCATCTACTTCAGTGAGTGCCTCAGCGGGGTGTTTATCTCTTAGCTTAGTTTTATGTTTGCTTACCTGCTTTTTCAGAGCCTCTACTGCTTCGTCAGTAGCCGCCTCGAAACTTGTGCCTTTTTCTTTTGCAAAAACGTTGTTATTGGGGATAAACAGCTTGATTTCCACTGTTTTATTCTCTCTGCTGTGTTCACCCTTCTCAAGTCGGAGATAAACCTCGCCGCTTGTGATTCTATCAAAAAAAGTTTCTAATTTTGCGACTTTCTTATTAATGAAGTCCAATAACTTTTGGTCAGCGTCAAAGTGAACGGAATGAATTTGAAGTTTCATAAGCATTAATTTTAATGTGAAAAAAATTTGAGGTCATTCGCAGCGGCGAACCGCTCGTATGTTAATTAAGTAAGAAAAATTAGTTTATGTAAACACTTTATAATGTGCAACTAAAATAACTCATAATTCATAACTAATAATTCATAATTTATTTACGATACAAGATAGACATATTTTTGACAATTCTATGCTTTTGGGTGTGCTTTTTCAAAAACTTTTTTCAATTTTTCTACGGAGTTATGTGTGTACATTTGTGTAGAGGCGAGCGTACTATGTCCGAGTAAGTCTTTAATAGAGTTTAGGTCAGCACCGTTATCGAGAAGATGTGTAGCAAAAGTATGCCTAAGCACGTGAGGACTACGCCTTTCTATGGTGCTTACTTGGTCGAGCATTTTCCTGACTATACGCCAAATCATCATCGGGTAGCCCTGCTCACCATTCATTGTTGTTATCAAATAGTTTTCCGCATCTACGCCCTGCACAAGGCTTTTGACCTGCAAATAATTTTTGACAAGGTCGAGCAAAGCAAAGTGCATAGGAATAATTCTCTCTTTGTTTCGCTTGCCCAATACCTTAATTGCTTGATTGTAGAGGTCAATGTCTTCGATTTTCAGCCCTAAAAGTTCAGAAAGGCGGATTCCTGTGCCGTAGAGTAGCTCTATAATGAGTTTGTCCCTGATGCCCTCAAAGCCGTCTTCGTAAGGAACATTGTCCAGTAGCTTTTCCATGCCATTTTCCACCACAAAAAGCGGCAAGTTTTTGCTCATTTTGAGTCGCTTCATTTTATTGACAGGATTTTTGGCTACTACGTTCCTTGCTTCCAAGAAATTATAAAAAGACTTCAATGCAGATAGCTTTCGATTGATAGACTTGTTATTGAGTTTTGTGCCATCTTCTTTTTTTTCCACCAAAGAAATAACCCAGCAGCGCACATCTTGGAGAGTAACTTTATCTAAGGTAATCTCCTCCAACTTCAGCCCATCTTCTGTGCAAAGTTTTTCGTAGAACTCTTCAAACTGCGACAAATCAGTCATATAGGCAGTAACAGTGTGTTTGCTACTCCGTTTTTGGTATTCCAAATAGTCAGCGAAAGACTCAAGCATAAAAAGCGTGTTTGTGTTCCTAAAATAAAATTAAATATACCAAGAAATGTAAAAATAGTTTCCTATTTTACATTTCTTAACAGTTTTTCAAAACACATTAATCTACTCAAAATTACTTACCTTAGAAGGGCATTTGTTCTGCGAATAGCCTCGTCTTCTTTATAGTTTAGCCAAGACTGTCCTTTGCGCTTCCGCATCCAATTGTCGTAATAACGAACAAATGCAACGTTGATAATGCCTTTGATGAGATTAGTTGGATGACTTGCTAACGACCTCATACTCAAAGAGAAACCAGCCGTTTCGTACTTCATATAATGCCACCAACCCTCTGGCATATATAGCATTTCGCCATGCTGCAAATGTGTAATATACGGTTTTACATTTCTCAGTGCTGGAAATTTTTCAAAATCAGGATTCTCAAAGTCAATATCCTCATGGCAAATCCAAGAATAAGGCAAGCGATACATATATTTGGTTTCTTTGGGGTCGACCAGCATACATTGCTTTTTTCCTTGAAATTGGATATGAAAAAGATTTGGAAAATCAATGTCATAGTGCATAAATACCTTCGCATTTTGCCCTCCAAAAAAAACCAAAGGTAAACTTTTCAAATATAAAAGCCCTAAATCAGGCCACTTTATGTCAGACGTCATCGATGGAATATATTTTAATAGATTGTATAGAAAAATCCGTAAATTGGTAGGTCCTTTTTCTAAAATGTCAATGTATTCCGCCATCGTCATTGTAAAATCAGGCTCATTTACTTTTTTTGTAGCGTCTGTTTTCCTATCGTCATACAAAGGGATTAGTTTATCTCCTGCTTTTGCCCTTACAAAATCAAGATTCCATTTTCCGAAGGCAGGCCAATCTTCGATTTGATTGGTAACTACTACCGGTTTTTGAGGTTTGTAATAATTCTCGGTAAATTCGGCTTTTGTCAGCCGCTCTACTCTTTCTATTTGCTTGTATTCAAATGCCATAATAATGTTAGTTTGTTTAGTAAAATTAAGCACCGAAGTTAGTCAATTAAATTGCGGGAAACGGATATTTTCGTGTTTTTCTCCTTTTTTGGGGTTAAAATATGGCTTGTTGGTTTGCATAAGGAAGCATCCGTAGGTACGGCATCTCATTCCTAAAAAATTAATTGGCAGTTTCGACAAAAGTTACTTTGTGGATATGCCATTTTGGAGATTTGCAGATACTGAAAAACGCAAAAGAGCGGCATTTTCTTGTAAAGGCACAACTGGACAACAAGACAAATGGTAAGGATTTACGCCTTCCGCCAGTAGTTTTTTCGACATGGCATCGCCAACAGCCAGCGACTTTTCATCTGCAAAAAACATGGGTAGCATCTACTCAAGGGAATCTGAATCTGTGCCATGAAAAGACTGAACTTTGATAGAAAACTTAATCTCAATTTGCTTATTTTCAAAGTTATAAACCCACACAGCCCGCCAATGAATCGATGATTCAGAGCTTTTGGGAACTATTTTTGCCAATTGAAAATTTGCTTTTTATTTTGTGGTTTTGTGCCACTATTATCTGATTTCGCTCAGACAATTAAAAACTTCTCCCTTGTTTAAAATAACTGCCTACCCAAACTTTGAGCTGGTCGGCATATTGGAAAGTGCCACTGTTGTAAATAAACTCTTTTTTCAATCTATTAATTTCAGAAGTAGAAATGCCCAAACGGTCTAATTCTTGGTAAAATTCAGGAATTTTGTTTTCATCTATCAAATCCAATAAATTTTCTTGATTTACTTTTTTTGTATCCAAAATTCCTTCCAAAAGTGTAGCAATTTCTATGTCTTCTGTACTTTTCTCACATTCTCTGGTCTTTTTGCCTTTTGCCTGAAAATTCTTTAATGTCTGGTAATCATGCAAATAAGGCTTATCCTTGAACTCACAATTATCGGGGCAAATGCAAGGCACTTTTTCTGTTAGGTTTGGACTATTCACTTTCAGTTTTTCGTGAATAGCCTCAAAATTCCAGCGAACCATTGCCAATAGTTTATCTGCCTCTTTGCCAACTACTTTTATACTAATTTGTTTGTTTATCTCACTGCTGATAATGACCGCCTCCGAATTTTCATATTTCAGCACTACGCCGTACTTCCAAAACAGTTTGTCTTTGATGAGTTCGTGCATACGGCAGATGAAGCGGCTGATGATTCCCTTCGGCATAAAATCGTAGTGATACTCAAATCGAAGATGTTTTAGAGTATCAAACTTTTCAAAAGCTTGATACTCTGGTTGTTTCATAGGCAAGCGTTCTGGTACTATGTACGTTTCACTCTCTTGGAACTGAAAAATCAATTCAAACTTTTTCATCAAGCCCAATAGAAAGGCGTGCTTCTCGTCAAACTGTTCTTCTGCCCATATTTTTTCCAAGTCTGTGGTGCTAAATTTTCCATTAATCACATACTTATTTTCCAATTCGTTCTCCAATAGTAGATAATAAGCCGCTTGGGTTGCCCACTCAGGTTTTAGCACTACCGTATCTTTGAGTGCAATATCAGTAGGATAGTGCAGAATAATGCCTATATCATGGAGTTGCTGGCTCAGAAAGCCCGCTTGCTCTTTGTTAAGTTGTTTTTCTTTGCAAATTTTCAAATATGCCTTGTGGGAAATGTAGTTTTCTTTGCTTTGTTTCAAAGACTCTCTAATGTCATAGCGGTCTTTGTTCCAAATCTCAAAAGTATGTGGCAACGCCAATAATTGGCTTTTGATGTCCCCTCGCAGTTTTTCAATGCCATTGCCATTTTTACAAGAAGTTTGATAAAAACCTACAATATTAGGGAACTTGCTTTTCCAATCTGCCTGATTGATTTCACTGGCATAAATATCAGTTCTATTCTGCACTACAAAAACAGGTGAATTTTCAGAGAGCAAGGAAATGACACTGAGCCAATAGGCAAACTGATTGGATTCTTCTGCACCTTTTCGGGTTTCCCATACAAAGACATAGACCGAATTTTTGGTGAGAAAAAACTGATGTGTGCCATAATTGATTTCCTGCCCTGCAAAATCCCATATATTTGCCTGAAAATCGATGGTTTTTTCTTTCTTTTGGCAGTCTTTCAGTGTCCAAGGCTTAATATCCATACCTTTGGTTGTGTTCCTGCCCGCCGCAAAAACATAATCAGGCTGGCTCAACGCATCTACCAATTCTGACTTGCCCACTTCGCCCACACCTACAATGATGAGTTTTGCCTCATTGAGTTCTTTTTGAAAGTCTTTGTTTGCTATGGATTGGAAGTAGTTTTTGAGGACGGGGAGGCAGTTGCCTGCTCCAATAGTTCCTTTGGGTATGTCTAATATTGGATTGTTATTAGCATACAAGATTCGCAAATTGGTAAGGCTTTTTAAAGCCGAAATATCAGTAACTTCATTATAGGTAAAATCCAAAGTTTGCAAATTGGAAAGTGCCTGCAAAGAAGAAATATCAGAAACTTGATTATGAACAAAATTCAAATATTGCAAATTTACTAATCCCTGCAAAGGAGAAATGTCGATAACTTGATTTGAGAAAAAATATAAGCTTTGTAAATTGGCTAATTCCTTCAAAGGAGAAATATCAGTAACTTGATTACCAGAAAAATTCAAAATGCGTAACTTTACTAATTTTTCTATGCCAATTAAATAAGTAATTTGGTTGCTTTCTCCTCGATTTTTACTTTGTTTCTGTGCTTGATTTTCTTCCTCATAATACCACTCTCCCAAGTTCAGGTTTTCTAACCAAGTGAGTTCAAAAATTTCAGGAAAGTCTTCTAAATTAGTAATATTGCAATTACCTAAGTCGAGCATTTTTAGCTTATTCTCTTTTGCTTCTTGTATTATTAGGTTAATTTCTTCTTTTGAAAGAGGTACTGTGTTGCGTGCTTTTACAAGACCCATAATTAAAAGTTGTGATTGATTGTTAAAAGTATATTGTCAGACTTGAAGGTATTAAACTATTTCCCAAAATACAATAACTTTGGTTGTTAATTGTTGTTTTTGTTTTTCCCAAGAAAATAAAAGCGAATTATGCCCGTTTCTCCTATGAGGATTGTGGGAGAAATATGCAAAAAGTAGGGTTTTTCTGCATAGAGTAGCAAATAATCCATTGCTTGCTTGATTTCTGCTAATAGCTCAGGCTTGGCATTTTCTAAGATATTGCCC
>Ga0163144_10017292_pt1 | contig 14690 bp, 10 predicted proteins | sample OliLak19BULKMAT1_FD_123175 | JGI IMG/M metagenome (GOLD analysis project Ga0163144, IMG submission 123175) | Freshwater microbial mat bacterial communities from Lake Vanda, McMurdo Dry Valleys, Antarctica - Oligotrophic Lake LV.19.BULKMAT1 | ecosystem: Environmental > Aquatic > Freshwater >... | reverse complement strand
CTTCCTGCTCGGCGATGACGCAGGGGCCGAACCGTTTTCAGCGGGGCGTCAACTACCTGGAATACATCAACGGCAAGTACAAGGCCAAGCACACGATGGTGAAGGTTCCTAACTGCGGGCACAACGGCCGGTGTATGTTAGCGGCCGATGAAGCTCGCGCCGTGCTTTTTCCGTAGGCGCGGTGCGATAGAATCAGAGCAACTGGATTGTTAAGGAGAGCCAATGTTTCGTTTGGACGCGGATCGCCCTGTTGAGTTTTGCGATGGCACCCGCCGCCGCGACTTCCTTCATGCTGGAGCGTTGTCGACGCTTGGGCTCGGCCTGACTCAGTTTATGGGGATGAAGGCGCATGGTGCCGTCGACCCGAAGAAAGACGTTAACTGCATTTTGTTGATGCTGGTGGGCGGGCCTTCGCAACTCGATACGTGGGACATGAAGCCCAACGCGCCGATCGAAATTCGCGGGCCGTATAAGCCGATCAAGACCAACGTCCCGGGCATTGAGATCTCGGAGAACTTCCCGCGGATGGCCAAGCATGCGGACAAGTTCTCGATTGTTCGATCCATGTACCATACGGCTGCCGCCGTGCACGACACGGGCCATCAAATGATGCAGACCGGACGCCTGTTTCAGGGCGGGGTGGAGCATCCGCATTATGGCTGTGTGCTGGGCAAACTGCGGGGACCGAAAGGCGATGTGCCGCCGCACGTGCTGCTGCCGCGGCCGATTGGAGCCACCGGCGGGAACATGCCCCACGGGCATAGCGCTGGGTATCTGGGGAAGTCTTACGATCCTTTCATTCTGAACGCGGATCCTTCGGACCCGAACTTCCGGGTGCCGGACATGCTGCCGCCGGACTACCTTTCGGCGCATCGGGTGGATCGCAGGAAGAACTGGCGAGAAGCGATCGATAAATCGGTCAGCAAGTTCGAGACGTCGCAGGATGCCCGGCTGCTGGATTCGAGTTTTCAACAGGCCTACACGCTAATGTCGTCGGCGAAGGCGCGGGCGGCGTTTGAACTGCATCGGGAGCCGGAGGCGACGCGGGAGAAGTATGGGCTGAATCGCTTTGGGCAGAGCTGCTTGCTGGCCCGGCGGATGATCGAGGCGGGCGTTCGCTTCGTGACCATCAACATGTTCGAAACGGTGTTCGATGAGATCACCTGGGACATTCACGGTTCGAAGCCGTTTTCGCCAATTTCCTGCTACAAGGACCTGGTCGGCCCGATGTTCGATATGGCGTATAGCTCGTTACTCGAAGACCTGTCGCAGCGGGGTTTGCTGTCGAATACGATGGTCGTCGGCGTCGGCGAGTTTGGCCGAACGCCGAAGGTGAACCCGGCCGGCGGACGCGACCATTGGCCGCAATGCTGGTCGATTCTGATGGGTGGCGGACCGCTGAAGGGCGGGACCATCGTCGGGGCATCCGATGAGATTGGGGCGATGCCGAAGGATCGTCCGACGACCCCGGCGGAGGTCGCGGCCACCATCTACAAGGGCCTCGGAATCGATCTGGAAACTGAACTTCCCGGCGCTCAGGGCCGGCCTATCCCGGTGGTTGACCGGGGCACGGAACCGATCAAAGAACTCTTCGTCTAAGCCATGCGCCTATATTTTTTGTTCCCGTTCACGGCGGCTTTGCTGCTGGCCGCCCCGTCTCTTTCCATTTTCCCGAAGGAGGTGACGTTGTCGACTCCGGAGTCTCGCCAGCAGTTGTTGGCGGAGGCTCAGCTTGAGACCGCGCAGGCGGATTGGACCCGGCTGGCGGCGTGGTCGTCGTCGAACCCATCGGTCGCGATTGTTTCGCCGACTGGATTGGTGACGCCGCGTTCGGATGGCGAGACGCGGATCACGGCGTCGAAGGACAACATGACGGCGTCGTTGACGGTGAAGGTTCGGAATGCGAAAACTGCTTTCACTTGGTCGTTCAAGAACCATGTGATGCCGGTGCTGACGAAGACGGGCTGCAACCAGGGGGCTTGCCATGGGGCGCTCGCCGGGAAGAACGGGTTTAAGCTGACCCTGCGGGGGTATGACCCGGAGGTAGACTTCGACACGCTGACGCGGCAGTCGGCGGCGCGACGGGTGAACCTGGCGGAACCGGCGCAATCGTTGCTGCTGCTAAAGCCGACCTTCGCGGTTCCGCATATGGGCGGCTTGCGGTTCAAGACGGACTCGCTGGAGTATCGGGTAATCGCGGAATGGATCGCGGCCGGGGCTCCTCCGCCGGTCGAGAAAGACGCCGTGATCACGGGCCTGGAGGTGTATCCGGCGGCGTCAATCCTGGCTCCGAACGCAACGCAGCAGTTGGTGGTGCGGGCGAAGTATTCGGACGGCCGGACCGAGGACGTCACCAATTGGGTGAAGTACACGTCGGCCAACGAGGGCGTCGCGACCGTGGACGACACCGGCTTCGTGAAGTTGACCGGGCACGGGGAATCGGCCATCACGCTGTGGTTCGATTCGAAGGTGCTGTACGCGAGGGTGACGGTTCCTTTTGTAAACAACGCGAACCCGGTCGAGAGCACGTTTAAGCCGCGCAACTATATTGACAACCTAGCGCTTGCTAAGTGGAACTCGCTCAACCTGGTTCCTTCAAAGCAGGCGGATGATTCGACGTTTCTGCGGCGGGCGTTTTTGGACGCGGCGGGGATTCTGCCGACGGCGGACGAGGTGGACACGTATCTGGCCGATCAGGACCCGAACAAGCGGGCCAAGCTGATTGATCAACTTTTGAATCGCGATGAGTACGCCGACTACTGGGCGTATAAATACTCGGACCTTTTGCTGGTTAGTTCGCGGAAACTGCGGACCCCTTCAATGTGGGCTTTCTATAACTGGATCCGCGATTCTGTGGCGACGAACAAGCCGTGGGACCAGTTTGCGCGCGACATTTTTACGGGCTCCGGCTCGACGCGGCAGAACGGGGCGTTGAACTATTTCGTGCTGCACAAAGACACGATCGAGATGGCGGAGAACGTGACGCAGGCGTTTCTGGGGCAACGGTTGACCTGCGCCCGCTGCCATAACCATCCGATGGAGAAGTGGACGCAACGGCAGTATTACGAGTTCGCCAATCTGTTCGCGCGGGTGGGAATCAAGAACGGGAATACGGCGACGGATAACGTCGTGTTTGCGAAGACTTCGGGGGACATTAATCATCCTCGGCTGCTTCGTCCGCTGGACCCGACGCCGCTGGACGGCAAGCCGATGTCGCTGGATTCAACGGCCGACCGGCGGGTTCATTTTGCGAACTGGCTGACGAAAGACAACGACTACTTCACGCGGAACATCGTGAACCGGGTGTGGGCCAATTTCCTGGGCCGGGGCATTGTTCATCCGTACGACGACGTCCGGGCGACGAACCCGGCTTCGAATGAGGAGCTGTTTGGGGCGGTTTCGGCCGATTTCGTCAAGCATGGTTACGACCTAAAGCATTTGATGCGGACGATTATGAATAGCGCGGTGTACCAGCTTTCGTCGGAAGCCAATGCGACGAACCAAGCGGACAACGTTTTCTATTCGAAGTATGTGATTAAGCGGTTGCCGGCGGAAGTGCTGCTGGATGCGATGTCGCAGGTGACCGGGGTGCCGACGGCGTTCGGGGGCTATCCGGCGGCGACGCGGGCGATGCAACTACCGGACGTTCGCGTGCAAAGCCAATTTTTAACTTCGTTTGGGCGGCCGGAACGGATCCTTTGCGACGCGGCGGAGCGGAGTTCGGATCCTTCGATTTCGCAGGCGCTGCATGTGATCAACGGGGATACGTTGAACAAGAAGCTGTCGGACCCGCAAGGCAATATCGCGTTGTTGTTGAAGCTGGGCTTGTCGGACCGGAAGGTGCTGGAGCATCTGTACCTGACGGCGTACTCGCGGCTGCCCCGGCCGGAGGAGTTCGCGCAGTTGCGGAAGCTGCTTGAGGAGACGAAGCAGAGCAAGCAAGAGGGCCTGGAAGACTTGGCTTGGAGCCTGCTGACGAGCAAGGAATTTCTCTTTAACTACTAATATGCGCTGGGCCATTTTCTTTCTCGCCGCCGCCGCCTTCGCGCAGGATTTCGAAGCCGATTTGCAGCCTGTTTTTCGCAAGTATTGCTTGGACTGCCATGCCTACGGGGTGAAGATGGGTTCGCTTGATCTGGAGACGATCGGCGGGATTCGGACGGGCGGCAATCATGGGCAGATCGTGGTGGCCGGCAAGGCGGACGAGTCTCGGCTGTTCCTGATGTCGGCGGGGAAGAAGGAACCGTTCATGCCGATGGACGGTCGAACGTTAGCCCCGGCGGAGCTGGACGTGATCCGGAATTGGATCAACGCCGGCGCGAAGGGGCCGGATAAACCGACGGTGGTGCGGAACAGCAATCGGATTCCGGACATTCAGCCGCGGGTGGCGCCGAAGCCGCAGATTTTTGCGATGGCGCAGACGGCGGACGGCAAACTGACCGCATACGCCGCGTATAAGAGTGTCCGGCTGAATGAGTCTATTTTGTCGGGCCATATGTCGACGGTGCGGGCAGTCGCCTTCAGCAAGGACGGAACGATGTTGGCGGCGGCGGGCGGACTGCCGGGGCAGAAGGGCGAAGTGAAGATTTGGGACGTGGCGGGGAAGTCAGTGAAGCTGACGGTGAACGGCCATAAGGATTGCATCTACGCGGTTGCGTTTTCGCCGGATGGCAAAACGCTGGCGACGGCCAGCTACGACAAGATGATCTACCTGTGGGACACGGCGACCGGGCAGCAGATTCGGCCGTTGAAGGACCATATCGATGCCGTTTATGGGCTGGCGTTTTCGCCGGATGGGACGCGGCTTTTTTCGGCGTCGGCGGACCGGTCCGTGAAGGTTTGGGACCCGGCGACGGGCGAGCGGCTGTTCACGCTTTCTGAGTCAACCGATGCGTTGCAGACCGTGATCGTTTCGGCCGATGGGAAGTTGGTGGCGGCGGCCGGGGTCGACAAATCGATTCGACTCTGGGACCTAACGCCGAAGGCCGGGTCGCTGAAGAATTCGCTGATTGCTCATGAAGACGTGATTTTGCAGCTCGCTTTTTCGCCCGATGGAACGCTGCTGGCTTCGGGGTCGGCGGACCGATCCGTCAAACTGTTTCGCACCGCCGACCTGACGGAACTCAAAACGATTGCGTCGCAATCGGACTGGCCAACGGGACTGATTTTTACGCCCGACGGCCAAAGCCTGCAAGTCGCCCGGCTTGATGGCACCACCCAAACCTACCCGGTCAAATAGGATTTTTATGCGCTACCTGCTCGCCCTTTTCGCCGTTGCCGCCCTGGCTCAGTCTCCTCGCTCGACGCCGCCCACGGTGCAGTCGATTGTTCCGCGGGGGATCGCGCGGGGGATGACGGCGGAGTTGGTCATTGAAGGCTTCAACCTGGCGAGGGCGTCGGCGATTTACTTTTCGGATCCTCGGATCAAAGGGAAGATTTTGCGGGTGAAAGAGTTGCCGGATATGGCGGATGTGCGGATTGGGTCGAACGGGACGCAGTCGTCGATCGACGTGGGGCCGCTGCCGCCACGGAACCAGGTGACGGTGGAAGTGGACATTGATCCGGAGACCGAGATTGGCGATGTTTCGTTCCGCTTGTTGACGCCGCTGGGCACATCGCCGGAAGGCACGTTGCTGATTGAACCTTACGTGGGGGAGGCGACGGATAAGGAGCCGAACGATACGACGGCGAACGCGGTGGAGACGTACTTGCCTGCGGTGTTGACGGGGGCGATTTCGAAGCCGGGCGATGTGGACCTGTTCAAGATCACAGTGCGAGCGAACCAGACGCTGGTGTTCGAGAACTCGTCGGACAAGATCGGGTCGAGCTTGCAGCCGGTGATCAGTATTCTGGACGGGGCTGGGGTGGTCGAGAAGACCTACGGGGAAGACGGGGCGACGCCGGATTTCGCGCACAAGTTTGCGAAAGCGGGGACGTACTTCGTGCGGATCGCGGACTACGAACGGTCCGGCCGGGCGGGGCACATGTACCGGATCAAAGTGGGCGAGTTTGGGTTCGTTTCGCAGGTTTTTCCGTTGGGAGTGCGGAAGGATCAGGTGGCCAAGATTCAGTTGACCGGGTTCAATCTGCCGGCGACGATTGACGCCAAAGGGACACCGAGTTTGGACGACCCTTTTGCGGTTTCGGTGCGTCCGGCCGCGGCTTACAACAAGGTGAAGCTGGCGTTGGGGACGGACCCGGAGGTGATGGTTTCGCAGCCTTCGCCGAAGCTGGCGCTGCCGGTGACGTTGAACGGGAAGCTGGGCAAGGCGAACGAGATGCACACGTTTCCGTTCGCGGCGAAGAAGGGGCAGGCGCTGGTGTTTGAGGTGATGGCACGGCGGTTGGGGTCGGAGCTGGATACGACGATTGAGGTGCAGACGGCGGCGGGGAAGTCGATTGAGCTGGCGGCGGTGCGGCCGGTGGTGTCGACGTACACGGCGCTGCGGGATCATGATTCGGCGCAACCGGGCATTCGGATTACGCATTGGAGCAACATCAACACGGGCGACTACATGATGCTGGGCCGGGAGATTGTACGGGTTTCGGAGCTGCCGCGCGGACCGGATGAGGACATTCGGTATGAAGCGTTGGGAGGGCAGCGGGTGACGTTTTTCAACACGGCGCCGGAGGCCCACGCGATCGATAAGGCGATCTACAAAGTGCAGATTCATCCGCCGGGGACGCAGTTTGCGCCGAACGGTTTGCCCGTGACGCGGTTGTACGCGCAGAACGACGACGGGGGGCCGGGGTTCAGCAAAGATTCCTATTTGACGTTTACGGCGCCGGCCGATGGCGACTATCAACTGGTGCTGCGGGATGTGACCGGGGCGACGGGTTCGTATCGCCTGAACATACGGGAGCCGCGGCCGGACTTCCGGCTTTCGGTGAATCCGCGGAACCCGAACGTGCCTCGCGGGGCGACGATTCCGTTGACGGTGACGGCGATGCGGATGGACGGTTATGCGGGGCCGATCGATGTCGCGTTTTCGAACCTGCCGAAGGGCTTTACGGCGACCAAGACGCAGATTCAGCCGAACCAGAATGTGGCCGTGCTGTTGCTGACGGCGGCGGCGGACGCGCAGGCGTCGGCGGCGTTTCCGTTTGATGTGACGGGCTCGGCGCTGGGTGTGACCCGGACTGCCAGCCCGGAGGACCATTTGAAACTGGTCGCGCTGGGGGCAGCGCCGGACGTGTTGATGACTTCCGAGACGCGCGTGGTGGAGATGGCGCCGGGCGAGACGGCGGCGATCAAGGTGAAGATCACGCGGCACAATGGCTTTGCGGGCCGGGTGCCGGTGGACGTGGTGAATCTGCCGCCGCGGGTGAAGCTGCCGGACTTTGGACTGAACGGCGTGTTGCTGAACGAGGACGAAACGGAGCGGACGTTCTACATCGAAGCGACCCCGGCGGCGGAGCCGGGGAACTATACGATTGCCGTGGCGGGGCGGATTGAGACTCGGAGTACGCAGCAGAATTTGTCGGCGGCGCCGGATACGATTGCGGTGCGGATCAGGGCGAAATGAACATCACGCGGCGCGCCTTCGTGGCATATGCGGTGGTGCCGCTGCGCGTGCTGACGGTGGACCAGTCGAAGTTGCTGGAAGCGCTCTGCGAGCAGATCATTCCGGCCGATCAGGACCCGGGCGCGAAGGAGGCGGGGGTAATCTACTTTATCGACCAACAGTTGGCGGGGCCTTACCAGCGCTTTCGGACACGTTACCAGCAGGGGCTGGCGGCGATGCCGGCGGAGTTTCTGGCGTGGTCGTTTGACCAACAGACGAAGTACTTGCAGACTATCGAGAAGACGCCGTTTTTTCAGATGTTGGTGGACCATACGATGCAAGGCTTTTACGGTTCGCCGCGGCACGGCGGGAACAAGAACGAAGCCAGTTGGAAGATGCTGGGCATCGCTCCGAACATGGGGCACGGGCCACACGCATGAAGTTGCCGGCGATGGACGCGGTGGTCGGTGGGATTGTGGCGAAGGAGTTGGCGACGCGGGGGCGGCAGCAGAAGTTTGCCGAGACCGGGCACGACGAGTTGCGGTCGCAGCGGATGCAGCGCAGCGGGAGGGTGCCTTTTTTTCAGCGGCAGGTGGACCATATGATGCAGGGTTTTTACGGTTCGCCGCGGCATGGCGGGAACAAGAACGAAGCCAGTTGGAAGATGCTGGGCATCGCTCCGAACATGGGGCACGGGCCACACGCATGAAGTTGCCGGCGGTGGACGCGGTGATCATCGGGGCGGGCGGGGCCGGCGGGATTGTAGCTAAGGAGTTGGCGACGCGGGGACTGCGGGTGGCTTTGCTCGAACGGGGGCGGCAGCAGAAGTTTGCCGAGACCGGGCACGATGAGTTGCGGTCGCAGCGGACTACCGTACTGGGGAGCGCGTTTGGCCCCGATGATGAACGGCACGTGCGGACGGTGCAGGCGGAGAGTGGCGAGTTCGTGAAGGTGCTGCCGTCCGAGGGCGGCTACAACAACGTGGCGGCTTGTGTGGGGGGCGGGACGCAGTCCTACGGGGCGATGGCGTGGCGGTTTATGCCGCAGGATTTTCGGATGAAGACGACGTACGGGGCGGTGGCCGGGTCGACGCTGGCGGATTGGCCGTTCAGCTACGACGAGTTGGAGCCGTACTATACGAAGGCGGAATGGGAGATTGGGGTGAGCGGGCGGGCGGGGTCGAACCCGTTTGAAGGGCCGCGGCAGAAGCCTTACCCGATGCCGCCGCTGCCGCTGAATACGGAAGCGACGGTGTTGATGCCGGCGGCTCGCAAACTGGGACTGCATCCGTTTCCGATTCCGATGGCGATCAACTCGAAGCCGTATCAGGGGCGGCCGGGATGCGTGGGGTGCCCGCATTGTGTGGGCTTTGCGTGCGAGGTGAACGCGAAGAATTCGACGGCGGTGACCGTGATTCCGGTGGCGATCCAGACCGGTAACTGCGACTTGCGCGTCGAGTGCGTGGCGAAGGAAATTTTGCTGGACGCGAAGGGGAATGCGACGGGGGTCGCATATTTTCAGAATGGCGTACTGTACGAACAGCCGGCGCGGGTCGTGATCGTTTCGGCGAGTGCGACGGAGTCGGCGCGGCTGCTGTTGAACTCGAAGCATAAGCTGCATCCGCGGGGGTTGGGGAACAACCACGATTGGGTGGGCCGGAACTTGCAGGGCCATGCGTACTCGGGCGCGGTGGGGGAGTTTGAGCGGGAGGTTTACGACGGGGTGGGGCCGGCGGCTCGGTTTGCGGTTTGTGATTACAACCACGGCAACCCGGGAATTGTGGGCGGGGGCTTGCTGTGCAACGAGTTTATCCGGCTGCCGTATCTGTTTGCGCGGAGTTCGCATGCGCCGGGCGCGGCGCGATGGGGCAAGGCGCATAAGGATTATCAACGGCAGTTTTATAAGAGGACGATGGGGGTGAGGGGACCGGTGCAAGAGATGCCGCGGTGGGAAAGCCGGGTGGAGGTGGACCCGGTGGTGAAAGACCATTGGGGGATTCCGGTAGCGCGGCTGTCGGGCGGGCGGCACGCGATGGATGTTGCAACGGGCCGGTTTCTGGCGGAGAAAGCGGCGGCAATTTTGCGCGAGGCCGGGGCGAAGAACGTGTATTTGCAGGTGGCGGGCAAGGGGCTGAGCGGGGGGCAACATCAGGCGGGGACGTGCCGGATGGGGACGGATCCGCAGACGTCGGTGGTGGATGCGAATTGCCGGATTCATCAGACCGATAACGTCTATGTGGTGGACGGGAGCGTGCTCGTGAACAACGGCGGGTTCAACCCTTCGTTGACGATTCAGGCGGTGGCTTATCGGGCGGCGGAGAAGATTGCGGCGGCTTCGTTGGCGAGCAAAGCACGGCCGTAGACGGTGAGGCCGGGGCCGACGGGTTGGGTTACAAAGTGGGCGAAGCCTTTGGGGAGGCGGCCCCAGCCCATTTGGCGGACGGGTCCGCCGTCGTTGAAGATGCCGTCGACCATCCACCAGACGATGCCGGAACCGCCGTCGACGGTGACGACAACGTGCTGGCGGCGGCCGGCGATGAGGGTGCCTTCGTGGGTGCCGGCGTCGGATTCGTGGGAAAACGAACCCAGGGTTAGCTTCCAACTGAACCGGTCGGAGATGGCGACCGCGAGGCCGGGGCCGGAGACGGCGGTCTGGCCGGGGTAGAGGTCGTCGAGGGTGGCCCAGAAGGCGAGGCTGAAGCCTTTTTCCGTGGAAACTTGGGTGGTTTCGAGGCCGACGGGGGCGGTTGGCTCCCAGAGCGACTTCAGGAAGGCCGGGTCGATTTCGTGGATGCGGGCGACGGTTTTCTGGGTTTCGGTGATCCAGAAGCGACCGCCCTCTTCGACGAAATCGGGGTAGCTCATGCGGGTGGCGGGCTCGTCGTCGTAGAGGAGAATCTCCGGTTCGCTCCAGTGGATGCGGCCGTTTTTCTCGGTTCCGGCGAGGACCCAGCCGGGGTTGCGATCCCGGTAGACGTCCCACTTTTCGCGGCTGACGGAGACCTCGCCGCCGTTGTTGTGGAACCAGAGAAGATAGCGCCCGTTCGAGAAGCGGCGGACGAAGCTGAAGGCGCGGGGGTTCTTGATGCGGCGGCCGGCGGGGGCGTAGGTGGCGTAGGCGGGCGGGGTCCAGGTGATGCCGCGGTCGGTGGAGTAGGCCTGGCAGAGGTAGCCGTCAATGGAGCGCCAGACGGCGAGGAGGGTGCCGTCGGAGAGGGCGGTGACGTTAATCTCTTCGGCGATGGGGCCTTTGGGCGCGCGGAGGCCTTCTTCGGTTTCGGGGAGTTGCTTGAAACGGACGAGGATGGGGTCCGGTTCGGTCAGGATGTTGTCGCTGCGGAGGGCGAAGCCGCGGGAGCGCATGAGCACGCCGGGGAGGCCCCACTTGGTGACGCGGCCGATGCCGATGAAGACTTGGCCGCGGTCGATGAGCGGCTTGGCGACTGACCAGAAGAAGATCTCCTGGCCGGCGAAGTTGTTGCGAGCGTCGGCGGCGAGGCGGGGGAGAGGGACTTCGTAGCGCTTCGGAGACCAGGTGAGGCCGCCGTCATCGGAGTAGCGAAAGACGAATTTGCCGAGGGTGTCGACGCGCTTGGAGATGGCGGGTGATGCGACGTTGGGGACGAGGCGGACGTTGTTGGAGTTGTAGGTGTAGAAGATGTAGACGCGTCCGGAGGGGGTGGCAAGGGGCACGGCCCAGGAGGCTTCGGGTCCGGTGCCGGGTTCGACGTCGATGGGTTTGCTCCAGGTTTTGCCTTGGTCCTGGCTGCGGGTGACGACGACGTGTTGGCCGCCTTGGCCTTCTTCGCCGGGGCCGGTGGTGATGACGCAGAGCCAGGCGCCGTCGCGGGTTTTGACGACGTAGGGCTGGTCGGCGTAGCCTTCGTCGGGGATTACGGAACCGTTTGCAATATTTCTCCAGTCGGGCATTACATTACATCCACAAAGCCTTTTTTCAACTTCCGAAAGACAGCATATCCCACGTAGAAGATCAGTAGCGCGTAGACCCAGACGCGGGCGACTTCCTGCCAGGCGGGGCCGGAGTTTTCGAGGAAGAGCATGCGGTAGCCGTAGACGAGTTTATAGATGGGGCTGCGCTGGAGGATGGGCCAGGCCCAGGCGGGGAGGGAGGCTTGAGGGTAGCAGATGGGGGTGAGGAAGAAGACGAGCGTCAGCAGGAAGCCGTTGACTTGGATGAGGTCGCGGAGGTACACACCGATGGCGGCGAAGAGCCAGGCGACGCCCATCGTGAGCAGGACCTGGGGGACGATGTAGACGGGCAGCCAGAGGGCTTGGAGGGGGATGCTTTCGCGGGTCGCCATGAGGAGGAAGAGGTAGACGACGAGGGCAAGGCCGCTGCTGGCGAGACCGGCGAAGGTGACGTTGACGGGCAGGATTTCGACGGGGAAGACGAGTTTTTTGACGAAGTTCCGATGCTCCCAGATGACGCCGGGGGCTCGGCCGATGGCTTCGGAGAAGGCGAGCCAGGGGAGCATGCCGCAGAGGAAATACAGAACGAACCCAGCTTGGCCTTCGTCGCCGGGGAAGCGGGTTTGAAGGACGATGCCGAAGACGAAGAAGTACGTCAGCATGAGGAGCAGGGGGTTGAGCAGGGTCCAGGCCATATTGCCGAACGAACCGCGGTAGCGGCCACGGACGTCGCGCTGGACCATTGCGGCGATGAGGCTGCGATTGCTATATAGCACTTGCCAGGGTTCGACGAGGAGTTGCAGGGCCTGGCCGGGAAGCATCTGCCAGCGGAGGCGGCGCATGGTGGTTTGGCGTTGGCGGATTTTCGATTGGCCGTTACGAACACGAGCTTCGAGGAGGAGGAAGCGTTCGCCGCGGTCGTAGCCCCAGCCTTTTTCGACGTCGATGGAGGAGACGAGGACGCGGTAGTCGCCGTCCGAGTCGGGGAGGGCGACGGTCATTACACCGCCGGGGCCCCAGGGGCCTTCTTCGACGCAGAGCCCGCTCGCGGCTTCGAAGACCTGCCAACCCGCGTTTCGTCCGGCGCCGGGGTCGAATTGGACTTCAGTGTTCACGTGCCGCCTTCGTAGAGCCAGGCGGGGTAGCGTTTTTGAATGGGTCCGAGCTTTTTGCCGACGGCGTAGATGCCGTCTCCACGGAGGGCGGTGGGGAGGAGATAGCGTTCGAGGAGGTGGAGGATCCACTGATCTTCGGGGCGGGGAACGTCGCGGAATTCGCCGGTTTCGAGGAGCGCGACTTCGAAGCCGGCGTCGAGGAGGAGGAGGTGGATCTCCTTCGGCGTGTACTCGCGGGCGTGGCGGGCTTCGACCTCTTCGCCGGGGTTCGCGGGCTTGATGTAGGCGGGGAAGAAGCCGGGGTGGTAGCCGTCGAGGGCGGCTCGGAGGGCTCGGAGGCTGGCGATGTTCGGGGTGGTGACGACGAAGTGGCCACCGGGCTTAAGGATGCGGTTGATCTCGGCCATCATGTGCATCGGGTCGCTGGGGAGATGCTCGATCAGCTCGCAGCAGAGGACGGTGGCGAAGTACTCGTCGGGATAGGGGAAGGGATCTTTTTCGGCGTCGAAGAGGTCGACGTCACAGGTGAAGGTTTCGCCTTCCGAGGAGGTGACGGAGCGATGGTCGACTTGACCGGCGGGGCCGTAGTAGCAGCCGCGGACTTCGCCGTAGCCGAGTTTGTTTTTGAGGGCCGGGGTGATTTGGAGATAGGCACCCATTTCGAGAATGCGGTCGGCGGCGGAGCCGGGCGGGGTGATGGCGAGTGTCTTTTCGAAGCGGCTGAGGTGGATTTCGCCGTACTGTTTGGACTCTTCAGTTTCGGCCATCCAGGTTTGGATGTAGGCGGGTTCGACGAGGGGTTCGGGCGGTTCAGTGGGCTCGGGGAGGGCTTCCGGGGCGGGGATAGCGGCTATGGCGGGGGTCCAAGCGCGGCCGGATTCGACGGCTTCGAGGAAGTCGACGTATTGGCGGGCGCAGAGGTCCCAGCTACACTCTTTTTCGACCCAGGCGCGGGCGCGGGCGCCGATCTGGCGGCCGAGTTCGGGCCGGCTGACGAGGAGGTTGAGATACTCGAAAATCGTATCCTCTTCGGTGGGATCGACGGGGACTTTGAGGCAGATGGCATCGGGATATTCGGCGAAGCTGCCGATGTTGCTGACGATGACGGCGCGGCCCATGCCGAGGGAGCGGAGGAGGGTGCCGGAGCTTTCGCCGACGGTGGGAAAACGCAAGTTCAGAATGACATCGCAGGCGGCGATGTAACCGTTGAAATCTTCGATGGGGGTGAAGCCGAGGAGGCGGACGTGCTCGTCGAGGCCCATGCCGCGGATGAGGGAGGCGAGGGGGAAATCGGGATGGGCTTCGCCGACGAGGACCATGCGGGCGTCGGGCCGGAGGCGGATGAGCCGTTTGAAGGCGCGCAAGGATTCGGCGATGCGTTTGTAGGGTTTGAGGAAGCCGAAGATGCCGATGAGCGGGGTGGTTTCGTCGAGGCCGAGGCGGGTGCGGAAGCCCATGCGGTCGCCGAGTTCGGGGAGCCAGGCGCCATGCGGGATTTTGGCGAGGGGACAGGAGTAGCCGACTTGGCGGACGTCCTGGGCGACGGCTTCGCTATGGACGATGACGCCTCGGCTGATGGCGAGGATGCGTTTGAGCATGGGCACGCCTTCGTAGTCGGGGCCGACTTCGAGGCGGCGGACGCGTTCGGCGAAGGCGAGTGCGGCGGGTCCGCCGTCGAACTCGCAGGCGGCGACGTAAGCGTCCCAATCCTGGCGGCAGATGGTGATGTCGGTGATCAGATGGTGCAGGTTTGATTCATGGAGAACGACGACGCCGGGGTTGCGGAGGGCCTCTTCGTAGACGAAGGCGTGGTGGCCGTTGTTGCCGATTTGATAAAGCCCGATGCCTGAGGCCGGACCGGCCTTTTCGTGGACGGCGACGTCGGCATGGCGGTGCAGAGCTTCGACGAGCGCGGCCGAATAGTCGGCGATACCGCTTTTGGCGGGCGGCATTGGAGAGAAAAAAGAAATTTTCAACGAACCCATTCTAAGGCGAAGCTTCCCATCATAAAGGGTACCCGGACTAGCGCCAAAGTTCGGCCTTCGTCTTTGGCGAAATAGGCGTCGAACTCGAAGCGGGAACCGGGGCCCTTCACGGCTATTTTAAAATGCTCGGTGTCGGTGGGTATTTCGCCGACCGTG
>Ga0163144_10017291_pt1 | contig 14692 bp, 21 predicted proteins | sample OliLak19BULKMAT1_FD_123175 | JGI IMG/M metagenome (GOLD analysis project Ga0163144, IMG submission 123175) | Freshwater microbial mat bacterial communities from Lake Vanda, McMurdo Dry Valleys, Antarctica - Oligotrophic Lake LV.19.BULKMAT1 | ecosystem: Environmental > Aquatic > Freshwater >... | reverse complement strand
TGTGGTTAAGAAGTCTGACCAACCCCTAACCACTTTATCCCATCATCCCCTCACCAACTCTCACAAATACACACAACTATCAAGAGTTGGCTTAAATCTCCCGTATTGCAGAGGGGAATTGTTCTCTCAGGTAGCTAAGGTGTCTACAAGATCCAACGCACCACCCCGTAACGTAAAGCTAAAGCACATAATCACATGGGCTGATTATGTCGTTACATCTAGTTTGCTCTCGGATGATTTCAAGAATATGAGCCAGTGATTGAATGAAATATCACTTGGCAGGTAGATAACTTTAGTGCTAAACAATTTCTTTAGAATACTCATTAACAAATACTATAATCATAACGATTAGTGAAATGCAAGCGCATTTCGATTTGACATGTATATATCCAATACAGTATATTATTAAAACACACCCCTATCCTCGATGTTGCAGGAAATAGACAATATTCAATTAGAAATAATGCTGTATATAAAACAGTGGGCTAACACAGAGAAAGTACCCATATCAAGAAAGAAAGTAATTGAAGAGATGACATTAAAAGGAAACAACGAGTACACAGTAATCTATTCTCTCTCCACACTTATCACTAAAGGCTACATAAGACGCGCATACTCAGAGAAACAAAACCAAACATTTTATGTTTTAATAAGAAATGTATGAAAAAACAAACAGGTGTGATATTTTACGCACATAACCATAAAGTAAACGGCCCAAAAACAAATGAAGACATTGATGTAACATTCAATGTAGATATATCACAATCAGCGTCAGTTGCGCCACTGCTTGCTATAGCACCCAATACAGCGTTCAAGATAGAAGTTACCATACAAGAATGAAAAAAGATAAAAACAAATTACTGAAAATAAAGTACCTTGAGTATTATGCTGTTCTACCAATCCAAAAGCTAGGAGCAGAATATATCGGTAGGAGCGCTGATACTATTCAAAACTGGATGAAAGAAGATGGGAAGTTTTCGGCTCAGGCAGGTTTATTGAAAGCCGAGTGGGCTCAGAAGACAGCTAAAAGAGTTCGCAATCCTGAATGGTTACTAGAGCGAATAATGAACGATCACTTCTCTCAAAAGTCTAACTTGGATATAACGTCAGATGGAAAAGAAGTTGTAGCTTTTAATTTCTTACCACCAGTAAAAGATGGAAAAGATAACACCGACAATAAAACCACATCCTAAACAATATATTGCTTATAAGTTATTGTGGGATCAAGAAACTCGATTCCTTGCCTTTGGTGGAGGAGCTGAGGGAGGAAAGTCGTGGCTTGGGGCAGAATGGCTGATGACCAACTGTTACAGATATCCGGGGACGAAATGGTTTATAGGACGAAATGAACTTAAACGACTAATGGCATCTTCTTACGCTACTTTTAGAAAAGTATGTACTTACCACGGTATCCCGTTTGCGGACTGGAAACTTAACGGCCAGTATAACTACATAGAGTTCAAGAACCCTAAGACCAACAGTTTTAATGGCGAAGGTAGTCGTATTGATTTGCTTGATCTTAAATATCAACCCTCAGACCCAATGTTTCAGAGATTTGGATCAACTGAGTATACCGGTGGATGGATTGAAGAAGCAGGGGAAGTTCATTTTCTAGCCTTTGATGTTTTGAAAGCGCGTGTGGGAAGGTGGAGAAACGATGACTACAACCTATTTCCTAAACTCCTACTCACCTGCAATCCTGAACAGAACTGGCTTTATAGGATATTTTATAAACCGTGGAAGGCTGATAATTTAGAGAAAGGGTACGAGTTTATTCAATCACTTTATAAAGACAATCCTTACACAGCAAAACAAGCGGAGCTACGTCTTGACCAAATAAAAGACCCTGTCCTAAGAGCTAGGTTGAAGATGGGATTATGGGAGTATTCAACAGGCGATAATAGTCTTGTAGAGTTTGATGCGATAGTTGATTTGTTTACCAACACCATTGAAGAGTCCGACAAAAAGTATTTTACAGGGGACGTGGCTCGTCATGGGTCAGACAAGACGACCTTTGCTTCATGGAGAGGATTTGACCTTTACAAACTTAACTGGAAGGTAGATCGTGGGACCGACCAAACAGCGGAGGATATACGTCAGATACTAAAAGAAGACCAGATACCCTACAGCCAAGCTCTTGTAGATGATGATGGGATAGGTGGTGGTGTTGTTGATAATGTTAAGGGGATAAAGGGATTTGTAGGAAATGCAACAGCTCTACCATTGAAAGTTAAGGTACGAATACAAAATGAGACTTACGATAAACGAAAAGAGAATTATAGAAATCTAAGGTCGCAGTGTGGATTTATGCTTGCCCAAGCAATCATGGAGCATAAAATAGCTATTTCTTCCTATGTAGATGATGTTACTAAAGAAATGATTATTGAGGATATACAAGGACTACTCAAAAAGAAAGAAACACCTGTTGAAGCACCTTTACAGCTGATCGCAAAGGAGGATGTAAAAGAAGTATTAGGAAGAAGCCCGGACTTCGCAGATACTATGCTTATGAGAATGTACTTTGAGCTAGACAAACCTCAAGTAATGCACGAAACACAGCAATCGGGTGGAATTAAGCCATTTTACGCTGATATTGACGCTATATCTCAACCTACTAAAGAACAGTCGGCGGGAATGCCGTGGGAAATATGATTTGCCTCTGTATAAATTCTTAATATATTATTAACAAATGCCTAACGAACCAGAATTTACAATCCTTCCCTCTGCGGAAATGCAGACACTTAATCTTAATAGAGAAGAGGGATACAAGTACCGCTTCCCACGTCAAGAGAAGTGGAACGAGATATATCCTTTATATAGAGATACCGTTAAGGTAAACAGACTTACACAGCGTCAATCAGTCAATCTTCCTATTATGAAGACAATCATTAGAACAGTGATTGCCAACTCAGACGACCTACCAGTTATTGAGTTTCAAGCGCTTGATAACGACACACAAGCACAGATATTCCAAAACGAATACTGGAAGTGGACGCTAGAACAAAACAACGCCGAGATACAAGATGTTATTGATAAGCGACAAGAGTACCTATTTGGTCGCTCCTTTGATCAATGGCAAATTGCTGACGGGATGATAAACTTTGACATCATCGCCCCAGATGATATTCTAGTTAGCAGATACGTCAATCCAGCCAACCTTCACTCCTCACGCTACTTGATACATATGCACATATTCAAGTCTATTACCGAGCTTGAAGAGAATGAGCAGTACGACCAAGAGGCTATCAAGGACTTGAAAAGGTGGTATGGAACTAAGATGGGGTTAATTAAGTTATCGGCCAATCAACAGATGCTAACGGAAAAGAATAAGAAGATGGCGGATATGGGAGTTACAGACATCGAACACCCCGCACTTGGGGAGTCGGTTGTCGAACTGGCCATGCACTTTGTGTATCGCAAGGAAGATAAGGAAGATGAGCAGATTTATCTCTACGTTGAAGCGGATGGGATGAAGATACTACTTAAAAAGAAACTTGAAGAAGTGATAGGTGTAACTAAAGACAACTACTGGCGCAATCACTATCCATATAACTCATGGGCTGATGATATCGAGAAGCAAGCGTTTTGGTCAGATGGGATAGGGGATATGGTTTTAACCCCTCAAAAGATAGCTAATGTATGGTTTTCACAGATGGTAGAGAACAGAACACTAAAGAACTTCAACATGAACGTCTTTGACTCCACCATTGAAGGATACAGCCCTCAGACCTTCACACCTGAACCTTTTGGATGGTATCCAGTACCGGGTAAACCCTCAGAGGTCTATCAACAGCTACAGGTTAATGATTTAGGCGATACATTACCTGAGATGACCTTTCTTATTCAAATGATTGAGAAGGCATCGGGAGCTACCGCAACGCAGCAGGGAGCCACTAATGAACGTCAGATAACACTCGGAGAGGTTAAATTAGCCCTCTCACAGTCTCAAGAGCGAGTTAAGAGTCTATCAAAGTTCTACACTAACGTCTGGAAGCAACGAGCAGAGATGTTTCTTAAACTTATAGAAGCAGGACATGATAAATTAGATGCCATTCAGATATATAAGCAGGGTAGAAACACTACCGACCTATACCCAAGACAGATTGCACCTAAGGACTGGATGAGTGCGTTAGGGTATGTAACTAAGGTGTGGAGCAGAGAAGAGAAGAACGCGCAGGACGAGCAGGCACTTCAGAAATTAAACGCTGCTGTTGCTTCAATTCCTAGTAATATGAAGTTAAAAGACGTATATGACCGCAGATTACTTGAATACGCAGAGGTTAAGCCCGATGACATCACTGCTATAATGGAAGAGGAAGTACAAAAAAGAGAGGCTTTACAACAGATGGCAAATAGTGGTAATATGATGGGAGTAGCAGGAGGCGCACCAGCAGCACCCTTAAACCAACCTGCACTGCAACCGGCAGTACCGGCTATATAAAATGCTTGACGAATTACTTGAGAAACGAGGATTGAAGTACGAAGAGCTTTCTGAGGATGAGAGGGTAACGTACTCTGCTCTTTATGAGGCTATCAAAAAATCTACAATAACCCTAGAATCACTCAAAGCAAGTATTGGACGTATGCGAGAGGCTGTTGAAAGCTCCTTAGTTGACGAAGCTGAGTATATTTGGATATGGATTATGCGTAAACCCAACCCCAAGAACGTCTACTTAAAGGCACGACTTAAAAACTACATACTACTTGAAGCGTTATTATCTGCACCTGAAAAAGCAAAAGCTATGATCGAGCAAACCATAGGATCTATGGGTAAATCTAAGAAGGATTTGACATGAGCTAGGTTTCATCTATATTATATACACATGGCAACTACTCAACTAGGACTTGAACCTTCAACAATCTCACATTTAGAAGCACTTGTCGCAAAAGACTTGAACGACCTCACAAAAGATGACAAAGGCTTTCTTATAGCACGACGTGATTATCTTACCCGAGAACAAAAAGAAGACTTAAAGTCCGTACTTGAAGTCAAAGAAGCTAAAGAAAAAGTAGTGTCTGGTACTAAAGCCGACGCTAAATAACCTAACCTGAGCAATCAGACAGGAAATATATATGAGTGATCACAAAAAACCAAGTCGTGAAGAAATGGAAGCAGAGCGTCTGCTTGCTCTAAAAGAATTAGATAATCCTCCTGAACCCACTCCGAGTGAGCCTGAACCATCTACTCCTGCGCCATCAGAACCAGCACCTAGTGAACCAGCCCCTAGTGAACCTGAACCAACCCCCTCAGAACCAGCTCCATCACCCGATTATAAGGAAAAGTACAGAGGATCCACTCGTGAGGCTTTAGTACAAAAAGCAGGTCGTGATGCGTTACATGAAGCTATTAAAACAGCAGACGGGCTGAGTGAACCAACTGAGGATGAGATGACCAAAGTATACTCAGACTGGGAGATTATGAGTGAAACAGAACAAAAGCTCGCTAAAAATGGATATATAAACGACAGACGCTTTGAACTTATCAACACAGCCAACAAAGTAGGGCAGGATTTAGATGACTGGATTAAAAAGGTTGAGGATTTCTCCGCAGACCCTAAGGTGCTTGTTGAGAATACAGACCTTGAGGGGAAGGAAGAGCAGTTTAGAGCATTTTCCATCACACCCTCCCGACGTGGTGTACCACTTGAAGACTTATTAAAAGCATTTCTATATGACGCAACTAAGCAGGTTAAGACCAATAAAGGGAAGAAGATGTTTGAAAAAGGTAGTGGTGGTCCGGGTATAAAGCCTAAAGAAAATGACGGAAAAATATCAATGGCAGAGGCAGAAACGCTACGAGAAACGAATTATGACGAGTATAAAAAGCTTGTCAGAGCAGGCAAAGTAGACCAATCTACTATCTAAAACTTCATCTGGTGTTGACACGAGAGAACATTGACGTTTATGATTACCTCTAGTTCTTGAAGATAAATTCTAACCTCCCTCTCGGAGACTGACAAACACTTCTAGTTTACTAATATAAACTAATATGTCAGAACGAGGACAAACAATCGCCCAAGCCTTCTCCCAAAATGTTTTGATGGAGATGTACGATAAATCACTTATTGATTCTATCGTCAATCGTGATTATCAAGGTGAGATCAACGGCGTTGGTTCAAAGATCAACATTCTTAACTTCGATAGACTTTCAGAAAAAACCTACTCAGGTTCTAATTTAACAGCAGACGACCTAACAGAGAATAACACTGCACTAACAATCGATCAGTACAAGTCCTTTTACTGGAAAGAAAAAGCTCTTGATAACTGGCTTTCATATATTAAGAATCCACATTCAACAGTCGTAGCACAGGTCGCTAATGAGAGAAACAAAAACATGGATTCGTTCGTTCTTGGCTTCTTCGCAGACGTAGCCTCAGGAAACAGAGTTGGAACAGATTACACAACCGGTACAGTAACCGTTGACGTAACCACAGGCGCAGTAACGGGATCAGGTACAACCTTTACCTCAGGTATGGTAGGACGAGGCTTCAAAGCCACAGGGCATACCAAATGGTACAGAGTTAAGACGTTCACTAACACGACTGCAATCGTTATTGAAGATGACTTTGATGACAAGACAACGGCATACACCGGTGGAGCAATCGGAGCAGGCACAACTTACACAATCGAAGCTAACACCACAAAATCGATCACAACCTCTAATCTCTTAGAGTTCGTTGGAGCATTGAGATTGAAACTAGACAAGGCTGAAGCTAATGGATATTCTTCAGTCCCAGACGCAGATCGCTTCCTTATCGTTCCTCCAGAGTTTCAGAATCTAGTGATTCGAGCATCAGGTGTTGCACTACACGTCCCTGAGGTCTACTCGACGCTAGTTCAAAAAGGATATCTAGGAATGTTAGATGGATTTAACGTCTTCCAGTCAAATAGACTCACAGGAGACAACACCAACGGATACAGAGTATTAGCCGGACACAAGAATTGGATGACCTTTGCTGAAAAAGTCCTATGGGCTAGAGTAGAAGAGGATCTAATCGGTAACTTTGGAACAGCATATAAAGATTTATTTGTATACGGAGCGAAAGTAACAGATCCAAGACGCGGTTTTGCTGCCGAAGGATACTGGACGTTCGCCTAAGACATCAGTTAAATTGGCCAGAGGCTAGAGCCATAAGCTCACTTCAATAGTCGGCTTACACTTCAAGCCGAAAGCCTAAACAAAATGGCAAGATTTTCAACCAAATTCGACCTACCAGCATCAACTCGAAAAGAGTTAGATCGTATATTGGCTATCGCAAGTGCTAATCGTTTAACAACAGAGGCTAACTTTCTCACAGCCCTTGAACCCTACAGAACAAACAAAGTAATCAGATGGGATATGTCATCTATTACAAGCGCTCAAGAACCTAACCCACAAACCTCAACAACCGATGTTTTAGAAGCAGAGGGTAATGTAGTTCCAACAGGACAGTCAGGCTTTAAGCAAGGAGCTACTTTTCTTGATTTAGATCAGACCGGTAGAAATCGTTACGTTAATGTAGGAACTAGCACAAGTGCCACATGGGTACTACAAGGAGAGGCAGTATCATCAGCATCAGCGTCAATCTCGCCATCTGCATCAGCATCCGCCTCACGTTCCCCATCATCATCGCAGTCGCCGTCAGCATCCATTTCCCCAAGCGCATCGCTAAGTCCATCAGCAAGTGCAAGCGCCTCTCTATCACCAAGCTCATCTCTATCACCAAGCTCATCTCTATCACCAAGTGCAAGCATCTCGCCATCAGCAAGCGCTTCAGCTTCTCGGTCACCAAGCGCCTCGCAGTCACCAAGTGCCTCGCAGTCTATGTCGCCATCATCCTCGTCATCAGCCTCGCGGTCACCAAGCGCCTCTCGTTCACCGTCAAGCTCGGCCAGCTCATCACCGTCAAGCTCCGCCAGCTCGTCGAAATCAGCAAGTATCAGCCCGTCCTCAAGCGTATCAGCCTCAAGAAGCCCATCAGCCTCAAGAAGCCCATCCGCTTCCCAATCGCCATCAGCGTCTATCAGCCCGTCTTCATCGGCCAGCTCTTCAAATTCTCCAAGCCCCAGCTTCCCAGCTTAATTTACTGTTGACTTCATATAGAACCTATCCCTACCATGTATAGGTATGTTAAAAGCCTTCAATGTCTTTCTCCCCACAGAACATATAACTATTCTTAAAGAGATAGGTGAGATAAGTATTGCTGAGCATATACGCCGAGCTGTTGAGGCTTATATCGAAGATATGCAAACTCAATCATCAGTTTCCCCCAGCAAAAAATGAGCGACAGCCAAGGTATCCGAGTCAAGAGTTCAGGTTGGTTTAAGTTAAGACGTCAGGCTGGTAAGCATTACGTGGCTGTTAAACTCTTAGAGGGGTTTGGTTTTGTTCCAGAGATGATTATTGTAGAGCGTGATACCACTCGAAGTAATGTTATTAGAGTAAACGCAGTCTTAACCGAGACGGAGATCAAAAAAGAAGACGAACGAAGAGAAGCGTTAACCAAACTATCAGAAGATACAAAAAAACAATTAGAAGTTAAAAAAAAAGATGAGCCCAAGCCCACTACCAACTAAGAAAATAGAACTGATGGATTTCTGTCAGGCTCTGGCAGTAGTTCTTACAGGTCAGACGGTCTCAAAGCAAGACTGGCCCGAGGAGTGTTATGCGTTTATGAGTGAGAAAGATAGTCTTCTAATGCTTCATAAGGACGATAAAGATTATCACTTCATAGTATCCAAAGAAGATATAGAGCAATCAAACTGGGTAATCTACATTAAAACAAACTGATGGAATATCTATTTTTATATTTATGGGTAGGGGTAGCTACAGTGTTTATCGGTAGGTTTCTAAACGACATGAAGATTAGCCTTATGTGTTACCTAATAGGGATAGTGTTTTGGCCTCTTATTGTTTGTCATTATTTTGTAGAGGTGCTTAATTCTATAGAAATATGAAAGTCGGGATTATAGGCTACGGATGGGTAGGTAAGGCGATGAAAGTGCTGTTCCCCAATGCTCTAGTCTATGTAAGAGATGTAGATAAATACCTCAAAGAAGAACTTAAAAAAGAAGAAATGGCTATACCCTTTACAGATGATAAGGTTCTTGTCAGCGGGATGGACGTTACCTTCATATGTGTACCTTCGCCCTCTATCAATGAAGGCAAACTAGACACCTCAATAGTAGAAGAGTGTATTGCGTGGTGTGAGTCTCCTCTTATTGTAGTGCGATCTACAGTTAATCCCGGAGATTGTAATAACTGGGCTATCAAGTATCAGAAGAGAATAGTACATCAACCAGAATATCTGGGAGAGACACCCAATCATCCGCTACTTGATAGTGTGAACGTGCCGTTTATTATTCTAGGTGGTTATAAAAAGGATACCAGACAAGTAATAGACCTTTACGCCACAGTCTACAACGCTAATACTAAAATCAGACAGGTCAGCCACACTGAGTCAGAGATTATCAAGCTATCCGAGAACAGAGCTATTATCTTCAAGGTGGCTCAGTGTCAGGAGCTGTATGATGTATGTACCAAAGCTGGAGTTGATTACTACACCATCAGAGATGCTGTATATGGAGATGACCCCCGATTTAACCTATGGTTTACCTTCGTGTACCCTTATAAGCGAGGTTTCAATTCAAAATGCGTTCCGAAGGATATTTATGCGTGGTGTGCGTTTGCGGAAAGTTTAGGTTACAACCCCGAGATTACGAGGGCGATATTAGAAAAGAATAAGGAGTGGATAAATGATAAACACACACAAAGCTAATAAAGACCTTCTTGCCAAAAATGGCATACTACTTCCACTTGCGCAGTATCTCATACCCTTAATAGGAGATAAAAAAGAAGTCAAAATAGCAGATATTGGTTCAGGACCCATTTCTCTTATAGGTAGGTACTACAATGACGTTAAACTTGCGATCTACGCCTCAGACAAGCAAGACTTCACGGATTTCTGGACTAAGCATGGGAAAGAGCCTGTATACCCCATTGCACGTCAAGATATGGAGAAATTAACCTATCCTGATGAGTATTTTGATATTGTTCACAGTGCCAACGCCTTAGACCACACCAAAGACGCTCTATCTGCGGTTATGGAGATGGCTAGAGTCTGTAAAAAGGGTGGTTGGGTGTATATAACTTGTAATCTTGACCAACTTGATACAGGTGGCAAGCATTACTGGAACGCTGATGAGGAAGGTGTGTTTGAGAACGGTAAGCAGAGCTTTGACCTTAAAGGGTTCGGTTTTGATATTAAGTACATAGACCTCGGAGGACAAAGAAGATACGACAGCATCGTTGCAACACTTAAAAAACAAATCTTATGATTGATTTAAGTGTGATTATTCCATCTCGATCGGACTCCTATCTGCGTAAGACTATTGAAGATTTACTTGCAAAGTCTGAGACCTCGATTGAGATAATCGTTGTCCTAGATGGGATATGGACTGACTCCTACGTTGAAGACACTAGAGTTATATATATACATCATGGAACAGTACACGACTCAAGAGGTATGCGCGCAAGTATCAATAGAGGTGTTGCTATCTCAAAGGGTAAATACATAATGAAATGTGATGAACACATAATGGTCTCACAAGGATACGACCGAGTTCTTATTGCAGACTGTGAGGATGATGAAATAATAATACCAAGCAGAGGGCGTTTAGATGCTGAAAAATGGGAAGTTATAAATGACGGCAGAGCAAATATAGATTATATGTACGTTGAGTACCCATATTTGAAGCCCCTTGATAAGACCCAAGGATTGCACGGCGCAGAATGGAAACGTCCTGAACGTACCAGCATGAAAGACGAAACACCAACCATGCAGGGCAGTTGCTATTTTATGAAGCGCTCTTATTGGGATACGTTGTTCCCAAATGGTTTAGATGACGAGAAATATGGGACATTTACGGCAGAAGCTCAGGAGCTTTCTATGACTGCGTGGCTTTCAGGTGGTAAGGTGATGGTTAATAAGAATGTAATTTATTATCATTTTCACAAAGGCAAAACGGGAAAATCGTACAACTTTTCAACAGAGCAATATAAAAAGCACTGTGCTGATATGGAAAAAGGCAGATTGTATTGTATAGAATTTTGGACTAAGACTAAGCAGTTTAAGCACGATTTTGAATGGTTTATAGATCAGAAGTTCCCAGACATGCCTAAGTGGCCTAAAGATTGGAAAGCACGGTTAGAAATTGATAAACTAAAAGATTACTCAACTCTTCAATACAAAGATGACTATTGGTTATCTAATTTAAGAAAAGAAAATGGATAATAAAAAAAAACGTGGCCCTTTACACCAGTTGCCCGAGGCTAGAAGAAAAATTAGTCTGGCTGTTAGTAAAAGACAGATGGGAAATAAGATTTGGTTAGGTCGGAAACATACAGAAGCAACCAAGCAAAAGCTTAGAGAAAATGCTATTAAGCGTGGTTACGCTCCGCCAAACCGTCAAGGTACAAAATTACCTCCCCAGCATAGAGAAAATATCAGATTGTCTAAGCTAGGGAATAAAAATCCTAATTTTGGGAAACCCCGCACCATCGCCACCCGCATTAAGATTGGTTTAGTACAAAAGGGCGACAAAAATCATAATTGGCGAGGGGGATTAGAAGATATAAATCAGGTTATTAGACACTCCCTTGAATATAAACTATGGCGTGAATCCGTATTCAAAAGGGACAAATACACTTGTATATGGTGCGGACAATATGGGGGTAGGCTAAACGCAGATCATATCAAACCGTTCTCTCTATTTCCAGAATTAAGATTCGCTATTGATAATGGACGCACATTATGTGAGCCTTGCCACAGAACAACCGATACTTATGGGAATAGGAAAAAAGATGCAAAACAGAATTGAATTGGCTACAGAGTTGGTGGTTTGTAAAAGAATAATATGATCGTGGGTTTAGGAGACATCGGAACTGTACTTAAAGAGGTAGATCGTGATGATGTACTGTTTTTCGCTAGTGGTGTCAGTAATAGTAGACGACTAAAAGAGTCAGAGTACGACAGGGAGCATAATCTATTGCTTGACCAAGACCTAAATAAGCATATTGTTTACTTTAGTTCTCTATCAGTGTTCTATTCTCAATCAAGATATGCCAACCACAAACTAAAGATGGAGAGGCTTATTAAAAACAGATTTAGTAAATACACTATAGTTAGAATAGGGAACATAACATGGGGCAAAAATCCCAACACGCTTATAAACTTTATTAAAGGTAAACTGTTTAGAGAGGAAAGACTAACGGTCAAGAACGTATATCGTTACTTAATAGATAAGGAAGAGTTCTTGCACTGGATGGGAATGATACCAACTTGGAGCGCAGAGCTGAATATCACAGGCCGACGTATAAAAGTGAAGCAAATAGTTGAGGAGATTAAGAAAGGACTAATATGAACACTCTTGAGTATATATTGAATAAATTTAATCTGTCCCCTCATGACAAGCTCCCTCTTGAGTTGCCTAACTATGGTCGAGATAACATGGCAGAGCTTTTTAACGAGCTTGGATTTAAGATAGGGGTTGAGGTTGGGATAAGAAGTGGAGAATACTCAGAAGTTCTTTGTAAAGCTATTCCGGGTGTGAAACTGTACGGTATTGACCCCTACATAGCACACAAAGGATACAGAGACCATACAAAGCAATCATCGTTTAATACTTTCAAGCAGGAAGCTATAGAGCGCTTAGCTCCGTATAAAGATTATGTTTTCATTGAAAAGTTTAGCATGGATGCAGTTAAAGAGTTTGCTGATAATTCGTTAGATTTTGTGTATATAGATGGCGATCATAGCTTTCAAAGCGCCACAAATGATATCGCAGAGTGGGGAAGAAAGGTTAGACCGGGTGGGATAATCTCAGGGGATGATTACTTCAAACATAAAGGTAAAGCAAGAATACACGTTTATCAAGTAGTGAACGCTTATACAGACGCTTGGTCAATTAGACCTTGGTTTGTGGTAGGTAGCCAAGCTATTATTCCCGGGGAGATTAGAGATCACGGTAGAAGTTGGTTTTGGGTAAAGGAATGAAAATCTGTATTTTATCAGCAAATTTAGGGAGCTTTGACAAGGTAGTTGACCCAGTTGCGCAAGAAACAGAACATGAGGTAGTTTTTCACAGGTTTACTGATGATAATTTCCCTCCGATAACGGGCCTAACTCCAAGGTTTCAGTACAGACTTCCTAAATTATTTGGTTGGGAGATGATGGCGGGGTTTGATTTGTATATCTGGCTTGATGGGTCTATGTCTTTTACTCGTCCTGATTGTGTTGAATGGTTTGTAGCACAACTAGGTAGTGCAGATGCGGCATTTTTCAAACACCCACAACGTCAGACAATGCGGGAGGAAGTGGAGCATCTTGAAGAACACCTTAAAAAAGGGAAACCATACATCACTGCAAGATACAAAAATGGGCTGCACAAAGAGATGCTCAATCAAGCAATCGCAGACAAAGGGTTTGCAGATATCGAGCTATATACATCAACAGCCTTTATCTACAGAGGTAATGACAGGGCTAGAAAGATGATGCTAGACTGGTGGCACTGGCAGTCAAGATACTATACATGCGATCAGGTAGCTCTACCTTATGCTATTTATCAAAGCGGGGCGATTGTAAGAAAAATCAACGTAGACCAATACAAAACGCCATTTTTAAGTTTAGTTTCCAAACACTCATGAAATTAAGCGTAGTAATTCCCTGTTTCAACGAGCAAGATAACATTAAAAGAGTTGTTACTGAAGTACACGACCATTTCCCCCATGCGCAGATAGTAGTAGTTGATGATGCTTCAACAGACAGCACAGCTCAAATTCTTGAGTCCATTAAGCTAAAACACTTAACCGTTCTAACCAATGAAAAGAACATGGGGCATGGGTATTCTGTAATTAGAGCGTTACGATTTGCTAAGGGAGATTATATTCTCTACATAGACGCTGATAGGCAATTAAGTCTGCATAACTTCAAGATATACGAGGGTTGTGATTTTGTGAGTGGATTTAGAGTAGAGCGAAAGGATAAGTTATTTAGAAAGTTGATTAGTTTCTGTCTAAAGATGACCAATTTAGGTCGGCACAGATTCTACATGAAAGACGCAAACTGTCCTTTCAAGATATATAAGCGGTCGGCGTTGTGGAAAGTATTACCTAAAGTTCCTGATACCTATATCATCCCTATAGCTTGTTTAGAAGTTCTAGCCAGACGGCACAAACTCACTACCCTAACCGTTCCTACTCTACACTACAAGTACTGGACAGAGCGTAAAGGTACGCTACAGACTATCAACAGGAAAAGTCTAAAGTTTTTCAAAGATGCTTTTAAGGAGATTACTAGCTTATGAGCGACATTACATTAGTCTATTACACCTGTGGGGCTATCCCAAAAGATTTCTCTCAAAGAGTGTGGGATAACCTGAGCGATGTTGCTGGCCATATACCTATCGTGGAGATTGAACAACCCGAATCAACGCCTCGCTCTCATTTACAAATCTACAGAAACGCTCTTGAAGGCGCAAAGCAAGCCACTACACAATATATAGCAATTTGCGAAGATGACGTTCTTTACAGCGCCGATCACTTCAAACACAGACCAGAACCCGGAGTCTTCCTTTACGACAAGAATGTTTGGACGATTTACACATGGGTTAAGCCTGCGATATTCTCTTATAAGGACAGAAGAAATATGTATAG
>Ga0163144_10017289_pt1 | contig 14694 bp, 13 predicted proteins | sample OliLak19BULKMAT1_FD_123175 | JGI IMG/M metagenome (GOLD analysis project Ga0163144, IMG submission 123175) | Freshwater microbial mat bacterial communities from Lake Vanda, McMurdo Dry Valleys, Antarctica - Oligotrophic Lake LV.19.BULKMAT1 | ecosystem: Environmental > Aquatic > Freshwater >... | reverse complement strand
TGTTGAAGCCGCCAGCATGCGGTTTCGAGCTTGGTGACGTTGGTGGTCTTCTTCTTTGTCTCGCGTGCACCGCTCCATGCCTTGATCTTCTCAATGTCAGCCGCGAGACGCGATGCATCGTACGAGCTGTCCGAGGCGTCGATGACACCGTCGCCGCGCACTTGGACCACGTTGATGAAGTTTTGGTCGCCGGCGAAGGGGAGCTTGCCAAGCTTCCATAGTTCATAGAACTCACGCGAGAGTGGATAGCAATAGATGCCGATCGGGGTGTTGTAGTCCGACTGCGGGTTGAGGCCGAGCTTCTCGAGCGAAGTCATCGAGAAGAAAACGCCCGGCTTGTCGACGTATTGCTCAACCCGTGCGTGCGTCGTCGGCAAATCGACGCCTTCTTCTTTCCACTTAGGCAGAGCAGTACGTTGCAGATCCGCCGTCGTGATGGTGATTGACGCGACTCGTTTCAGCGCGCGTTGTCGTGCTTCGGGTGTCAAAGCAAAGAACGCATCTGTCAACACAACGCTGCCATCAGGTTTACGTGTTACGACGTCCCCAGTAGGCAGATACGATTCATGCGTATAGCCAACTAATGGTGACACGACGAACTCTTCACCGCTAATCGTAAGAATTGGATCAGGAGCTGGTGCGTCTGGCGCTTGTTGTCTGCCCAAAAGCTGGAGTATTACATCTTCAGTAAGTCCCGTCTGTTTTGGGATGTCTTTGACGAAGAGGATTGGATCTATGTAAGGTGCATGGTCCCGATCGATTGTTGTCGATCGCCCAGTGCTATGATTTTTCCAGATCTCGTGGTCACCGCGCTTATTGATCAGCTCAAAGCCAGCGGAGAGCAGCGCCTTTTTCCACTCAGAGATGGTGACGTTCTTGAAGTCGGATTTGCCTGCTACTCGATCGGCGTTTGCACGGCATCCACCGGTTGTTCGATGAACTGTTCGACCAGATGACACAGTCGCGACAAGGCCATGTCCGGCGTCTTGCCGCACGCGTACAGATGACAGCCCGCGGTCTTCACTACGTCCACGTCGTGCGTCCGTGCGATAAAGCCCATCTCGGTCTCTTCGATCTCGGCTGCAATCTTCTTCATTAGTCTCTACTTTATAGGGCACGTGTGACAACGAAGGCAAGCCTGCAGCTGTATGCGTCATTTTGGTACGCATGATATCAGCAGCGGTTACTTTGATTACCATCCGCGACCTCCACCTGTGATCTTTGATGGGTTGAAGACAGTGCCTTGACGACGCGCAGTAAACTGCGCACCTTCATGCTCGCCACGTTTTAGTGCTGCACGTCGCGAGCGATCATCTTCACGTTCTACATAGCCCTGTTCTTGGATGAGCTTGTGTACGTGCACACAGACCTGAATCGTATCGTTTGAGTTCCAACCCCGTCGTTCACCTTTGCGTGGGTTCGTGACCTTGTCCGTGGTGGGATCTCGTTCAAGACCTTCGAGTTCGTACAACGCACAGGAGGCCGGGTGCATAAGCGGAGGATCCTTCGCCCAGTCGTTGTACTGATCAATGTCTGCTGGATTCGGTGGAAGCATTTGCACCAAACCTGCATAAGTGTCACGCACGAAACGCTTGTAATCTTCATCCTTAGTCGGCTCTGGTTCAGCGCGAATACCGAGCTGTCGAATCTGTTGAATAATCTGCACCGAGTTCCAACGGTCAAACTCACACCGCACAATATTCTGCTTCTCTTTAAGCTTCTTGATCAGTTCGTAGACAGAGTCGAAATATACCTCAGTCTCCCGTGCCGGCAGGATGCGCATAACCCAGTCAAACACAGTAATGATGCGCTCGCTACCGTCTTCATTCCTGATACGTTCACCGTGTGCACATGCCCCAGCAAATGAGTCGAAGTTTTTGCCCGCGTCGAAGCAGATGTAACGTGGCCAATCGCGATGCATTTTCGCGTCGATATACTTGATACCAATGTACTCTTGGCCTTGAGGGTCACGTGTAGAAAATGTTGTAAGATCACACGAAGGTTCTAAACTATGACCAATACCCATACGACGGAAGCGAGGCAAATCTTCGACCAATGGATGTGCGGCCGTCGGCGGTTGCGCTCCGAAGTCACGTTGCGCACCAACCGGGTCTTTGATGAACTCATCGTTGAAATTCTCACGCGGCTCGAAAGGATTAAAGTCCCAAGTCGCATAGTGGCATGCGTACATGCCGTCGATCTTGTCAGCAATCTTGAGAAGTCGCATTGCCTTGTCGTCTTTAGAAACAGGCGAGGACACAGAGACCATGCAACCGAGCCACGGCAATCGACCGTGAAGTTTTGTACGGCTGCGCACCGTACGCAATGAGTTCTCAAGACCACGGTAGACTTCGTCTGCCGATAGTTTCGAGTCGGTTTGCTGCATGTGCGAAAGTTCGTCAGCACTCGCAGCAATACGCGTACGACCACGAAGACCGGCCGAGTTGCTGTTCAGTGAGTTGATAATCAAACGAACCGATGGATGTTGATTGATAACTTTCTTATCAATTTCATTGTACGACCACTGACTCATACCTGGCGGTGTCAGTTGTGCATCTTCTTGTTTCTTAATCCAAGGAACATAACGATTGAACCATGGCGAGTTCATTCGGAAGCCACGATACTTCGCCCAAATAGTATCTGCACCTTGCACTTCGTTCGATGCAAGGTACGTGATCTCAAAAACCTCAGACGACGGGATGCCGAGATATGCGTGAAAGCCACCAGGATACGAGTGCGCGATCGTGTAAACTCGATGCTCGACGTACGTACCGATCAATGCGGCAGTAATAGATTTACCTGCTCGTTGTCCGACGACAGCATGCAACTGATTGTACGTCTTGATCAGATGATCTGCAGTTAACTCGCTACGCGTCAGTTTGCAACGAGGACAGACATCTTCGTTGTAGACAGGAGACCAGACTAATAATGCTTCAGACTCGAGGTACTCACGAGACTTGCCCCAGCAATCTCCTGGCTGTCCTTCTTCGGTGCCGCCTTTGTTACAGACAGGGCAACGCAATTGAAAGAAGTCACGAATGACTTGGTATTGCCGCGTCATCTCAAACAACGACGGCACATCACCATACTCTTTTCTAGTAATCCACTCGATCGCGTTAGGTGCAGGGATCGTTAAATAACGTCGTTCGTCGTCTACTGCAATGCCACTGGATGTGATTCCGCGACCACCGTTGCCGTCGCTTGCAAAAGCGTTCGACACGATACTGCTGATGTCAGCCAGATAATCAGTATTACCTGCCGGCTTTATGATCCGACTGGTCATTCACTCCTAAACACCACGGACAGATATCGTAATCGATGCGTCTGCCGTGATCGCATCTAGCTGCGTTACACAATTCTTCGAGTTGCGCGGGCGTCAACGACATCGTGCTTGTAGCTGTGAGTGTCGGTTGCATAGTCAACTGACTAGGCATAATCGTCACGATACTTGTTCGTGTCACTTGAGGTCTCCGCGATTCACCGGAGCCTTGCCGAACTTGTCGAACTCGACATAGTAGCAAGTGTCATCACCGAACATGTCGCGTATGATCTTGCCCGACGAACCGGCAGGAATGGTCGTATGACCGCCACCGCGATTAGTCAAACTGATCTCGTGAGCTGCTGATACCGCTTGTCCTGGCGACAGATACTGCGAACGGTCGCGTTCCGCGGGATCAAGTCCTTCATGTTCGAGCTGTGCCTTGCGTGTAACTTGCGTCCAATCACCCTGATTCGACAACTGCGTTTTGAGGTCTGAGCCTGCACGGTCTTGTTCATGCGGAGGCACGAACATGTTCTTACGCTCAGGTGCTGCCTTATGCACATCGCCGCGATGAATGAGATCATCGAAGGTAGACTGCGCAAGAACACGCGGCTCGCCGTTATGCAGCAAGATTTCCGGAGTGACCATGCGTCCACCGTGTACGACGACAGGAATGTCGCAATACTGACGTACACCAGACTGAGAACAAATCTCTGCTTGAATGGTGATGACACCGTCTTTGATGCGTGTATCGCCAGGTTCACCAGTGCCCCAACGCTTCATGCCGGCATAACGCAGCTTGAGATCAGGAATCTGATACTCTGCAAGAGCCTCACGCACAAACAGCATCGCTGCTGCAGACGGATGGAGTTGCCCCATGTCTTTAGTTTCGACACTGTTGTCGAGAGCCCACGAAGTGCTTCCTACTACTTCCTTCGCAAGTTGCTTGAAAACAGCACGCTTGCGCGCAAGGCGCTCTTGTCTGCGTTCTTCGCGGTCACGTTCATTTTGTTCATCACGCTTCATGTGAAACTCCACGCCAGAGAATTAAATTGCCGTTGGCGATCTGTGTCGAATCTGCAATGCCAGTCAGGATCAATCCGTCACCTATGACGCGCAGCCCTGCATCGCTCAACATTGCTTGTCGTACTTCGTCCGGTGATTCGTTAAGCCACTGTGTCAAGTCACGAGGTGCAATGACTGCATGCGCTACTTTGCCACGAGTCAGCGGATCGTAATGCCACTTGAGACCCTGCGCAGTCAGGTCTTCGATGATGTTCAGGACAATGTCTGCGAGCATTGGCTGCCCCGCAGACATGCGCATAGCGGGACCTTCACCATTCAGGAAGTCATCATTGGTGAGATCATAGCCTTCCGTTTGTTCCCAGCCAGGCATCGAATCATCGTCCGGTTGCGCTAACGGTTCTGCATCGTCAGGCATGCCTCGCTCTTCGTAACGTTCTGCGTCTGGCTCGGTGCTGTCGCCATCCGTCAATCCGCGAAGAAGATCGTATGTTGCTTGTGCAAGCTTATTGCTGATCGACCAGTGCACATAGTCACCAAGCCGAAGACCAATCCGCTCTGAATAGCCACCAGGGACTTCGACAACGCCTATACATGGCGCATGTTGCCAGCGTTCACCTGTACCAGGCTGTGCATTGGTAATCATCTTGGCGATGCGTTGATCTGCACCTAAGAACAAAATGTCGATTGGGTATGATACGCCAGCCATATGAAACATGGTTGCACGCGCAGGCTCGAACGGAAACAACATACCTTCACCAGGAGAGAGACGATTACGTATCTGTAGACCTGCAGCTTGTTCGGCTGGCGTCGATGCAACGTCACAAAGCACGATAGCTCTGCCGCCCAAATCTACAGCTACGCGACGCATTATGCTTGTTTAGCAGTCTCGAGTCGTTTCAGCGCAGCACTTAAGTGCTCTGCAACATCTCCGTAAAGTTGTTTATCTACAGAGCCAGCTAAGTCGAAAGTTCGTGCCAATGCAAATCGAACGGCAGCAATTGCAGCATCAATTGGATTTTGCACTTGAGCGCTTTTGTTACCAAGCGTGGGAATGTTTTTGTTCATGGTTTGCATCAGTTCAACAGTTTGAACTGTTCCTTGCTACGTCGCAGTGAGTCCTCAGCTGCGCGCTTGAAGATATCAATGACACCAGACTGCAGGAGCTGATTAATGTTTCCTGCAATAGCCTGCACCTGTGGGTCTGGATGCTTGGAAAGTTCGTGCTGCAGCGGAAGCAATGCATCTGCTAGAGGTCCTGCAATGGCCGCTGTGAATGACTTGGTATGCGACTCGAGGATGCTGATCGTCAGACGATCTGAGTTACGCATTTTATTTAAGTCGGCGAGCACACCCTTGGCTGTGTTGATCATCGCCGCCCAGATGTTCATTTTCTGCATATCATGACGACCTTCAGCCGTAATGAAAGCCGTCGGGTCAGCATCAAGTGCAGCGATGCGTCTGATCAGGCGGCGAAACAAGTCGGCCATCTGGTGATAGTCCGAATCGTTCTTACCTAGCGCTAAGTCTTCAGCGCTGCATTGCAGGAGTTCAATCTCAGTCTGTCCAAGACGAGTCTCATCCTCGGGACGAACGAACTCAAAATCTTCGGCCGGAGTTTCTTTACCGTCGCCAAAATTGACATGATTCTTGAAATGCCGCGCGAGTACTTGTCCATGCATCGGCGTCTCACCATGTCGTTCAAGCATCGCTGTAATCTTTGTAGATAGTGCGACTACGCCGAGCTGCTCTTCTCGCCGATACTTGTGAATGACAGTAACCAATCCAGGCTTCGTGCGTGCGAGTTGGCACACGCGGCACATCGCTTGGAAGGTGACGATCTCCGGAAAACCGGGGACGATTATTTCAGGCTGACCCGCTGCCATCTGCTTGCTTCACTAGCTCGATGAGCTGTGCCTTGCTTGCCTTTCGTGGAATCTGTACATGGTGCTTGCGAAGATAACGGTCGAGCTGGCGATATGACCAATCGTCAACCGTTTTCTCTGTCGTCTGTGGCAATGATTCATCGATCGCGACTACAGGCTCTGGAGAGGACAAACGACCAGAACGCTGTAATGACTTAACATCTGGCGATGATCGACAGACTGCTAAAGCTTCTTCGTAACCAACATCGAGGAACGCACAGACATCGAGGAAACGTCCACGTTCAATCTTCGCAGACACGTTTGCAGTGCCACGGCGAAACGATGGTGACGCAACAGTACGTGCGTAATTAAAAGTAAATGTGAGATCGCTGTCGTGCTGATTGATCAGCCGCAGCTCATTTGTTTGGCTCATGATGTTCAGTACTTCCTTCATTGACTTCCGGCGTTACTGAGCGAGCTTCCGACGAACGGAACTGTACCTCAGCCATACCAGCGTCGGGGTCGAACATCACAAACATTGGGCGGCTAATCGTACCGAGGTCACGGTAGTCTTTCTTGCTGGCCTCACCCTTGATGAACGAAATCACCGCGTGACGAATGTTGGCAGCGGACATGCCTTCGCATACATCCGAATCCCAGACAATGCTTGCATGAACGTAATCACCCTTCCGTGTCAGTTCATCGAGACGCATGGTGACCATGGCCTTCTTGCTTGCACCCATGAATTTCTTCTCAGGGCCAGTCAGTCCGAGCGGATTGGTCTCTTGCTGACGCTGCTTTTGCTCATCGTAGCTCATCTCGTCTTCATCAGGCGGTTCGTACGATTCCGGCTGTTGTTGGGTTGGCTGCGTTTGCTGCGTTTGCTGCGTTTGTGCAGGCTGACCTTGTGCAGGCGTCATATACTGCTGGATCAGGTCTTCCTTTTGTTGAGGAGACAAGACCAGATTCTTATCGAAGATCGCCTTGTTTACCGCCTTTTCTGCTTGTCCACGCGAATCATTAGACGGCTGCTGTGTTGTTGTGGCCGGCGCTGTTGGTGTAGCTGCGTCAGGTGATTCTTGGCCAGGTACCTGCCCGATTGGCATTTGTCCCTGATTCTTGCCATACAGCTGCCCGAGTTGCTTGCCGTACTTTGGATCCGAGAAGGCTCCATAGATCAGCTTCGGTAGCAATGTATTGCTGGTATCCAACCGTTTGAGTTGATCTACTAGATTGCCGCCTGTTGTTGACTTAGTCAGGAAGTCCCCAAGAATCTTACTAACATCTGCAGCAACAGCCGGATTAGATGACAGACCTGTCACTACCTGTGCAATCGGAACGCCTTGTTGCTGTGCAGTATGCTGCTTGCGCGGCATGTCATTAGTCAGCTGCTTACCGTACTCACCTTCGTAGTTAGTCCAGTAGTCCTTAGCCGTCTGATCAACAGCCATGATCTGCTGCTTGAAATCAGGATTGGTAGGCGGCACGAGAACTTCACGCACTTCGCCGTCTTCTTCATCAGTAGCAGGTGAGGCACCGCCAATAGCTGAAGGTCCGCCGGCACCAGTTACTGGCGCGAAATCGGTAGTATCGAGTTCACGCTGCGGTGCTTGTTGACGTCGTTCTTTAATCCTACGTATTGCTCTTGCCTCTTCACTTTCAGTCTGGCCGTGCTCAAGATCGTATCGCTCTTTCTCTTTACGATAGTCGACCATCTGTCCGGATGGCGCAGCTTCACGAAGGCCTAATGCTGCAGGTCCTAGAACCTTTGACCACGGTCCTGCTTCTTTCTGCAGGTCTTCAGCTGTGACGACATAACTGCCGGTCTCGGCAACACCAGTCTCATCTTCGTGAATGTTGTTCGGGCCAGTACCTGAATCGTACGACGCAGCCGATAGCGCAAACTCGCCGTCGATGCCATACAGCATTGCTTTAAGCGTCTTCGAGTCCAAATAACCAGACGCTGGCACAGCTGTCTCGCTCAGTGTTGCAGTGACAGACTTGCCTTGCAGATACAGAGGCTGGTCATCTTCACCAATCAACGAGAAATTGATCCGTGCTGCAGGCTTGCCAGAGTCATCGGCAAACTGCTCAGTGCTGGTCACATGGAATGTATAAACCGACTGAGCTGATGCACAGCGCATGAAATGCGCCTGCACCGAACCAAGAGGTGTCTGCATGCCATCGCCTTCAAGCTCCTCAGTTATGAGGCCTGGGCTACGAGATTCAGCAGGCACCGGCGGCGTTGCAGCTTCGTGTGAAACGACTACAGCCAGTCGTCCTGGTTGCGTGTCATCGGCATCGAGAACACGTGCGCCTTCATAGTTGGTTGCGATGTACGCAGCCAATTCATCTTCGCTTGGCTTGTTGCCATGGTCGTAAGCCAACACCAACAAAAAGTCATTTCCTACGGCGCGTTTTGCATGTACTGCACGTAGGCTGGTTGGCCGGCGAATGGCAGCGGTCAAAGCTGCACGTTGATTCTTACTTGCTGCTTTAGCATCGGTGCGCAGCTCGGACTCTGGCACGAGATTGAACGTGTGCTCGTCAAGCTGTACAAGCCAGTCTTCACCAGCGGCACGCCTGACTAAAGTACCAGTCCTGACTTGCGTGTCAGGTGTAGTAAATTGAACAGGCTGCCCAGCCTTCCATCCTTCAGGTGCCGGAGCACCCGCGCCTAGATCAGCTGCATCAAGGAGTATATTTGCTGCACGCTGACCACGGTCACCGATTCCACGAAGCAGTTCAAGCTCGGTGGCCGTCAGTTTTGCGGGGACAGTAGGCGCGGGTGCCTGGGCATTGAGAAATACATCGTCACGAATGCGCATAATGGAACCACTTCGCTTTACTTAGACCGGATACCACCGGGGGCACCCTTGCTGACAGACGTCCAAGACTTCGTTGTCTTATTATCACCAGCATCGGTTTGCTTGCCAAGGCTCGGGTCACCCATCGATGTGCCCTTAGCTTTCGGCTGTTGAGCCTTTGGCTTCGGCGTGCTCAGCGAGGGCGGATGTCCTGCTGCGCTGTCTGCTCCGAGGTCTGGATTGCTGAACTTGCCTTGTGGCTTCTGTTGCGCCTTCGGCTTGCCTTTGGCACCGAGCGATGCTGGATGTCCGTCATCGCTGCTCTTACCAAGCAATGCATTGGGCTTCGGCACTGAAACCTGAGCACCTTGCGATGCATTCGGTTTTGGCACTGGCATGCCCGCTTGCTTGGCACCTTCCATGTGCAGAACAGCCGGCTTCGAGTAGATCTCTCCAGCCAGACGAATGACTGCAGATTCAGCAGAATGCCGTGTTGGAGATGACTCAGCACCAAAGCGGCCAAGCAGCTCTTTGTACTTCGAGTAGAATTGGTCGAATGCTGCCATAGGTCCGAGACCCATATTCCTGAAGTGCGTGAAGGCTGCACGTACTGCATCTTCTTCTTCAGGGCGTAGACCCGTACCACCCATTGATGAATCCATGGGCGGCATAGCCTCGCCAGCATTATCCATTGGTGGCATGTCGCCAGCACCCATGTCGTCAGCCGGCATATCAGTCGGCAGTTCCGCTTGTGCCTTACGCACGACACGCAACGCAGTCAGAGCAGCGTTTGGGTGATGACGAGAAACAAGTGCCCTGGCCTTGGTAGCATTCTTCGCACGAACCTTGACCTTGTGTGTCTTCGTACCTTGCTTGAGTTCTGCTTCGAATTCTTCAGCTTCAGCATCTTGTGATGCTGGTACGAAGTCACCAGAAGCAGGATCAAACTTCAGATCTTCGCCGTCTGCCGTCTGCATCATCGCCGGGCCACCGCCCATTTCGACACCAGGCTGCATTGGCTTTGGACCACCTGCAGCGTCTGCTGCTTCTTGTGCAGGCTGAGCATTCATTGGCTTTGGTGCCATCGTGCCAGCTTGCGGTGGTTGCTGCATCATTTGCGGCTGCATCTGTGCTTGAACGTCACGCGATCCATAGCGCTCTACAAGTACCTTGCGAACACGATTGACTGCTGCTTCATCGGCAGCACGCAACTCAATAGCAAGTTTGTTTGTAGTACGTTGACCAGTTGCATCTGCAACTACCTGACGTACAGCAGCAAGCATGCGCTTGCCATTGACTTCGAGTTCTTGCTCGGCCTTACCTGGAATGTCAGCCGTGACTACGTACCCAACATACGACTCTTCACGTGATGCAACTTTAGCAACAGCGGCTGCACTGGTGACAGACTTGCATTGTCCACAACGCATCGACTCCGGTGCATCCGGCATAATGTATTCAGCGACTGACTTGCACGATGCGCAACGCAATGCGAATAGCGGACGGACATCATATGTGAGTGCCGGCGCATTGACCGTCGCTGATGCAACGTGTGCCATGAAGTCAGCGATGACTTCGTCTAGATCCGTCAGACTCGCAGTCTTCTTACCGTTGCTGCCTTCTCGGGCAATCTCGATCTCGGCGTCATCAGTGATGCGCATCGACCAAGTCGACGCAGTCACAGTCTCACCAGACAGAAGTTTGTGTTCGATTGTAGTCGGTGCGAGTCCACGCGCCGCGCAAATCTTACGAACCTCATCGACACCCAGTGTCAACTTGTTCGCTTGCAGCACTTTGTGTGGATCAACAGATACCTGATCGCTCGGCTGTCCTTCGATAGCCGGGTCTGGCATCTTCGAATCTGGCTTACGCTTCGTCGGTGTAGCCGATTCTGAAGCCGCACGCACCAGCAAGTAGTCCTTACGTGCTGCATCGATTTCAATGACAGCTTCGTTGGTACGATCCGGGTGTGCGAACACCGTGCCCTTTACACCGTGCTGAGCAATGCGACGCAGTGCACCAGCAATCCCAGCAGCTTCAAACGTATCGATCGGTTCATTGCCGGCTACGCCATTGCTGTATGCGTAGACAAGGAATGTCTGCTTCGATGCCTTCTTATCTTCGCATGCGCATTCAGCGTCACCGCACTTCGCACATGATTCCATGGCTGCTTCATGTTCAGGCGCATCCACGTCCATACCCATTTCAGGTATCTCGTTACCCAAATCGGGTAGAGCATCAGATTCGCCTCCACCTTCTGCGGGCTTGAGCGTAACTTCGAGCATCTCACCCGGAGCAGTTGGGTCTTCAATCGTCACGCTAGACGAGTCACTGCCTTCCATTGGCGCCAGCTCTTCAAGCTCGCCCATCTGTGCCATCTTGCCGAGTTCGAGGACAAGAGGCTCACCAGTAATCGGCGAGTCGATCTCGATTGATTCTTCGGTGTGCTCGTCGTGTGGTAGCTCTTCTTCGCCAGGAGCTTCGAGCATCTCATCGCCTTCAGCTGCTGGTTCATCTTGCATTTCGTCAGCCATAGGGTCTTCCTGCTCGGTCATGCTAAGGATTGGATCGTCGTCAGTTGCCATACGACGCTGCACTCGAGTCGCAACATCACTGTCATCGGCTTCGCTGTCAGCTTCGCCTGCGTTACCGGTTAGCAGTGCACGAACGTATGCACGTGCGCGAACTTGCTCAGGCTTGTTGCCGTCGAGCGCTTCACGACGCATGTAATACTCGTACGTTTCCTGCGAGTCTTTGCCAGAGTCGACTTCGGCCGCGATGCTTGCAGCGACCCGATACAAACGACCAAGGGGCAAAGTGTTGAAGCCAACGCGTGGAACTTCGGTGTCGATAACCGTTCCAACCTTGGTGCGTGGATACTCACGAATGTAGTGTGCTCGCAAGCGCGCGACATCACCGACACATAATGCACCCATCGGGTCCTTGGTCCACAGGCGGTAAGCGTGCGCCTTAGCCATTCGGATACCCCGGTCAGCCGGTGCTGCCGCTGAAGCTGCCTGCAAAACCGCGTGAAGATCAGCCGCAAGAATGCAGGGCGACGCGCAGTTCTGGAGCGACTCTGTAGCTTGCTCTGCTGCCATACGACGTAATGCGGCAAGGTACGGGCCTGTGCCCTGTGCTTGCGCTCGCGCGTCAGCTGCAGTCATGCGCGCATCTTCTGCGGCACGATGCTCAGTCAGGAGTCGATCGGCAACACGCGCCAAGGGGCCATCGCCATACTCGTACGTACCACCGCCTAAGGCGGCTAGTTTCTTGCGGGTTTGCATGATTGAATTACTCCGCCGCGCGTGCCGGTGCTTGTACAGCGCCGTAGGTGCGGAACGAGGTCACAGTGCCTTCGGCGTCGAAGGAAGCGTGGAAGAGTCGGTAAGTACCCGAATCTTCACGCAAAGCACCTTCGAGATCGATGCCACCATTTGAGGTAAGTACATGACCAGAGGGCACAATGTGCGGATCCGGTGCACTAGTGTCGGCTGACGCTGTCTTGCCTTGCGTCATGGCCGCTTTAATCCGGCGAGGGATCTCACGAACCCACATCTTGCCGTAGGCGCCGAAATACTTGGACCAATAGTCCCGCGCCGCATTATCGACTGCAGTCTTTGTGTTGTCGCTCATCGCCCATATAGTACGCCAACAATGAGCGACAGTACCAAGGAGACGTAGAACATAGTGTTTACCCGAATCACTACGGACCTCACATGCTACCAGCCTTTCTAGCGAAAAGTATTAGTTCAACCCTTGCCCGAACTGCACTACAAAACACGAGGTACGCCCCAGTCGGCCAATAATTTTTGTGCATTGCGTCTAAGAATGCATTATCCAGCCATCGCACCGTGATACGAAGATCTCCATTAAGCGCTAAGTGCTTATTAACACAGCCATCAATCTCTGCCTCTAAGGAAGTAAGCAACTCTTCTGAGGTCATGTGCCAACTATCATCCTTCGTTTTCACCCAGGTTAGCGTTGCGCAGTCGAATGCGTTCTTTTGTTGCAGCGCTCCGACGCTCTTCAGCATTCTGTGGACCTATCCGACCGTCAGGTCCTACCAGCCGTTTGTTCTGAAGATCTAACACATGTCGAGCTTGTTGAGTCATCTCTTTTTCGACGTGAGCGAGGCGTTTCAAGATCGTCTGAAGTGCATAAAGCTCCTCATGGTCATAACGCTTCTCATCGACGCCGAGCGCACGTCTCCGCAAGAAATTCATGCGGCGCTCAATAATTTCAAGGGCACGGTTGTACCCCATCTTTGGTGTATCTTCGTTCGACATCATTCCCTTCTCGACACTCCGTTTGATGCCGGCACCACAGCATGAGGTGGTTGCATCAGATCAACAGCGGTTGGCATGACTAGAGCACGCTGAACTTCTTGCCGAATGAACTGTGTCAGCAGTTGTACAAAACTTGTGTCTGCTGCGCTGGCAACAGCCTGTGGCTGTGCCGCCTGAAGTGCCTTCGCACGCTCACACGCCAACGCAGGCGTCCAATCTTCACCCATTGCACCTGCTACAAATGCCCAACCCTGCGTACCTGAAAGCCCCATGCTCTTTGCGTTTCGCACGGCAGCAATCAGCCGCTCCTGATCACGCGCAGTCTTCTTGCGCTTCGCCTCTTTGGTTTTCGGTTGCCACGTACGTGTACGCGGGACCTTCACTTTAGCTTTGGTTTGAACTTTGGCTTTAGCTTTGATTTTAGCGCGAGCATTAATCCTTCGCGACATCTGTTTCCATGTCACTGCTGTCAGTCCGCTAGTAACAAAGCCTTCCCATAAAGCCCGACCTTCTTTCGCCATAATCCAGTAGCGGAATGCAGACGCAAGACGCGAAGGATGTGCGCTACCGCCAATCACCTTCGCAACATCGGTCCAGTAATTGATACGAGCAGGCGTGCTTGGAGGATCCTTTGCAATCGTCTCGAGAAGTTTTTTGATGTCAGTCGGAGTCCAGCGTTCGTTTTTAGTCATATTTTCTTTCACCGCCTTGAGCGGTCAGTTTTTGTTAGTTTTCATCGCCCCGTCTTTAGCACTGCGAGTTTGAAGCCCATCTCCGCCAAGCTTTGTGTCAGGTGCATCACGATTGCTTTTCCCATATGCGTAGCGCCACCGTCGTAGCCGCGAGACCCGGGCGGAAAGCCTTGCTCGGTGATGTCGAAGTCAATCACCACAAAGCGCCAGCCTCCACCGGTGCCGACATAGGCTCTGGCATCGTGATGCTCGCCACCCGGCATTGGCTCCGGAAGCCAGTTATTCACGTCTGGCATGACTTTCTGGATCTCGACCAACAACTGCTGCATTTCTCCCACAAACAGATCTTGTAGCGGCATTCGATTTACTCCTTACCGTTCATTTCTTTTTCAAGTCTCTGTTCCATTTTTTCGGAGCGCATCATACTAATCAACTCGATGGCGTCATTCGCACGATCACGAACAGCAAGCACCGCATCACGTACTTCACTGAAAGCATAATCAGTTGAGTTAATCACAACAACAGCCTGAATCTCGGTGTGCATCGACCGCACCATCGTTTCAAGCGCATGGATCGCCACATCCAAATTCAATCGCTCCGGTTGTGGATTCTTTGCTTTTTTCACTTTCATGTTCTTGCGAGTCCGTTCGCTTGTAAGGTGCGTTCGTCATCTTTGCCTTGAACACAGGCAGCTTCAGCTTTACTTTTCGTTTGGTCACACGCCCCCGTTTCCCAAACAGCATAGAAAGCAGCAGCGTT
>Ga0163144_10017286_pt1 | contig 14696 bp, 8 predicted proteins | sample OliLak19BULKMAT1_FD_123175 | JGI IMG/M metagenome (GOLD analysis project Ga0163144, IMG submission 123175) | Freshwater microbial mat bacterial communities from Lake Vanda, McMurdo Dry Valleys, Antarctica - Oligotrophic Lake LV.19.BULKMAT1 | ecosystem: Environmental > Aquatic > Freshwater > Lake... | reverse complement strand
CGGGGCGGCCTGCACGCCCTCGACGCGGCCGAAGAACCAACCGCCCGTGGTCCGGATCGGGCCCACGACCTGTCCCGGCTTGGCTGCCCAGAGCGCGCCCTGGAACTCCGGTGCGCCGGAGATACGCGGATCCGGCTGGCGGCGAGTCATCTGGGTCGGCATGGGTGCGAGCTGCACCGCCATGGCTGCGGCTTCGAGCGGGGTGCCACCCTTCAAGGCAGCGGCGATCTGGTCGGCCTTGGGCTTGGAGAGGTCGATCCGCTTCTCGAGGTCGGCGATCTGCTTGAGTTCCTCGGACACCTCGGCGCGCGTCGGTGCGCCGGCCGCGTGCTGCGAGGCGACCTGCACGACGACGAACTGGTCCTCGCCCTCGAACAGCGGGCTGACTTCGCCCTTCTTGTGCAGCAGACCCCAGTCCGCGGCCTCCGGCGTCGCGAACAACTGCGGCGGCGTATTGGCGGCGTCGAAGTAAGGGCTCTTCTGCGTGCTCATGCCCTTCTCGGTCGCGGCCTTGGCCAGGCCCACCGACTTGGCGCGATCGCGCAGCTTCTTGAGGTCGTCGTACTGCTTCTGCACCGCGTCGGTGGCGGGACGTACCTTGATCACGATCTGGGCGAGCTTGAGCTGTCCTGGCTGCAGATTGCGCGCGGAAGTGTCGGCGGCAGGGTCGAGGATCTTGAAGATCATGACGCGGCCGTTCTCCTGATAAGGCGAGAGGACTGCGCCCGGAACATTCGCCGCGACGCTCTGCCCGATGACCGGACCCAGCTCGGCCGGCGTGAACGCACGGTCGATGACGCCGCCGCGGTTCGAGTTCGGGCCTTCGCTGTAGTCCCTGGCGAGCTGGTTGAAGTCCTCACCCTTTCGAATGCGCTCGACCAAGCTGGTGGCCATGTCCATCGCGTCCTTCACCTCGGCGGCCCCAAAGGTCTTGGGCACCGAGAGGTACTCCACCTGGGTCCGCGCCGTGGTGGCCATGCGCGACTTGTACTTGTCGAACACGCGCTGCAACTCGGCCTCGGTACCGCTGCTGGAGCCCGTGTCGGCGGGTGGGACCTGCACGATCGTCGCGGCCATACGCTCGGCACGGTCGCGGAACGCCTGCTCGAGTTCACCCTGCGAGAGCTTGAGCGACGACAGCAGCCGCTCCTGCAGCTTGCGCACCACCAGCTCGTCGCGCACGTACTTCTCGTGCTCGCCCCAAGGGTAGTTCGGGTTCGCGAGCATCTGCTGGTACTTCTGCGGGTCGAAGGAGCCGTTGGTCATGAAGTTGCCATCGATCAGCACGGAGCGCGGCGGGTTCGTGCGCATGGCGTTCAGCACATCGTTGTCGGTCACCGTGATGCCGGCCTTCTTGGCCTCCTGAAGCAGCAGACGCATGTCCACGACATTGCGCCAAGCCTGCTGCTCGACCGACTTGAGATCGCGGTCGACCGGGTCCGAGCTGTAGCGCTGGCGGAAGTTCAGCCGCGCTTCCTCGAATGACATGCGATACATCGCCTGGGTGATCTTCTCGCCGTTCACGCTGCCGAGCGCGCCACTCATCTGAGCGCTGCGGCCAGAATCGCTACCCACGCCGGCCATGAAGATGAAGCCGCCGACGAAGGAGCCGACGGTGAGGATGATGAGCGCCAGCCAGATGGCCTTGATGCGCTTGTTCCCGGAACGCAGCTGATCGAGCATCGGGACTCCCGAAGGACGGACGAGAACTAGAGGGACGACGGTCTGCTGATGGAGGCGGGAGAGTCTACCAGCGGGCCGGGGCGGGACACAATCCGGGCGGCCAAGGCAGAAAGAAGCGGTCCTGGACCGAGGGAAGCATGGAACCCGGTGCGCGCCTGTGCTAATCATGGTGCTGCAGGCCCATCGCGGGCCTCCCGGGGCCCCCGAGTGTGTCCCGCGCGACATCGGCGAGGGAACGCACCGTGCGCACCGAACTCATCCGAACGGCCGAACCGGATACGCCCGCGGCAGTGACGCCGCTGAGTGAGACCGTGCTCGACACCCTCGAACAGGGTGTGGTGGCCTTCGACCGCGAGCGCCGCGTGACCTACGCGAACAAGCGGGTCGAGGAGTTGCTCAGCGTCGAATCCGGCGCGCTTCTGGGGATGCAGGGCAACCGCGTGTTCCCCGGCGCCGACGCCCGCTGGTTGAAGGGCGCGACCCGCGAGAGTCGGGACTTCCGTATCGAAACCGAAGGACGTGACCTCACGCTGCGGGCCGAAGCGCTACCCATGCGCGATGAGGATGGCGAGTTCACTGGTTCGGTCGTGATCGCCGATGCCATCTCCGAGACCGAGGACGGCGAGTTCCAGAAGAAGATCGACCGATTGGTCTCGCTCGGCGAACTATCCGCCTACGTGGCGCACGAGATCCGTAATCCACTCACCGGGATCCGCACCACGGTCCAGTTCGTCGCCAGCAAGTTCAAGCCGCGCGATCCGCGCCGCGAGGACCTCGACGATGTCATCCAGGAGCTCGACCGCATCGAGCAGATCATCACCGGGCTGCTGTTGTTCGCGCGCCCGCCGCAGGCGCGGCCGCAGCCGTGCGATGTGCACCAGGTGCTTCAGCGCACGCTCGATCTGATGGAACTGCAGATGGGCGACGCCAAGGTGAAGGTCAACAAGGACCTCGCCGAGGAGTTGCCGCAGGTCGAGGCCGATCCGGACCTCATGCAGCAGGTGTTCCTGAACCTCTGCCTCAACGCGGTGCAAGCCATGCCCGAGGGCGGCGAGCTGTCGATCACCACGGGTGTGCGGCGATACCGCACGCGGCGTTCGCTGGTCGATGTGTCGATCCGCGACACCGGCGTGGGGATCCCCAAGGACCTCATGGAGAAGATCTTCGACCCGTTCTTCACCACCCGTTCGATGGGGACGGGCCTGGGGTTGCCCATCTCGGTGCAGATCGTGCGCGACACGGGCGGCGTCATCACCGCCAAGAACAACCCCGGAGGCGGTGCCACCCTGCGCGTGTCGCTGCCGGTCCCGACCGAACTCGTGGGCCGACCGGAGGAGTGAAGCCATGAAGATCACCGTATTGGTCGTCGACGACGAGCTCCTGATCCGCAAGTCCCTGGGCAAGGTGCTGCGTGCGCGCGGCTACAATGTGGACGTCGCCAGCACCGGTGCCGAGGGCATCGAGAAGGTCACCGAGCTCAAGCCCCATGTCATGGTGCTCGACATGCGCCTGCCCGACACGGACGGGCTCAGCGTGCTCAGACGGGCCCGCGAGATCGACCCGCTGCTTCAAGTGATCATGATCACCGCCTATGGCGATGTGCAGACCGCGGTCGACGCCATGAAGCACGGCGCATGCGATTTCGTGCGCAAGCCCTACGAGATGGAGGACATCGTCCTCGCGGTGGAATCGGCTGGCCGCAACTTCAAGCAGGCCTCCGAACTCGACCTGTATCGTCGCCGGGCGTGGCAGCACTACACCGGCGAGGAGATCATTGGGCAGTCGAACATCATGAAGGAGGTCCGGGGGCTGATCGAGAAGGTGGTGAAGAGCAAAGCCACCTCGGTATTGATCACCGGCGAGAGCGGCACCGGCAAGGAATTGGTCGCACGCGCGATCCATTACCGTAGCGATCGCGCCCAGGCCCCGCTCATGGAGGTGAACTGCTCGTCCTTCCAGGAAGCCCTGCTCGAGAACGAGTTGTTCGGCCACGAGAAGGGTGCGTTCACCGACGCGAGCGACACCAAGAAGGGTCTGGTGGAGCTGTGCGACGGCGGCACGCTGTTCCTTGACGAGGTCGCGGACATGCCGCTGCCCACGCAGGCCAAGTTGCTGCGGTTCATCGACCACCGCAACTTCAAGCGGGTCGGCGGGGCTTTCGACATCAATGTCGACATCCGGCTGGTGGCTGCAACGAACAAGAGCGTCGAGGAAGAAGTACGGCTCACGCGCTTTCGTAATGACCTGTACTTCCGCCTCAAGGTGGTCGCCATCCACCTGCCGCCGCTGCGCGCCCGCGGCGATGATGTGCTCATGCTCGGGCGGCATTTCATGCGCGAGTTCGCGAAGAAGTTCTCCAAGGACTTCACCGACATCGCTCCCGATGCGCAGCAGGTGTTCCTCGAATATCCCTGGCCGGGCAACGTCCGCGAGTTGCGCAACCTGATCGAACGCGTGGTGTTGCTCGAAGAAGGAGAGCGCATCGAGGCTGAGCACTTGCCGGCCGAGATGCTCGGACGTCGCACGTCACCGGGCAGCGCGGCTGCTGCGGCGATGCGCGATGTGCTGGGTCTGCCGACACTTGCGCAGATCGAAGCGGAGCACATCAGCGAAGTGCTCAAGCTCACCGCGGGCAATAAAAGTCGCGCTGCGCGCATTCTCGGGATCTCGCGACAAGGGCTCATCGAGAAACTTCGTCGCCTCCGCATGGAGGAAGAGGTCGGTCGTCAAGTCTCTTGACACCCCTCAACGAATTGGACAGTGCTCCGTAACTCCATGCACCGCAGCATGTTGAGTTGCGCCGAACCTGTAACATGCCAGAATATTGACAGTTACAGGTTCCATCCACATCACTCTCCACCACTCTATTATCGCCTCCTCGAGATTCTTTTCGCCGCTACTGGCTTGATGGATCAACGGTTTGAGGGAGCGTGGCAGCCTGCGGTTCTGCGATTGGCACAGTTGCTGCTCATGTAAGACTTCGAGGCGCAGCGGCGACTCCGCTGAGCCAGCGATGTGTCCGCAGCAACAAAGAGCAACCGCAGTTCACCCTAAGAGGAGGTGATTTCGCATGGCTGCCAAGAAGAAGGCTGCGAAGAAGAAGGCCACGAAGAAGAAGGCTGCAAAGAAGAAGAAGTAACTGGTTTTCTGGACCTGGCACGTCCTGAGGGGCGCCTTGGCGAATACGCCTAGCGCCCCTCGGCCTTTTCCCCTCAGTCGCTATGATGCAGCGTGAGACTTCCGTGACCCCGACCGAACCCACGCGCATCGACGCCATCTCCATCCGCGGCGCACGCCAACACAACCTGCGGAACTTCGACCTCGAGATTCCACGCGGCCGCCTGACCGTGGTGACCGGAGTGTCAGGCTCGGGCAAGAGCTCGCTCGCATTCGACACGTTGTACGCCGAGGGGCAGCGCCGCTACGTCGAGTCCGTCTCCACGTACGCGAAGCAGTTCCTCGACCGCCTGCCGCGTCCCGACGTGGATGCCATCCACGGCCTCACGCCTGCGGTCGCCATCCAGCAGGTCGCGCCGGCGCGCAGCGCGCGCTCCACCGTCGGCACGGCCACCGAGATCCACGACTACCTGCGGCTCATGTTCGCCCGGCTCGGCACCGTGCATTGCGGCAAGTGCGGACAGGTGGTGGCGGCCGACTCGCCGCACACGATCGCGCGCGAAGCGGCGCACTGGCCCGAGGGCGAGGTGCTGCTCGTCCTCGCGCCGATCACGCTCTCGACCCGTATCGCCTGGAGCGAGCAGGCCGAGAACCTGTTGCGCGCAGGCTACACGCGGGCGCTGATCGGTGGCGAGGTCACGCCACTCGAGCCATTGCCGAAGCTCCGTAAAGGCACCGCATCGCTCGCGCTGGTGATCGACCGCTTCACCTGGCGCTCCGATGAAGGCCAGCGTCTGGCCGAGTCGTGCGAGGCGGCCTTCCGCCGGGGTGAGGGGAGGCTGGAGTTGGTGCGCGGCGAGCGTGGGTCCGAGCGACGCAGCGAACGCTGGGAATGCGCCAACTGCGGCGAGCCCGCCATGCGACCGGAGCCCGCGCTGTTCTCGTTCAACAGCCCGCTGGGCGTCTGCCCCACGTGCAAGGGTTTCGGCGACGTGCTGCGCTTCTCGACCGATCTGATCGTGCCCGACGGCACCCGCTCGGTCGAGGACGGCGCACTCGCGCCGTGGGCCGGCTCATGGCGCTCGGTCGCATGGCCGCGCCTGCAGAAGCTCTCGGCCGAACAGGGTGTGCCGCTCGACAAGCCTTGGAACAAGCTCACGGCGGCGCAGCAGCAGCTGCTCCTCTCTGGCGACAAGAAGTTCAAGGGAGTCATCCCGTTCCTCGAGGGCCTGCAGCAGAAGAGCTACAAGGCGGGCAATCGCTTCATCGTCAAGCGCTACCAGACGCCGCGCTCGTGTGAGTCCTGCGGCGGGGCTCGGCTCCGCCCTGAGGCGCTGCGGGTCACGCTCGGCGGGAAGAACATGGCCGAGGTCTGCGCACACACGGTTGCGGAGTTCGTCGCGTTCCTGGGCGCCCTCTCGTTCAGTGAGAGTGAGCGCACGATCGCCGGACCGGCGCTGACCGAACTGGACGCGCGGCTGCGCTTCCTGTTGCGGGTGGACCTGGGCTATCTCACGCTCGATCGCCTGACGCGCACGCTCTCGGGCGGCGAGGCACAGCGGATCGAACTGGCCAATGCGCTCGGCGCGAATCTCACCGACACGCTCTACGTACTCGATGAACCCACCGTGGGACTGCATCCGCGCGACACGCACCGCTTGCTCGGCATCCTCGAAGAGCTGGCGGACCGCGGCAACACGCTGGTCGTGGTCGAGCACGAACCGCTCGTGATCCGCGCGGCCGTGAATCTGGTGGACCTCGGTCCGGGCGCCGGCGAAATGGGCGGCCACCTGCTCTACGCTGGACCTGCGGCTGGCGCACTGCAGGCCAAGGACTCCGAGACGGCGGCTTATCTGCGCGGCGACAAGCAGGTACATCGCAAGCGACTGACCGCCAAGCCGGACGGCTTCATCACCGTGCACGGCGCGACGCATCACAATCTCAAGAACGTGACCGCACGCATCCCGCTCGGGCGACTCACTTCGGTGACCGGTGTCTCGGGCTCGGGCAAGAGCAGTCTGGTGGAAGAGGTGCTCTACCGCGCGGCGCTCCGCAAGTTCGAGGGGCGCGAGGACGATGCCATCGGCGCGCATGAGAAGATCACCGGGCTCGATAAGCTCAAGCGCGTGGTGCTCGTGGACCAATCGCCGATCGGCCGCACGCCGCGCTCCTGCCCCGTCACCTACATGAGCGCATACGCGTCGCTGCGCGAGTTGTACGGCCGTCAGCCGGCCGCACTCGCGCGTGGCTACAAGGATGGGGCGTTCTCGTTCAACACCGCGGGTGGGCGCTGCGATCACTGCGAAGGTGCGGGCTGGGTGGCGGTCGAGATGTACTTCCTCGCCGACCTGATGGTGCCCTGCGAGGTCTGCGGTGGCGATCGCTTCAAGCGGGAACTGCTCGAAGTGCGCTACCGCGGTAAGAACATCAAGGAAGCGCTCGACATGAGCGTGGACGAAGCGTTCCAGCACTTCGCGACCGAGCCGAAGTTCACCCGCTTGCTGCACATCTTGAAGCGCGTAGGACTCGGCTATCTGCGCCTCGGTCAGCCGGCCAATCAGCTCTCGGGTGGTGAGGCGCAGCGTCTGAAGATCGCGCGCGAGTTGGGCGAGAAGGGTGCAGGGCCTTCGCTATACGTGCTCGACGAGCCCACAGTGGGCTTGCACTGGAACGACGTGCAGCGGCTGCTGGAAGTGCTCGATGATCTCACGCAGCGCGGCGACACCGTGGTGCTGGTGGAGCACAATCTCGATGTCATCCGTTGCAGCGACTGGCTCGTGGACCTGGGCCCCGACGGTGGCTCGGGCGGTGGCGAGTTGTTGGCCGAGGGCGCCCCCGAGGTGATCGCGGACTGCGAGCGCTCGCACACGGGTCGATTCTTGAAGAGCGAGCTGGCTGCCGCGTCACGGTAGCCAAGGAGGATCGCATGGATTCTGTCCCGTTGCGTGTCCTGCATCTGACCGACATTCACCTGTTCGCCGATCCAGCGCAGCGCTGGGGCCAGGCGCATCCGGCGGCAGCGTTGGAGCAGGTTCTCGACACGATCGTCGCGGATGCATGGCGGCCGGACTTGTGTCTGGTGACGGGTGATCTCTCCGACGACGGTTCTGACGCCTCTTACGAACAGCTGCGCGACGCGCTCGAAGTGCTCGAGGTGCCGGCATACGTAGTGCCCGGGAACCACGATGTCGCCGAGCCGATGCGGCGCGCGTTCGTGGCGGGCCCGGTGCGTTGGGTGCGCTCGGCCGAAGTGGGAGCGTGGCGCATCGTCGCGTTGGATTCGCAGCTCGACGGGGAAGCGCGGGGCCAACTGGGAGCCAACGAGCTCGCCGCACTGGAATCCACACTTCGGACCGGTGATGAACGCCCAACGCTGGTGATGCTGCACCATCCTGTGGCGCCTGTGTGCCCGATGCCCTCATGCCAGCTGGAGGACGCGGCTGCGTTCTTCGCGATCACGCGGGGCTTTCCGAACATACGCGCCGTGATCTCGGGGCATGTGCACTGTGCGGACGATCGTTTCGCTGAGGGTGTGCGCTCGATGGTCACGCCGTCCACCTGCCTGCAGGCGGAGCATCCCACGCAGGGTCCAGTGGGCGAGGAGCCGCCGTTCCTCGAGGTGCACGCGGTCTCGGCAGCGCGGCGCGGCTATCGCCGGCTGGAGCTTTTCCCGGATGGTCGCATCGAGACGGAAGTGATTTGGGTCGGGGAGCAGGCCTGAGAAATCGGCCTGATGATCACTGAGTGCTTCGCCCGGCCGATCTCCGCTGGCACCTTCGGAAGGCAAACTGGCGCACTTTGCAGAATCAGAACTCGCCGTACGGCGAGTAGTCCCCCCGATTGCGAAGCAGTTGGGTGGAGTGGGAGGTGCCACTCCCATCGGTTGTGCCCGTGCGATCGGCCGCCACGGTCGTCGCGGTCAGGTCACTTCGTGCGGACTGGCTGACTGCGTTCCCTATGTGAGGAGCGTGACGCAGAGTCACACTTTACAGAATCAGTACCCGCCGTACGGCGGGTAGTCCCATCGGATCAAGCGGAATCGGCTGAGTGGAAGGGGCCACTTGCGACGTCTACTCCCTCGCTGTTCTGGCCCATTCGCCGCAACCGCCCTGTGTTGCTCGCCGGAGGATGCGTGCGAAATCAGGGAACGTGCACGCTGGCGCATGGCTCTCAGGAGTCTGGCGCCGAGTCATGCTCGGACGCCTGCGACTTGAGCGGCGGGTCCGGCGAGAGGGCACCACAACGCACTACTCCCGCGGCGACGCCGCCAACTCATCCGGTAGCGCACGGTCCTGCGCCACGAGTACCGCTTCGCTCGGCCCGATGACGCCGTCCTCCGTGCAGATGCCGCGGATCAACTTCATGGGCACCATCTCGAAGTAGATGTTGCGCGGGCGCACGCCCTGCGGCGGGTTCTCCCACAGTTCGGCGGCGGGCATCTCGGCGATGACCAGGGAGGGCGTGGCGGCCGGGAGGAACTTGCGGCGATGCGCGAGCACGTGAACGGTCACGCCGTGCTCGCGGGCGGCCAGGGCTGCCACGTAAGAGCCCATCTTGTTGAGCGCGCCCAACTCGGTCACCGCATCGGCGCCGAGCCACAACCCAGCGGCCTGCTGCATGAGCATGGGCAATGCGGCATCGGCCACGATCCACACCGGGATGCCATCGGCTGCGAGCGCCGTGGCCATGTCGCGACCTTCGAGCCGCGGTCGGCTCTCGGCCAACAGCACGCGCGGCTTGCGGCCCTGGCGGTGCAGCACGCGCAGCGCTTCGAGCACGGCGGTGCTGCGGGACAACGTCGCGATCCAGGGCTCGTTCGTGGTGATGGTGGCGGCCGCGGTCTTCGCAACGCCTTCGGTCGCGGCGGCAAGATCGACCGCTTCCACGTGGCAGCTCTGCGCCAGATGCGCGCGCAGGTCGGCGGGGGAGTCGCCGCGGGCGGTGCCGGCGTTCGCCACCGACAACGCGCGCGCTGCGAACTGATGCACGAGCGCGAAGCTGGGCGCCTGGCGCTGTGCTTCGCGCACCCAAGCGAACAACGCCGAGCGCAGTTCGGCAGTGCTGTGCGAACGGTCGTTCGCGACGAAGTGCTGCAGGTCCGATAGGAATCGGGTCGCGACTCCGCCCGATCCCGACATGCGGTCGTCCGCGAAACTGCTCATGTGCGCCGCCTCTACTTCTGCAACAGCGTCTGGAGCCAGAACACCGTGGTCTGCCGGCCGAGTTCGCCGAAGGCCTCCGTGAGCGGGATCTCCTTGGGGCAGACTTCCACGCAGTTCTGCGCATTGCCGCAGTCCACGAGGCCGCCCTTGCCCATGATCGCTTCGAGGCGCTCGTGCGCGTTCATGCGACCGGTCGGGTGCGAGTTGAACAGCCGCACCTGCGCCAGCGGCGCGGGACCCATGAAGTCCGAGCGGTCGTTGTACTGCGGGCACACTTCCATGCAGCAGCCGCAGGTCATGCAGCGCGAGAACGCGTAGTTGATCTCCTGCTCGCTCTGCGACAGCCGCGGACCAACGCCCAGATCGTACGTGCCGTCGATCGGGATCCAGGCTTTGACGCGCTTGAGCGAATCGAACATCGGCTTGCGGTCGACTTGAAGATCGCGGACCACCGGGAACTTGGTGAGCGGTTCCAGCGTCACAACGCCTTCGCCCAGCGAGTCGATCAGTGCCGTACAGGACTGCCGCGGCTTGCCGTTCACCAACATGGTGCACGAGCCACAGACCTCCTCGAGGCATGAGGATTCCCAGTTCACCGGCGTGGTCTTCGCGCCATCCTTGGTGAACGGATTCTTGCGGATCTCCATGAGCACCGAGATCACGTTCATGCTGGGCTGGTAGGGCAGCGAGAACTCTTCCCAGCGGGTGGCCCCGGTGGGCGAGTCCTGACGCTTGATGCGAACTTCGATCGTCTGACGGGCCATCTCGCTCACCTCCTAGTCGTACTTACGCTCGACCGGAGCGTATAGAGAGACATCGACCGGTTCGTAGTGGAACTTCGGCCCTTCGGGCGAGAAGTCGGCGATCGTGGTCTTCATCCAGTTCTGATCATCACGATTCGGGAACGCTGGCTTGTAGTGCGCGCCTCGCGACTCATCGCGCGCCAGCGCGCCGAGCGTGACCACGCGAGACAGATGCAACATGTTCCACAACTGGTTCAGGAATGACAGCGGCGCGTTGGCCCACTGACCGTGGTCGAGCACGCTTGCCTTGTGCCAGCGCTCCATGAGCTCGAGGATCTTGGCGTCGGTCGCGCGCAGCTTGTCGTTCTCGCGCACGATGGTGACGTTCTCGAGCATCCACCTGCCAAGCTCCTCGTGGATCACGTAGGGGTTCTCGCTGCCCTCGCGGCTCCCGAGGTCGGTGAAGCGGTCCGTCCAGCGTTTCTCTGCCGACGCGAGCACGCTCGCTGGCGTCTCGCCGACCTTGGCTTGATTCTGCGCCCACTTGACCGCCGCCGGCCCCACGACCTGCCCCGCGTACACGCACGACAGCAGCGAGTTCGCGCCCAGGCGATTGGCACCGTGGTATTGGTAATCGCACTCGCCGGCCGCGTACAGACCGGGGATGTTGGTCATCTGGTTGCGCACGCTGCCCAAGTCCAGGAATCCGTCGGCCGTGGCTTCGTAGTCGACCCACAGGCCGCCCATCGAGTAGTGCACAGCGGGGAAGATCTGCATCGGCACATCGCACGGATCGTCGCCCGTGAACTTCTCGTAGATCTCGATGATGCCGCCGAGCTTCTTCTGCAGCGTCTCGCGCGGGATGTGCGTGAGATCGAGATACACACTCATCTGGCCGCCGAGTCCCATGCCAAGGGTCACGCAGACGTTGTGGATCTCGCGGCTGGCCACGTCGCGCGGAACGAGGTTGCGGTACTTGGGATACTTCTCCTCTAGGAAGTACCAACGCTCGTCCTCGGGGATGCTCTTGGCAACGCGCGTGTCGCCCTTCTTCTTGGGCACCCACACTCGGCCGCCCTCGCCGCGCGCGGACTCGCTCATGAGGCGCAGCTTGTCGGCGCCGGGGATCGCGGTGGGATGGATCTGGATGAACTCACCGTTGCCGTAGTGGGCGCCATCCATGTAAGCGGCGGCAGCGGCGGAACCCGAGTTGATGATGCTGTTGGTGCTCTTGCCAAAAAGCAGGCCCGGCCCACCGGTCGCGAGGATGACCGCGTCCGCGGCGAACGTCTTGGCCTTCATGGTGCGCTGGTCGAGTGCGGTCAGTCCCACGCAGCGGCCGCTGTCGTCACGCACCACGCCAACGAACTCCCAGCCTTCGTACTTGGTCACCAACCCTGCGACCTCGTGACGGCGCACCTGCTCATCGAGCGCGTATAGCAACTGCTGGCCCGTGGTGGCGCCGGCGAATGCGGTGCGGCTGTGCAGCGTGCCGCCGAAGCGCCGGAAGTCGAGGAAGCCCTCGGGCGTGCGGTTGAATGTGACGCCCATGCGGTCGAACAGATAGATGATGCCCGGCGCGGCGTAGCACATGCCTTTGACCGGTGGCTGGTTGGCAAGGAAGTCGCCGCCTCGGCAGCTGTCGGTGAAATGGATCTCGGGCGAATCATTCTCGCCCTTCACGTTCACTGCGCCGTTGATGCCGCCCTGCGCGCAGACGGAATGCGAGCGCTTGACCGGCACGATCGAGAACAGGTCCACGGCGACGCCCGCTTCGGCGATCTTGATCGCCGCCATCAGGCCTGCGAGGCCGCCGCCGACGACCGCGATTCGCGGAGTCGCCATCAGTGCTGCCCTCCTTCATAGACGACCGAGGCATGCGAGGCCGAGTGGGGCTTCTGCAGGAAATCGAGGCGCAGGCCCTTGAACCCGAGCAGCGAGAGGATGCCGACGATGGCAAGTCCCGCGAACACGACCAGCGCAAACCGAGAGGCGGCCTTTTGCGCCTTGGCGCCCGTCACGATGCCCCAGTGGATCGCGAAGCCGAACAGGCCGTTGCCGAAGTGGTAGCAGGCCGAGAGAATGCCGAGCACATAGAACGCGAACACGCCCGCGTTCGCCAGATGCTGATTCACATACTGGTAGGCGCTGACCGAGTTCATGTAATCGCCCGAGAAGCGCGTGGACCACGTGTGGTAGATGATGTAGAAGATGAGGATCACGCCGGATGTGCGCTGCAACGTGTACTGCCAGTTGCGCGCGTAACCGTGCTTGCCGAGGTTCGACTGCGATGTGGTGGCGATCATCACGCCGACCACCATGTGGAACAGGATCGGCAGCCAGATCCCGAACGCCTCGAGGAGCACCACGAAGGGCAGCCCGGCCAGATCGGCGGCGGCCTTGTCGAACGCCTCGGGACCCTGGAGCGCCTTGGCGTTGGTGAAGAAGTGCTCGAGCAGGAACAGCCCGACAGGGACCACGCCCGAGAGCGAGTGCAGCCGCTTGAGGGTGAAATACTGGCGGTCAGAGACCTTCATGGCCCAGTGCCTTTCATGGAGGGTCCGGACAGAGTGCATCGGACACCCTATATCAGACGCACCGACCCCTCCAACTGGATTCTCCCGCAAAAGGTTACGCCGACAGCGGTATTGTTCCGGCGGGCAGGGGCGTGCTACCTTCCAGCGCTGGCTATCGCAGTTCCGTGGGGTCCAGGTGTACGGCCTCGCGGGTGCGCCTCCATTCGCGCCACAGGTTCGTGCGGTGGTTCGATTCCACCGTGGTCCGCTGCTCGAGGGGTCCCGATCCCAAGATGACTGTTTCGATCACTGAACTCATCGAACACCAGTTGCTGCCGCGGGTCTCGAAGCCCAATCGCTATCTGGGTAACGCGCTCCACGCCACGCGCAAGCCGTTGGCCGAAGCCGAGGTCAGTGTGCTCCTGGCGTTTCCGGATGCGTACGAGATCGGGTTGTCCAATCTGGGCATCCGGATCCTGCACCACATCCTGAACTCGCGGCCCGACAGCGCCTGCGAGATGACGTTCGCACCCTGGCCCGATGCCGAGCACGAGATGCGCCGACTCGGCATCCCGCTGTTCTCGCTCGACAGTCACGCGCCGGCGGGCGAGTTCGATATCATCGGGTTCTCCCTGCAGTACGAGCTGCAGTACACGAATGTGCTCAACATGCTCGACCTGGCGGGCCTGCCGTTGCGCACGCTGCAGCGCGACGAGCGTCATCCCCTGATCATCGCCGGCGGCGCGCAGGCGTTCAGCCCCGAGTCGATGGCCGAGTTCATCGACGCGTTCGTGATCGGTGATGGGGAAGAGGTCATCCACCGCGTGGTCGAGCTGACCAAGCAGGCCAAACAGGCGCGTCTGCCGCGCCGCATCCTGCTTCGTCAGCTGGCCCATGTGCGTGGCGTGTACGTCCCGAGCGGCTATGAGACGCACTCGAGCCCCGAGGGCTGGCTTGTGCCCAAGGCGCGCCCCGGCTACCCCGAGCGGGTGTACTCGGCCTATGTGCAGGAGCTGAAGAAAGAGTATTACCCGCCCATGCCGCTCGTGCCCGTCGGCGAGATCACGCACGACCGCCTGTCGGTCGAGGTGATGCGCGGCTGCACGCGTGGCTGCCGTTTCTGTCAGGCGGGCATGATCAATCGACCGGTGCGCGAGAAGCCCGGTCAGCAGGTGCTCGAGGAAGTGCTGCGCGGGCTACAGGGCACGGGGCTGGAAGAAGTCTCGTTGATCTCGCTCTCGACCACCGACCACACGCAGATCGTGGAGCAGGTCGAGGCGCTCACCGATCTGCTCTGCCCCACGCGTGTGCAGTTGTCGCTGCCCTCGACCCGGCCCGACAACGTGCCGGTCGAAGTGGCGCGCCGCATGGCGGAGCAGCGCAAGGGCAGCATCACGCTCGCGCCCGAGGCGGGCAGTCAGCGCATGCGCGATGTGATCAACAAGAACCACAGCGAGGAAGAGCTGCTCACTTCG
>Ga0163144_10017285_pt1 | contig 14696 bp, 13 predicted proteins | sample OliLak19BULKMAT1_FD_123175 | JGI IMG/M metagenome (GOLD analysis project Ga0163144, IMG submission 123175) | Freshwater microbial mat bacterial communities from Lake Vanda, McMurdo Dry Valleys, Antarctica - Oligotrophic Lake LV.19.BULKMAT1 | ecosystem: Environmental > Aquatic > Freshwater >... | reverse complement strand
TTTTGTTTTTTCTGCTGCGCTATACTGCCTAGCTTTTTTTAACATATAATTCCTCTTTTTTAATTGGAAATTATATCTCATTTCTTCGTTTTAATAGTACAGTTTTTGGGTACCATTATATAAACTCCATCATTTAGTTTAAATTTACGAAAATCAAAGCTCTCAAATATGAGTCTTGGCAATGGTTCTGTTTTGGTGGAAAAAGATTCTAATAGTCCATTTTTTTTAATATAATCCTTAAATGTGATATTTTTGGGTAATTTTTTGGATGTATCCTCAAAGCTAAAATAGCGAATTTCATATTTTTTATTATTGATCACAATTATTTTACCCACTATATCAGGATTTACTTCTTTCATGGGGCTACTTTTAGCTATTTCTGGAGAGGCACTAAGTAGCTCTTTAAACTTCACTGAACCTTCTTTAATTTCCACCTGGATCGTTGAAGCAACAGCATGGGTAACCACACAAAACAACATTGCTACTAATAAAGGAAACTTATAAATGCTTTTCATATTTGTTGTTAATTTTTAGATTGATGTAATATTTGACGAAACTCTTGTACAACTTGTTTATAGAGCTTTAATTTGAAAGGTATTACATCAGTCAGAAGTTCATCAAAATTTACCCACTTCCACTGATCAAATTCAGGATGCAGCGTTTTAATATCTATATCACTGTCCTTCCCGGTAAACCGAATTAAAAACCATTTCTGCTTTTGGCCACAATATTTACCATCCCACAGCCTTGGAATAAGAAAATCTGGAACACGATAGCTATACCAGTTCTTGCTTTCAGCAATTATATATCCATCACCACAACCTATTTCTTCTTCCATCTCTCGCATAGCTGCACTGCTCGGCGTCTCGCCAAGATCTATACCACCTTGAGGCATTTGCCAACCATTAGCTTTTGAATCTATTCTCTTACCAACAAAAACTCTGTCTTCTTTATCAATTATCATCATACCAACACCAGGGCGAAAAGGCAGGTTCAATAATTCCTTATTATCTAGCTTATTATTAGAATCTGTCTTCACAAATTATACTCCTTGAGTAACTCAGAAACAGGTACCAACTGAACCCCTTTCTTATTAAGCGTTGGAATCCAGTCCCTAATCATTTCTATTGTTAAAGTAAATCCTTGAGCATAACCAAGAGCAATGCCGTTACTTTCTGCAACCCTCATCAATTCTTCCAGTTGGCTTCGAATTGAATCCTTATCAGGTTCCTCATCAATTATTATATTAGTGGGAATAACATTATTATGTGAAGAAATATGACCTGGTACCCCTTTAGCTAAGCCCTTACCTAAAATAAATATCAAATTTTTATCATCTAATTGATCAAAAATCATTGATGATGCATTCATGTCATCTGTGAACACTTCCTTATAACTAGAATACACTCCGTCATAGCGAGCCTGAGAATTTAATATCACATTCAATCGCACTTCGTTCTCTTCTAGAGCTAAATTATTCATCAAAGCATATTTTCCAGGATTGTCCAGAGCTTTACTAGTCTGAAGCGGTAAGTATAAATATACCTCATGTCCTTTATTTTGAGCTTTGTTCAATAGTGGCTTTAAGCTTTGCGTATATGGTAAAAACCCAAGACCACACTGTGTTGGTAAAGTTAGTGCGAGCTCGGTTGAACGTCTATTTAATCCTAAATTAGTTACTACGATTGAAATTTTAGGCTTCCCAGAATAAACCCTTTTTTTCTTAACCGACAACTCTTTGTTTGTGTTCTTACTAGTTAATAACTCATCAGATTTAGCAAGTATTTGCTCTGTCTCTTCTATCAAACTATCTTGCTTTGGTGGAACATCTATCGATACAAGTTCCAAATCAACTTCATTTGCTTCTTCTAAAGTGTCAGCCACTTGTTTTTGCAGACCAACATAATCAGCTTCTATTTCATTAGTAATAAAAGGTAAGCTAGCCATAGAGTAAGTGCGGTATTGACCAAACTGCGTAGCTCTTGCAATTTGACTAGGTCTTGCAGACACAAGCCAATATATTACTAAAGAAAGTAATATAGCACCAAGAGCTATATTACTGCCTAAAAGATATAGCTTTACTTTAGCCTTTAATTTTGGATCTTTTATCATTCTCTAGTTTTTTTTATAGTTCACACTCAACCCTCTAATCAAGTCGTAAGCTCTTGCATACTGATAATCTTCTTTATACTTATCCGACATAGAATGCTCTTTCACATCATCAGACTTTTTTTCTTCAGATTTTTCTTCTGTATTATATTTCTTTAAATAACTTTTTACCGATGAACTAGTAAAAGATTTTTCCTTATTTTCTTTTTCAGCAAATTCCACTTTTGCATTTTCTATATATAAATCTGGCTCAATACCTTTACCATTTATTGACCTACCACTTGGGGTAAAATATTTAGCCGTAGTCAACTTCACCGCAGCTCTCTTACTTATCTGAGTAAATGTTTGCACTAAACCTTTACCAAACGAGGTAGTACCAACAATAATTGCTCTCTTATGATCCTGCAGAGCCCCAGCCACAATCTCAGCAGCAGATGCTGTACCAGAATTAACAAGAACTACTGTTGGAACATTCGGAGCTTTAGCAACAAACCTTCCAGCAGAAATAACGCTGTCATTTGCGCTGTCCCTCCCTCGAATCGAAACAATTGTTCCATGATCAATGAAATATTCACAAACAGCGACTGCTTGATCAAGCAGCCCACCTGGATTACTCCGTACATCAAGAATAATACCCTTTAAATTTTTCTTCTTTTTTTGGAGCTTTTTTTCAATCTCATCAACAGCTTTTTTGAGTTCAGTAGTAGTTTGATTATTAAAAGCAACTATCCTGATATAACCTACTCCACCATTATCATCTTCTTCAATATCAAATTTAATTGGCTTTATCTTTACAATTTCACGCGTAAGTTCAATTTCTTTCGTAATATTTTCGTCTTCTTTTACAACAAGAAGGTTCAACTTACTTCCAGGCTCGCCTCTCATTTCTTTTACAGCCTTATTAAAGCCAATGTTGGAAACAAGTTGACCATTTACGCCAATTATATAATCTCCAGCTCTAATGCCAGCCTTATGTGCAGGCAAATCATCAATCGGCGTAATAACTTTCACTGCTCCATTATCAGGAATAATCTCTACACCAATCCCTCCGAATTCACCATCAGTTTGAGTTATAAAAAACTCTAGATCATCATCTGTAAAATACCCTGAATATGGATCTAGCGACCTGAGCATTCCGTTTATAGCCTCATCTGTCATTTCTTGACGATTAGGCACTTGCATATAATCTTTCTCTATTCTTTGAAACACATCCTGAAATTGTCTAAAATAATAGCTATCTGGGCGATTATCAACTTCAGCCTTTTTATCTTCTACAGCAAAAGATACTGTGGCAATTAATGTTAAAAAAACTGTAATAACAAATTTAAACATACAACTCAATCTCCTTATAATTTTTTGCAAGCGCTTGCTCTTGAATGAATTGAAACCTCTTTTCTGGCTTTTTGCCCATTAAGTTATCAACTATTGTATCTATATTTTCAAAGTCATCTACACTTACTTTGTAAAGCATACGTGTTTTAGGATTCATTGTAGTCTCTTTGAGCTGTGGCGGCGTCATTTCACCAAGACCTTTAAACCTACCTAGTTCTACTTTTTTCTTATCTTTTGAAAGTTCTTTCATTAGCTTTTCTTTTTGCTCATCATTAGCGGCATAAAATGTTTTAGTACCTTTTACTAAACGATATAAAGGTGGACGCGCTAAATACAAATGGCCATTTTCAATTAACTTACGCATACGCAAATAGAAAAATGTCATCAATAACGCGCAAATATGAGCACCATCGACATCAGCATCAGTCATAATTATTATTTTTTCATATCGCAAGTCTTCTTCTTTATAGTGGCTCATAGAACCACAATTTAAAGCAACTTCTAGATCCTGAATTTCTTGATTAGCTAAAATCTTATGTATAGGCGCATTAGCAACGTTCAATATCTTGCCACGCAAAGGGAGAACGGCTTGAATAAGACGATCACGCGCTTGCTTAGCTGACCCACCAGCGGAGTCTCCTTCAACTAAAAACAGCTCTGTACCTTTAGCATTAGTACTACTACAGTCTGCGAGTTTACCAGGTAAACGGAGCTTTTGTACAGCAGTTTTTCGACTAACACTACGTTCATTTTTTCTACTCAAACGATATTCGGCATTATTAATAAAATGCTCAATTAACTTGTCTGATGACTTTTTATTACCACTGAGCCAATGATCAAAATGATCTTTAAATACATTTTCAATATGTTTAGAAATCCCATTAGAAACCAGCTTTTCTTTTGTTTGTCCCTGAAAAACAGGGTCCTTTATAAAAACCGAAAGCATAAAGCACGCCGACTCCAGAACATCTTCAGGAGAGACTTGGGACACCTTTTTATGCCCTACCGTTTCTCCATAAATTTTTATCCCTCTGAGCAATGCAGCTCTTACACCTTGTTCATGAGTACCACCTAATGGAGTTGGAATAGTGTTACAATATGATTTAATGAAGTTATCTCTTTCATGCCAACAAACAGCCCATTCCACCTTGATATTCTCAGCAATAATTTCAGCATTGCCTGAAAATATTTCTTCACCAATAATGTGATTTTTGTCGAGTTTAGAGTCAAGGTAATCTCTCAACCCTCCAGGAAAATGAATCACATCCGATAGCGGAACCTCATTAGATAAAATAAGCTCAGGATGACAACTCCAATGAATCTCTACCCCCTTATACAAGTATGCTTTAGACTTAGCTAAATCATAAACTTTCTTGGGCTTTAATTTTAAGGATTTACCAAAAATTTCTGGATCAGGAATAAACGTAATTTTAGTACCCCTTAACTTCTTAGCAACGGTAGATTTTTCAAGCTTTGTAAGCGGTACCCCGCGAGAATATTTTTGCGTATATACTACTCCGTCTCTATAAACCTCAATATCTAAGGCTGAAGCAAGTGCGTTTACTACAGATATTCCAACCCCATGTAATCCTCCAGAAGTTTGATAGGACTTATCAGAAAATTTACCACCAGAATGAAGGGTCGTAAGTATCACCTCTAGAGCTGATTTCTTAGGAAATTTAGGATGATTATCTACTGGAATACCCCTGCCATTATCACTAATAGATATTGAGCCATCAGACAACATTTCAATAGTAATCCTTGAAGCATACCCAGCTACAGCCTCATCCATAGAATTGTCGAGCACCTCTGATACCAGGTGGTGCATTGATTCTTCATCTGTGCCCCCAATATACATACCAGGACGCATACGAACAGGTTCTAGACCTTCTAAAACCTCTATATCATTTGCTGTATAGGAACTAACCTTAGCATTTTTTGCATTCGCACTAAAGCCAAATAAATCAGACACTTAAACCTAAATTTTCAATGATTATATAATGTACAGAACTTACTCAATTTATGAGTAAATAGCAAGGATAAGTGGAATACGAGTTAGCATAAGACTAATTTTTATAAGTCATTTAGTCCAATGTATAAATTACAATATAATTGTATTGACAATAATTGCATATACAATTATCATATGATCATGAGTAATAATTATCCCAGCAATCTAGAAGATCATCTTGGCTATTGGCTGCGTTGTCTTTCTAATTATATACACCATAGCTTTGCAGCACTGCTAGCCGAGCATGATATATCAGTTGCTCAATGGGTCGTACTGCGTACTCTTTATGATAAGCAGAATATTTCTTTGAATGAGGCCGCAAGACTAGTCGGGGTGGATAATAGTTCGTTATCGCGCATGATAGAACGCCTGGTACAAAAAAATCTTGTAAGTAGGACCAATATTGATAAGGATCGCCGCTCCGTACAACTATCACTTACCTTAACAGGCAAAGATTTAGTTCCAAAATTGGCACAATTAGCCGACAAAAATGATGAATCTTTTTTTCAAATTCTCTCGACTCAAAAACGTCAGGAGTTACTCGATACCATTAAACAATTACTTGAAACCAATGGTTGGGATCAATTAACTCGCGGGAAAGACCGCATAGAATAGGATAAATAAATATGGATATAAAAATTATTAATGAATACTATATAAAAATGATTAACGAATACTCTTTGCTTTCACTTACTGGAAAAATATCTTTTCCCGAAGTAGTAAAAAAACTATCTGAAATTGGCACAGAACGATATATTATCGACTTAGTTGGTCTGAAAAAATTATATTATGGAAGTAACGATCAAACCTATATAGGTCCCTTTGATTTCGACGCCCCAAAAGTAGCTCAAAAATTTAATGCTGAAGAAATAAAAAAAGCTATCACTGACAGCCAACAAAACAAAATCAATTATCAAACTTTTCTACATCGAGCAATAGTCGCCGGTTGCACTCACTATGAGGTATTTATAACCGGTAAGAAAGCTATCTATTTTGGAAGAGATGGAAGCCAGCATATAGAGTTATTTCCCTCTGCAAAGTAATATATAAAAATGCTTTCTCTCACTAAGTTATACGTCATACCGGACTTGATCCGGTATCTCAGGCAACGAAAGGAGATCCTGAGTCAAGCTCAGGATGACGGCGAGGGAATCTATCGGCCTTGACCCCCAGGATCTCAGGCGGCAGCCGTACGTCATACCGGACTTGATCCGGTATCTAATTCCGCTGACTGAGATACAGAAACAAGTTCAGCATGACGGACTTTTTTGAGTACCAACATTACCACCCCCCTACTAGAACCTGACTTAGAACCCCAAGACTATAATAGTTACCCAAACAACTAACTCTTTAACAAAGCCATAAAGGTCATATAAATTATACAAAAGCCTATGTTCCCTTGGAGAGTAACTGGATCCAGGTCAAATTAACCAGGCCGCAGTTTAATCAATATGTCTTGCCTCATTTAACAATAAGAAAGCAAGACCCACAAACTCCATTACTACCTACTGCAGTCGGTAGGTTGATATCTGGACTAGAGGTCGCACATATTTAAAAAACTGCTTTTTTATCCCCTTCCGAGCAGAGTCTATCAGAGATGATAAACGCCTGGAAGATGATGAAGCAGCAAAACTGCTTCAAAAATAAAACCTCTTCAAGCCAGATTACACATTGTTTTGGTAAATTGATTAATGATTTCCTTCTATTTGATCAATGAAATTGCCTATTATGTTTACAACATCAGCAGGAAGTTCTGAGAAAAATCTATTATATTCCGATAAGGAAAGGCCAACTTCTGTACACCAGTGATTATTTAAGAAATCCTCACTGATATCTAGTTTTGGTAATGCTGCAACTACAGTACTTACATCGCCATAAAGTCCTTTGACACTAGAAACAACCTTAGTATTTTTCAACAATGATTTGTATTTTTGGAAAAACTGAAGCTCACCTTTATAGCCCTTAATAACGCTGTTATAACCCTTAGAAAGCTTAATTGCTCCACCTTCATAATTGTTTAGTATATACTGCGCTATGGTATCAAACTCATTAGTGTTAAATTTTTGTGGATTTTCCTGCGTGGCTTTTTCACTAAAGGTCTTTAGATTATTAATTGAGTATGTGTGGCCATTAGCTTTAAGAGTCAAGGAGGAAATTTTACCCCCCGTTAAAGTAATATTGGTTGGGAAATCTCTAGAATCATTAGTCGCTACAACCAAATTTAATCCGTGTTCACCTTCGTTCTTAAGTTCTACATCGAAACACTTAGTAAGACACAGTATTTCTGTATTCAAAGTTGTTTTAAGTAGTAAATTAACGCTAGTGTTCTTAACTTCTATAAGATCATAGGGCCGTTGTAGAGAAATTTGCTGTTCTCCCTCAGTATAAATGGTGTTGTCATTCCCAAAAACAAATTCGGGCTGCTTTCCATGTTCTATCTTTATTTGCCTTTTCATAATCAACTTACCTCTTTTAATTTATTATTAATTAAATAATAACAAATTTTAATAAGTAGACAATAATAAAATTAACATAATTGCTAATTCATTAAATTATGCCCCCTCAACAAGGAAGAGAAAAACCAAAGTTATAAATTTAGAACTTTTGATAAAGTGATTCAAAAAGAACTATCGTCGCTTTGTTGCATAAATGGAATTTTATTCAAACTAATCTAGTAGCCAACAAGCAATTCACTTACAACGACTCTACTTCTTACCCTTACCCTTACTAGCAATTATCTCTTCAGCTTCAGCTAGACTCACAGAGAATGGATCAATGGCTTTTGGTATTGAAGTAAACTTACCCATGTATTTTACATATGGTCCATATTTACCTATTCCCATATGAATTTCTTCGCCAGATTCGGAATGTTTGCCAAGCAACATTGGTAAATTAAGTAGCTTTACAGCCACCTCCAAAGTTAAGTCCTCGGGCTTTACTCCATCAGGCAATTGACTACGCTTAGGCTTTTCTTTCTTCGAAACGACTTCACCTAGTTGAACGTACCACCCATAAGGCCCCTTCTTCAAATATATCATCTGCCCACTTGGGTCTAACCCAAGCTCTTTGGTATTATCAACCTGAGCAATAGAATTTTCCTCTCCTCCTTCTTCCGTTTTTGATACGGTTTTTTTGTATGTACAATCTGGGTAATTACTGCACGCTAGGAAAGCTCCATACTTGCCCAATTTCAAACTTAAAGCTCCATTAGAACATGACGGGCATTTTTTGTTTTCTTCATACTTCTTGGTACCTTGCTCACCAAACAAATGAAAATCTAGGGATTTTTCTACATAATCAATTACATCAGCAATTTTATGTTCGCTAACTTTTCCTACATTTTCGTTAAAACCAAGCCAAAAATCGCTTAATAAGCTTAGCCAATTTCTTTTACCTTCAGCGACCTCATCCAAATCAGTTTCAAGGTCAGCTGTAAAATCATATTCAACATATTTAGTGAAAAAACCAATTAAAAATACCGTAACTAGCCTACCAAGATTTGTTGGATGGAAACGTTTTTTCTCTATCTCTACATATTTCCTATCTTGAAGGACCGATATAATTGACGCATAAGTAGAAGGGCGACCAATGCCGAGTTCTTCCAATCGTTTAACTAGGCTAGCTTCTGAATACCTTGGCGGAGCTTCGGTAAAATGCTGCTCTGGCTTGATTTTTTTTGTATCTATAGACTCGCCTTCAGACAAAGGCGGTAACATTTTATTTTCTTCATCCTTTCCATCATCTATACCTTCTTGATAAATCTTATAAAATCCATCAAAAGCAATCGTTGACCCAGTCGCTCTAGCTGTAAAATTATTATCATCACTAACCAAATCAGCTCCAACCATATCGATTAAAACAGACTCCATTTGGCAAGCCATTGTACGCTTCCAAATCAGATCATAAAGTCTCAGCTGATCTTTATCTAACTCGCTTGATAAACGTTCTGGTATTAACGACATATCTGTAGGACGTATAGCTTCGTGCGCCTCTTGAGCATTCTTTGACTTAGATTTATAAATTCTTGGCAATTGCGGCAAATATTTACTACCATATTTATCTTGAATCAACGACCTGATATTATCAACTGCCTCACTAGATAAAGTTACCCCATCAGTTCTTATATAAGTGATCAAACCTACAGTTTCACCACCAATATCAATTCCTTCGTACAATTTCTGAGCAATCTGCATGGTTTTTTTAGCACCAAAACCCAATTTTCTTGATGCTTCTTGCTGCAAAGATGAAGTGATAAAAGGCGCTGATGGATTTCTCTTTTGCTGCTTTTTTTGGATGGATGAAACCTTAAAATCTTGTCCTTTTAACCTATTTACAATTTTACCAGCTGATTCTTCATTTTCTATAGAGAACTTATCGAGTTTTTTCCCATCAACGGCGGACAACGTTGCCGTAAATTGATCACCTTTGCTATTTAGCATATCCAGACCAATATCCCAATATTCTTGAGTTTTAAAGCGCTCTATTTCATCTTCCCTTTCGCAAATAATACGCAGTGCTACAGATTGTACTCGCCCAGCCGATCTACATCCTGGTAATTTACGCCATAAAATAGGAGATAAAGTGAACCCAACTAGATAATCAAGTGCACGCCTTGCTTGCTGAGCGTTAACCAAATTTATATCAATTATCCGTGGATTAGCAACTGCTGCTAAAACGGCTTTTTTTGTAATTTCATTAAATGCAATTCGCTTAAACTTCGTATCATCTTTAATAATTTTCTTTTCTCTTAAAACTTCGGCCACATGCCATGAAATCGATTCACCTTCACGATCAGGATCTGTTGCCAGATAGACTTCATCAGCTTGTTTTGCTAGTTTTATAATCTCATTAATATACTTACTGGACTTATCAGAAATCTCATATTTCATTGCAAAACCATCTTCTGGTAGCACTGAACCATTCTTTGATGGCAAATCGCGAATATGCCCAAATGAAGCAATAACTTTGTATTGATTACCGAGATATTTATTTATCGTCTTCGCTTTTGCGGGCGACTCAACAATTACTAGTTTCATAAAAAATTCAATATATTAACGAAATCTTATTACCGACATGCCTTGCAATTCTCCCAGCAAGCTCAAGTTCAAGACATATAGTATAAATTACTGGCAAAGGCAACTTTGTCTCGTTACTAAGCAACTCAAATGTTACAGGCGACGACGAAAGCAGCCTGATTACCACTTGTCTATCAACGTCTTTGATTTCTAAATTATTATCCCCTATCGGAATTTTGAAATTATTGCTAGAGTTTTGCGTTTCTTCAAGAGATTTTTTCAATTTATCGTATGTTACCATGTTAGAAATGATATCCGCGCTTGATTCAAGCAAATATGCACCATCTTTGATCAATTTATTCGTACCCATACACCTAGGGTCTAATGGAAAGCCAGGAACAGCAAAAATTTCTCTGTTCTGCTCAAGAGCATAATTTGCGGTAATGAGCGAACCAGACCTAAGGCTAGCTTCAACAACCACAGTAGCAAGTGCTAACCCAGATATAATCCTGTTTCTCTGAGGAAAGTGCTGAGAAAGAGGTTTTGACCCAATAGGCAACTCTGCCAATAGCAGTGCACTACTAGCAATCCGTTCAAACAGACCCTTGTTTTCAGGAGGATAAATATGGTCTATACCGCCAGCAATTACAGCAATCGTGCTGTTTCCACTTGCTTCATGAACTGCAGTATCAATTCCTCTTGCAAGACCTGATACTGTAATATACCCCTCACCTATCAATTCCTTGGCAATTTTCGATGCAAAGGAGCGTGAGTTAATTGAACTGTTTCTTGCACCAACAATTGCGATAACTTTCTCAGAATTAAGCAGCGTTATATTTCCCTTGTAGCATAGTACAGGAGGAAAATCATGAATTTGAATAAGCAACGAAGAGTAATTAAAATCTTTATACGTGAGTAGATATGCACCAACTTTTTTTAACTCATCTATCTCTTTTTCTGCTGCAGATCGCGAGAATACAGTAATTGGCTTCGACTTACCGCCTTTAACAGAAAATTGACCAATATTTTCAAGAGCTTTACCGACAGAACCAAAAAGCTTTATTAGATGAAAAAAAGTTTTAGGCCCTACATTCTCGCTTCTAATTAAGCGCAAAATATCAATTGTCTCCTCAGAATAATTAGGAGATTTATCGTGAACAAAAAGATTACCTAGCATTTATAGCTATAACCTTTCTGCATTTGATGTTAAGTAATCAGAAACACCTTGATGGGTTGGGCTCATACCTTGGTCGCCCTTTTTCCACCCAGCTGGACAAACCTCTCCATGAGTACTATAATGTTCTAAAGCATCAATCATTCTAAGGGTTTCATCCACATTTCTTCCCAGCGGCAAATCATTAACCAGAAAATGTCTAATGTTGAACCCTTCATCAATTAAAAAAGTCGCTCTGTAAGAAACACCATCTTCGTTCAAAACATTATATGCAGTAGAAATGCTTTTCTTTAAATCGGATACTAACGGAAACTGAATGTTTCCAATACCGCCTTTATTCACTGGCATTGCTTTCCATGCATGATGAGAAAAATGCGAATCAACACTAACCCCTATTACTTTTGTGTTTCTGGTAGAAAACTCACCTAATCTATTATTAAAAGCAATGATTTCGGAAGGACAAACAAAAGTAAAGTCCAGAGGATAGAAAAATAAAATCCCTTTATGACCTTTTAAATATTTTTTTAGATTAAAATCAGTAACAATACTATTATCCGGCATCACAACTTTTGCCTCAAAATCTGGGGCAGGTTTTCCGATAAAAGGATTCATATAATAAACTCCATAAATTACAAATTTAACTTACCTGGGATAATACAAACAATATTTTACGAAATCAACCACCCTTTTTTTGATAGGTTGCAGTAATAAATTTCGCTACTCTTCCTCCTTTAATTGCCTTCTTATGATACTTGGTTTCTACGTAACCTTCATGGGGAAGGTAGTGATCTTTATTTTGAATTATAAAGTTATCATTTTCTGTAAATAGCTGTTTTACATATAAAAAATAGTCTTCAATGTCAGAGGCAAATGATATGAACCCACCATCTTTTAGTTTATCTTTTAAATTAGCCAATCTAGTATCGTTCAACAATCGCTTTTTCAAATACCGCCTTTTATGCCACGGGTCGGGAAATAATACATATATTCCATCAAGCGATGAGGATGGTATTTGAGCTATAATTAAATCTACATCATCCGGCCAAATCAAGAAATTCCCCTGACCATCTGTATTAGCGGTAAACTGCGGATTATTACTACTATTCTTTATATAACCCACTTGTTTGAGCACATTTGCTACCCCATTCATGAACACTTCTGCGCCAATATATAAAGATAATGGATTATGCTTGATCTGGTTAATAAAGTGCTCACCCATACCAAACCCAATTTCCAGATATTGTTTATGAAATACACTTGTAAGTAAGCGTTCTTTGCTAAATAAACAACCAGGTAACACTTCTCTTATTGCTCTTTTATTAATATCTGTAAGGCTTCTAGCTATGCGTCTTGCGAAAGTCTTATTAAGATTATTATGTTTTTCTTCTTTCATTATTTAATTCGAGCAACTTGTCCACTACATGAAATACCACAAATCACCTTGCAAAAAAACTATATTTTATTATACTTCTGAAACCGGTTACCAAATTAAATTGGGCAAATAGGATTTGTACTTTTAATTTCAGCATTGGTTTGGGGTCATAGCGCAGTTGGTAGCGCGTTTGCATGGCATGCAAAAGGTCGGGGGTTCGATTCCCCCTGGCTCCACCATTCTTCATTTTTAGCAGTTTTCACGAATGCATCGAACGGCAGATGCAAGGCTGAGAATAGCTTCTAGCCCTTTAGCTCAAGTTTATCATTAGTACCCTGTGGCTTCCATAATCTCATCGTAGAATTTACGGCTTGTTTTTAACTTTTTAACTTTAATTTGAACGTGGTTAAAAATTTCATTTGCTAAACCTGCATTTAAAATTACAAAAGGATTTTCAGTGTTAATTTTGCTTTTTCAACTTGTGATATATTTTTTTGTATAAAAGTAAATTAAGTATATGTCGTGAAACTTATATTTTATTGGTAGAATGGGTTTATAAATAAAAGAAGCCATTAATCATGAGCAAAATAATTTCTAATGCAGGTATTGATATTTACACTGAAAGCTTTGGAAATTCAAACAATCAGCCAGTATTACTCATTATGGGTGCAAGTTTACAGAGCATTTATTGGTATGATGAATTTTGTACTAAATTAGCTACAAAAGGTTTTTTTCTTATCCGTTATGATAATAGAGGTGGTGGCAAATCTAGCGAGGTAGATTATTCCAAAAATCCTTATGATGTACTCGACTTAACGCAAGATGCTATAAGTGTTATTGAAGGATACAATCTTAAGAAAGCGCATATAGTAGGCCTTTCAATGGGAGGGCAAATTGCTCAATTCCTCGGAGCTTATTATCCTGAAAGAGTTCTCTCTCTTACCTTAATCTCGACTTCAAGTTCATTTAAGCAACTCTTTGAACTTAAAGAACAAAGTAACAAAAATGAGTTATCTAGACCAACTGAGGAGTACATAAAGTTTACTTGTAATCCTGAATATTTAAAGAAATCTGATAAAGAAAATTTTGAAGATATTTTACATACAATGCGCTTATTAGAGGGGGATTATAATTTTAATAAAGAGTTTCATCAAACATTATTAAAAGATAGCCTATCTAGATCAAATAAAGATCCTTATTATTCTCAAATACAAGCAATGCGAAAATCTTATTCTCTGCATGAGGAAGCATTACAAAAGATTAAGATTCCAACTCTAATTATTCAAGGAGATCGTGATCCACTTTTTCCAAAACTTGACCATGCGGAGTCTTTAGAACATAGAATTTATGATTCTGAATTTGTTATTATAAAAAATATGGGACATATATTAAACCCTATTTTTAATGATGAGATTATTGAACTGTTAGGGGCGCATTTTTCTAAATGCATTGAACAATAATTTGCTAAAATATCGATGACTTTAAAGGGTTCCGTTGCAAATTTAGAAGGAGAATAAAATAATCTGTAAATAGACAATTTTGAACTTTAGAATTAACTGCTTTTAGTCATAGATATAGAACCATCTTTTAACAAATTGTACTTGTTCTAAAATAGAAAGTCTTAGGTAATGAGTTTGCTTTTTAATCATCATAGCCATAGCTTCTATACCAAAGATAAATCTT
>Ga0163144_10017283_pt1 | contig 14697 bp, 12 predicted proteins | sample OliLak19BULKMAT1_FD_123175 | JGI IMG/M metagenome (GOLD analysis project Ga0163144, IMG submission 123175) | Freshwater microbial mat bacterial communities from Lake Vanda, McMurdo Dry Valleys, Antarctica - Oligotrophic Lake LV.19.BULKMAT1 | ecosystem: Environmental > Aquatic > Freshwater >... | reverse complement strand
GCTCCTTCTCATGGAACTTCTCGAGCATCGGCTTGTAGTCGTAGAGGTCGAGTTGCGACGGGCCGCCGGCCATGAAGAGGTAGATGATCCGCTTGGCCTTGGCGGCGAAGTGGGGCTTGCCAAGGACGCCCCGGCCCTTGGTGACCTGCTCGGCCGCGGCGGCGGCGAAGAGAGAGGGGTTCAACAACGAGGCGAGCGCGGCGGTGCCGATGCCGACGGCGGCCTTGCCAAAGAACTGGCGCCGGGTCTGGAGGAGCTGTTGTTCGCGGAAGGGGTTCATGGAAGAAAATGGTTCGAGGAGCGTCAGGGCGAGTCGGCCGTCATCCCTTCGTCACCGTCTCGTCGAGGTTCAGGAGCATGCTGGCGATGGTCGTCCAGGCGGCGAGATCGGCCTTGTTGAGCGAGGAATCTTCGACGAACTCGCCGATGCTGAGGAGCTTGCTCGCGGCATCGCCGGACTTGCGGAAGTCGGCGGTCTGCTTGGCCAGCGTGTCGGTAAGAACCTTGGCCTCGTCGCTCGTCGGGCGACGAGACGTGACAAGCATGAAGGCGAAGTCCAGCCGGCTGCGCGTGGTCTTGCCGCCCTCATGGAGAATGCGCTGGGCGAAGGCCCGTGCCGGCTCGACGAACTGCGGATCGTTCAACAGCGCGAGCGCCTGGAGCGGCGTGTTGGTGCGGGGGCGCTTCACCACGCAGCTCTCGCGGGTGGGCGCGTCGAGGATGAGCATGTTCGGCGGCGGGCTCTGGCGCTTCCAGTAGGTGTAGAGGCTGCGGCGATATTGGCCTTCGCCACGGTCTGCGACGAACGACTGCGAGTTGCGATACGACACGGCTTCCCAGAGCCCGGCCGGTTCCCACGCCTTCACGCTGCGGCCGCCGCGGCGGTCGATCATGAGTCTGCTGACGGAAAGGGCGGTGTCGCGGAGGGTCTCCGCGTCGAACCGGAAACGCGGACCGCGCGCGAGCAGGCGATTTTCGGGATCCTTGGAGGCCAGCAGCGGCGTGTGCCTGGAGGATTGGCGGTAGGTCGCCGAAGTGACGATCAACCGCTGGATGTGGCGGATGTCCCAGCCGCTGCGGACGAACTCGGTGGAAAGCCAATCGAAGAGCTCCGGGTGCGACGGCGGTTCGCCCTGGGCTCCGAAGTCCTCGGAGGTTTTCACGAAGCCGTTACCGAAATACTGCTGCCAATAGCGGTTCACCGTGACGCGCGCCGTCAGCGGGTTCGACGGATCGACAAGCCACTTGGCCAGGCCAAGGCGGTTGGTGGGCGCGCCACGGGGCATGGGCGGAAGAATGGCCGGCAGGCCGGGCTGGATGACTTCGCCCTTTTGGTCGTATTCGCCGCGCACCAGCAGGTGGGTCTCGCGAACCTTGTCGCGTTCCTTGGCGATCATGGTCATGGGAACAGCCGCATCGACGGCCGATTGCTCTTCGCGGAGGTGTGTGAGCTCACGGGCGAGTTTGCGGTGGTCCAGCGACTGGGATTGATACCAGAAAGCCTTCAGGCGGTTCTTCGCATCGGTGGCGAGTGCCGGAAGGATCGCGAGCTGGCGTGCGAGGTCGGCGGGCAAAAGGCCCGGAGCCGCATCAAATTCGCCGTCGAAGAACAGGCGGCAATCGCCCTGGAGGTTGGCGACCTTGAGCAGGAGATGGTTCTCACCGGCCCGCAGGCGGACGGTCACGGGCCGCGAAGTGAACTGGCGGATGTCGTCCTGACCCCATGTCGCGGCGAGCACGCCGTTGACCCAGAGCTTGTAGGTATCATCGGCAAGGATGCGGATGTGGTAATCGCCGTCGACGGGCACGACGACCTTCCGCGAGAAGTAGAAGAGGCCGTGGTTGTCGTTGATGGCATTGACGAGGCGGAAGTTTTTCCCGTCCTCGATCGCGGGCTTGCCGTCGAAGGAAAAGTCCTTCTCGCCGAACTTGAACTTGTTCGTGGTGTTGAAGCTGGTCTCGACGGCATAGGACTTGGCGTAGGCCTCGGCGACGTTGTCGATCTTGATGACGCCCATCTTCTGCCAACCGCTCTCCCGGACGGAATGGAGCGCATCGACGAGTGCGCGGTCCTGGGCGAACGAAAGGCGGAAGTGCCCGAGGCTTTGCGCGTTGGTGTTCGCCTCATACTTGAGCCGGACGACGAGCTCTCCAGCCGATGCGACCTTGACCGGGAGCTTGGGCACAAGCAGCACGCTGGCGGGCTTCGCGACGTCTTCCGGTTTCCAACCGGAGTCCGCTTTGCCGTCGATCAATTTGGCGGCGTCGTTTTCAGAAAGGGCCTCGGCGAAGGCCACCTTTTGCGGTGCGCCGCGTTTTCCGTTTTTGTCGACGGTGACGATCTCGGCCTCGATTTCCGAGACGCGGAAAACTCCGTTGGTGCCACGGCCGGCGCCGCCCTTTTCAAACACGGCGTCGGGCAAGGTCTCAAGCCGCAACGCGCCGATCTCGCCGACGGCCAACGGCAGCGTGACGGTGTGGGTGTCCTTCTCGGGGTTGAACCCCGTGACACGCACCGACTGGTCGGCGAGCGTCTCGAAGGTTACGCCGTTGGTGCTGGCCGATTTGACGGAAACCGGCTTGGGCACGGTCCAGCCCGAAGTGGCCTTGGCTTTCCAAGAGGCCTCGAAAGCGGCGAGGCCCTTGTCGAAGTCGGCCACCGGCCTGTCGAAGCGCTCCTGCGTTTCGGTGATCTGTTTCTTAAGCTCGTCGATGCGTGACGACTGTTCGCGGGACGGAACGCGGATGGATGGATGCGGGTTCGGGATGTTCCCGTCCATGACGGCCTCGTCCAGGTTGTTGAAGAAGGCGAAGAGGCCGTAATACTCCTTGTGGGTGATCGGGTCGTATTTGTGCGTGTGGCAACGCGCGCAGGTCAGGGTCAGGCCGAGCCACGTCGTGCTCATGGCCTCGGCGCGGTCGAAGGTGTATTTCGCCTGATACTCCTCGGTGATCGCCCCGCCCTCGCCGGTGGTCATGTTGGCGCGGATGTAACCGGATGCGGTTTTCTGCTCGGGAGTGGCGTCGGGCAGGAGATCGCCAGCGAGTTGCTCGATGGTGAACTGGTCGAAAGGCTTGTTGGCGTTGAAGGCGTCGACCACCCAGTCGCGGTATTTCCACATGCTGCGCTCGGTGTCGATGTGCAGCCCGTGAGTGTCGGCATAACGCGCGGCATCAAGCCAGTAACGCGCCATGTGTTCGCCGTAGCGGGGCGACGACAGAAGCCGGTCGACTACCTTCTCGTAGGCGTCGGCACCGCGGTCGGAGGTGAAGGCCTCGACCTCCTCGGCCTTGGGCGGGAGCCCGGTCAGATCATAGGTGACCCGACGAATGAGCCGGGCTTTGTCAGCCTCTTCGCCCGGCTGGAGGCCTTCCTTTTCGAGGCGCGCCAAGATGAACCGGTCGATCTCGTTCCGAGTCCAATTCGCGCCTTTCGGCGCAGGAACTTCCGGCCGCTTCGGGGCTTCGAAGGCCCAATGCGATTGCCACGCGGCGCCTTCCTCGATCCACCGCTTCAGCAGGGCGACCTGGTCGGCGGTCAGTTTCTTGCCGGACTTGGGCGGCGGCATGACGGCTTCCTCGTCCTTGCTGATGATGCGCGCGACGATCTCGCTCTTGGACGAGTGGCCGGGAACGATCGCGAGCTCGCCGCTCTTGCCCGCCGCGAAGGCGCCTTCCTTTGTGTCGAGACGCAGCTTGGATTTGCGCGCCTGCTCGTCCGGGCCGTGGCAGGAGAAGCAATTGTCGGAAAGGATCGGCCTGATCTGCCGGGCGAAATCGATGGCTGCCGCTTTGGCGGAATCAGCCGCGCCAAGGCGCGGCCCTGAGGCGAGGCTGCACGCGACCGTGATCAAAACGGCGGAACGAAGGAGAGTTTTCCAGACGGCATTCATGGCTGAGCGCACAGACTTTATCCCAGCCTTTGGCAAGGTTCAAAGAATTTGCCCCGGTCAGACGGCATCGCGGCAAGCCGACTTCAACCGAACCAAGCGTTGAGCCTGAAGTTTCGGATTGCGCCCGCGCCGCATCAGGTCACAAGTGCATCCCTTCCATGAACACACGATTCCTTGCCCTAGGCCTGCTCGCGGCCGGCCTTGCGGCTTCGGTCCAGGCCCAGAACACCACCCCCGCCACGGCGGCCGCACCGCGCCGGGCTCCGCAGGCCCCCATCCGCTCGGCCGAAATCGCCGACGATCGCCGTGTGACCTTCCGAATCCGAGCGCCCAAGGCGACCGATGTCACGGTCAACGGCCAGTGGGCCAACGGCCGTGCCGCCATGGCCAGGGGCTCCAACGATGTCTGGAGCGTGACCGTCGGCCCCGTCGAACCCGGAGTCTGGGAATACAGCTTCAACGTCGACGGCGTCGGCATGATCGACCCCGCAAATTCCGCGACGAAGCCAATGCGCGAGCCGCGCACGAGCATCCTCCACGTCACAGGCGCGACGCCGATGATCTGGGACTTCCAGGACGTGGCCCACGGCACCGTCCGCCAGCATACCTACCGTTCGAAGGCCCTGGGCAAGTTGCGTGAACTCGCCGTCTACACGCCGCCCGGCTACGACCAAAACTCGAAGAAGTTCCCCACGCTCTATCTCCAGCACGGTTCCGGCGACAACCAGGCCACTTGGATCGCCCACGGCAAAGCCCATTGGATCTTCGACAACCTGATCGCCCAGAAAAAGATGACGCCGATGGTCGTCGTCATGATGGACGGCCATGCATCCACCGGTTTCCAGAACAACACCGAAGTCTTCGAGAAGGACCTCATGCAGGACGTGATGCCCTTTGTGGAATCGTCCTACCGGGTGAAGAAGGACGCGGCCAACCGGGCCATCGTCGGCTTGAGCATGGGAGGCGGCCAGTCGCTCACCATAGGCTTGAACCACACGGACACGTTCGCCTGGGTCGGCGGATTCAGCTCGGCCGTTCCCGGCAAGGATGCAGTGGCCTCCGCGCTTGGCAGCCCCGACAAGACCAACGCCAAACTCAAGCTGCTGTGGATCGCGTGTGGCAAGGATGACTTCCTCCTCCAGCGCAACGAGGAGTTCATCGCAACGCTGAAGGACAAGGGCGTCCGCCACGAATGGCTCAAGACCGAAGGCGCGCACTCCTGGCCCGTATGGCGCAACTACCTCGCCGACTTCGCGCCCCGGCTCTTCAAATAACCCGGGCCGCCGTCACTTGGTGCGGGGATTCTTCATGAAATAGAACCGTCCGTCCTCGGCTCCGCCGAGAAAGTCGGGCACGCCGTCGCCATCGAAATCGGCTGTTCCGGGACTGACGTCGTGGCCCTCGATGTTGCGACGATTGATCGGGCCTTCGTCCTTGAAGAACCATTTCCCGTCCCGGTTCGCGACCTGCCGGAGCAGGTTGGCGTTCGACGAGTTCAACAGCAGATCGAATCGCCCGTCGCCATCCCAGTCGGCCACGGCGAGCTTGCGGCGGCCGCTGCCGCCGGCGCGTTTCTCGCTCAGGCGAAGCGGTTCGCCCTTCTCGTTCAGGAAGACGCGCTGCGGATGTTTCAGCACAAGCCTGCCGTCTTTGCGGGCCCGTTCGAAAAATACGAGGTAGCCTTCATGGTCGAGCATCGCGAGATCGACGAGGCCGTCCTGGTTGAAGTCATACGCGAGCGGCGTCGTTCGCCACTGGGTTAGCAGGGCGCCGCCATTCGGCTTCCACCAACCCCACTCGAGCTTCGCCTGGGGAGTGGTCCATTCGACATCCACCGGTTCGGCAGCGGCGAGTCTCGGGGATTGCCGTGAGCCGATGTTCTTCAGCCAAACCACTTCGCCCAGGATGGAATTGAGGACGATGTCGGGCAGGCCGTCGCCATCCCAGTCGCCGATGGTGAACGTGGTGTAACCCCACTTGGCTTCGGCAGGACCCTGGATGGAACGGTTCGGACCGGCCATGATGCGGAAGGTTTTCCCGCCCGCTTCGAGGCGCTTCGGAGCAGCCCATTTCGGAGAAGCACCCTTTGGCGCGCCGAGGTTCTCGAAGAACTCGATGTAGCCGGCGGTGTTGCCGCTGAGGATGTCGAAATCGCCGTCGCCGTCCCAATCGAAGGCCACGGGCGTGGCGAGCGCGCCGCTCTTCAACTGATCGGCCTCCTGCTGGAAGTAGACGGGAGCTTTGAAAATCGGCGTGTGCGCGGCGTCGAGTTTGCCGGTGTTCTCGATCAAGGCCACGCGGCCATCCTCGTCGCCGACGATGAGGTCGAAGTCGCCGTCCTTGTCCCAGTCGAAAGCGACGGGAACGATCATGCAGAGATCCATCGCCACGGGATTTCCGTCCGGCATTTTCACGCGGCGCCCCGGAGCGAATCGTGGCTGCGTGCGCGAACCGACATTTTCGAAATAGGTGAAACCGTCGAGGAACTCGCCGCAAAGCAGGTCGAGGTCACCGTCCCCATCGAAGTCCGCGAAGTTCGGAGAAACCATGCCATAGACGTCGATTGGAGGGCCGTTGGTCGTGCCGAGAAGGACGGCCTGGGCGTAGGCGGGTGCGGCCGAGGTGTTCGTATTGCGCAGCCAATAGACGAAGCCGTGGAGGGGGCCGTTGGTCCACTGGCCGGAGGCGGCGTAGGCATTGTCCCAGCCGTATTCCGACCAATCGCCGACGCCGTTGACGAGGTCGAGCCGGCCATCGCCGTCGAGATCGACATAGCGCCACTGGGAGCCGCGCAGCTTGAAGGGCCGCTTCGTGGTGTTATCCGCTGCGTTGCGGGCGCTCCATGCCGTGGGCAGTTTCCCACCGGAATCGAGTCCGATCTTGAGGAAGTCCGGATGCTCAAATCCCGGCGTCAGCACGCGGAGTTTGCCGTCGATGTAGGACGGCATGGCGTTCTCCACGCCTTTGCCCAAACGACGGGCGGCCTTGAAGACGGGGAATTTGTTCGTCGCGGTATCGCCGGAAATGTTCTCGAAGAGGTAGGTGCCTTGGTAGGGTTTGTCGTGGCAGACGACGACAAGGTCGAAGTCGCCATCGCCGTCGGCGTCGCAAGGGATTGGAGCCGACCAAAGGCCGACACCAAGGTCCACGATCAATCCGGGGTTGTTGTAGGCCAACGGTGTCAACTCCGCAGCGGGTGCCGCTCCAACAGCCGCCAATGCGGCCACCATCATGGTGATGAGGATCTTCACGACGATGGCCGAAGCGACCGCCACGGCTCCTCTTGCCAGACATCCACAACGGACGGGTCCGCCGCATTCGCGGGGGAAAGGATGGCCAGAAAGACGACGGGTTCGCGGAAGGGATTGTAGGTTCCGTGGACTTCGCCCTTGGGGATTAGGACCATCTCCCCGGGCTTCAGCACACGCTTGTCGCGACCGCACCACTGCTCCGCCTGACCGCTGACGACATAGATGATTTCCTCGCGCGTCGGGTGGTGATGAAACGGATGACTGACGCCCGGAGCCATCGTTGCCCGGACCATGAGAAGTTCGCCGCAGGGCACTATGTCGGGACGGCTGAGCCACGCATTAAGAGTGAATGCGGTTTGCTCGGTGATGGATTCGGCAGCGGTGACAAAACGGCGGGATTGGATCGGATCGACGAACATGGCGCGCGGGTGATTAGCGGCAATAGAAGCAAGGCGCGTCGCCTGCGAGGAGGGAAATCTTTGGGAGAACGATCCGCTTTCTCAAGTCGGCGGCTCCAAAGCAAAAGGGACGCCGTGAAGCGTCCCTTTCATGAATTGGTTTGAGGCGTAAACCGATCAGCTGCGGCGACGGCGTTTCACATTGAGCTGCGTGAGCGAGTTGAGCAGCGCGGCCTGAACGGTGGCGGTCTCCTCCTCGGACAGTTTCTCGGACAGGCGGGCTTCGGCGCGTTTACGCGCTTCTTCGGCCTTCTGTTCGTCGATGTCGTCGGCCTTGATCGCCATGTCGGTCAGCACGGCGACGCGGTCGCCCGTGATTTCGACGAAGCCTTCGCCGACAGCGAGGAAGTAGTCTTGGCCACCCTTGCGGGCGACGATTTCGCCGGACGTGACCTGGGTCATGAGCGCGATGTGCATCGGGTAGATGCCCATTTCGCCTTCGACTCCCGGGAGCGTGACCATGTCGACATCCTCGGAGTAGATCTTTGCTTCCGGCGTGACGATTTCGAGTTTCAGCGTGGCCATGTTGTCAGGTTCCTGATCCTGCGCTCCTTCTTACTCTTTCCCTAAATCCGAGGATCAAGAAGAGGAGTAGGATGAAGATTAGGACAAGGCGGAGAAATTATTCCCTAATCTCGTCGATTCCGCCCTTCATGTAGAAGTTGGCTTCGGCCACGTCGTCGAACTTGCCTTCGAGGATTTCCTTGAAGCTGCGGACGGTCTCGGCGACGGGCACCTGCTTGCCGGGACGGCCGGTGAACTGTTCTGCAACCGTGAACGGCTGGCTGAGGAACTTCTGGATCTTGCGGGCGCGGAAGACGGCGGTCTTGTCCTCGGGCGAAAGCTCGTCCATGCCCAGGATCGCGATGATGTCCTGAAGATCCTTGTAGCGTTGGAGCACCTTCTGGACGCCACGGGCGACCTGGTAGTGCTCTTCACCGACGAACTCGGGCGCCAAGGCGCGAGAGTTGGAAGCAAGGGGATCGACAGCCGGGAAGATGCCCAACTCGGCGATAGAACGCTCAAGGACGATGGTCGCATCCAAGTGCGCGAACGTCGTGGCCGGCGCGGGGTCGGTCAAGTCGTCGGCGGGCACGTATACGGCCTGGAAGGAGGTGATCGAACCCTTCTTGGTCGAGGTGATTCGTTCCTGGAGGTTACCCATTTCGGCGGCCAGCGTGGGCTGGTAGCCGACGGCGGACGGCGTGCGGCCGAGGAGCGCGGATACCTCGGAGCCGGCCTGCGAGAAGCGGAAGATGTTGTCGACGAACAGGAGCACGTCCTGGTTCTTCTCGTCGCGGAAATACTCGGTCACGGCGAGCGCGGAAAGCGCGACGCGGAGACGGGCGCCAGGGGGCTCGTTCATCTGGCCGTAGACGAGGCCGATGCGGGAGCCGGGCTCAAGGATGGGCATGCCGTTCTCGCCGATCTCGGGATGGCCCTTCGCGTCCTTCTTGGTCTTGATGACGTTGGCTTCGATCATCTCGTTGTAGAGATCGTTGCCTTCGCGGGTGCGCTCACCGACGCCCGCGAACATCGAGATGCCGCCGTGCAGCTTCGCGATGTTGTTGATCAGCTCCATGATCACGACCGTCTTGCCGACGCCGGCGCCGCCGAATGCGCCGACCTTGCCGCCCTTGAAGAAGGGACAGATCAGGTCGATGACTTTGATGCCGGTCGTGAGGATCTGGGGGTTCGTGGACTGGTCCACGAGCGGCGGGGCGTTGCGATGGATGGGGTAATACTTGTCCGCCAGGACGGGTCCCTGCTCGTCCACGGCGTCGCCGGTTACGTTGAACACGCGGCCCATGACGGCTTCGCCGACGGGCATGGAGATGGGCGCGCCGGCATCGACGACCTCCTGGCCGCGCTTAAGGCCTTCGGTCGTGCTCATCGCGACCGCGCGGATCCAGTTGTCGCCGAGGTGCTGCTGCACTTCGAGGGTCAGCTTCGTGGGGCTGCCGCCGGGCGGGGTGAAGTTGATCGTCAGGGCGTTGTAGATCGCGGGCACGGAGCCCGGGAATTCCACGTCCACGACGGGACCGATGATCTGGACGATTTTGCCGATGTTCATGGGCGGTTAATGAAAGTTGCTTCGGAAAGGGGTTGTCAGCTTCAGCCCATCGCCATCGCGGCGCTGGTGATTTCGAGGAGCTCCTTGGTGATGTTGGCTTGGCGGAGCTTGTTGTATTCGAGCGTGAGATCCTTGATGAGCTGCTTGGCGTTATCGGTCGCGTTCTTCATCGCAACCATGCGTGCCGACTGCTCGGAGGCCTTCGATTCCTGGAGGAACTGGAAGACCTGGTAGTTCACGTAGTGCGGCAGCAGGTTGCCTAGCACGACGGGTGCGCCGGGCTCGAACAGGTATTCGGCTCCACCCTTGACGGAGAGTTCCTCGGACACACCGCCGCCGCTCAAATCGGCGTCGAGCTTCTGGATCTTTCCGATCGGCAGGAGCTGACGGGTCTCGGGCTTCTGGACGAGTGTCGAGACGAAATTGGTGAACATCACGTCCACGGCGTCGACCTTGCCGCTGGTGAAAAGTTCCTGCGCAAACTTGGAGATGGCCCGCGCCTCGCTGAACGCCGGGATGTCTTTGTAGGTGAACTCGGCCGCCAGATCGCGCTTCAGGCGGGAAGCCCACTGGGAACCTTTGCGGCCGGCGCAGACGAACACGGTCGTGTCCTTGTCGTAGCGCAGGGCTTCGCGGAGCAGGTTGGTGTTCAGCGCGCCGCAGAGACCCTTGTCCGTGCTGATGAGGATGACCGCGCGCTTCTTGCCCTCGCGCTTCTCCATGAGCGGATGGGAGAACTCGCCGGCCCCGGCCGTGGCGGCCGCGAGGACGTCGTTCATCAACGAGGCATAGGGACGTCCGGCCAGCGCGGCCTGCTGCGCCTTGCGCATCTTGGCCGACGCCACCATCTGCATCGCCTTGGTGATCTGGGCGGTGTTCTTGACCGACTTGATCCGGCGTCTTATGTCGCGCGTGCTGGGCATGGGCGGTTACAGGTTCGTTTCGCGGAAACCGAACGGATCAGCGGTAGCTCTGCTTGAACTCGACGACGGCGGCCTTCAGTTCGGCGGCGAGCGCGTCGGAGAACGCCTTCTCGTTGCGGATCTTCTCGAGCACGGGGGCCTTACGATCCTGGAGAAACTGGCCGAGCTTGGCCTGGAAATCCTTCACCTTCTCCACGGGCACGTCGTCGAGGAGACCGTTCTGCATGGTCCACAGAATGGAGCACTGGATCTCGACCGGCATCGGGTTGTATTGGCTCTGCTTGAAGAGTTCGACGATGCGTTTGCCGCGTTCGAGCGTGGCCTGGGTCTTGGCATCAAGGTCGGAGCCGAACTGCGCGAAGGCCGCGAGTTCGCGATACTGCGCGAGGTCCAGCTTGATCTTGCCGGCGACCTGCTTCATGGCCTTGATCTGCGCGGCGGAACCGACGCGGGAGACTGACAGGCCGACGGAAATCGCGGGACGCACGCCCTGGTAGAACAGGTCGGTCTCGAGGTAGATCTGGCCGTCCGTGATGGAGATGACGTTCGTCGGGATGTAGGCCGAAACGTCGCCCGCCTGCGTCTCGATGATCGGGAGCGCGGTGAGGGAGCCGTTGCCATACTTCTCGCTGACACGCGCGCTGCGCTCGAGCAGACGGCTGTGCAGGTAGAATACGTCGCCGGGATACGCTTCACGGCCGGAGGGACGCTTGAGGACGAGGGAAACCTGGCGGTAGGCGACGGCCTGCTTGGAGAGATCGTCGAAGATGATCAGCGCATCCATGCCGTTATCCATGAACCATTCGCCCATGGCGGCACCGGCGAAGGGAGCGAGATACTGGTTCGCGGCGGAATCGGCGGCGGCGGCGGCGACGACAATGGTGTCCTCCATCGCGCCGGCCCGTTCGAGTTCGGCGACGACGCGGGCGATGTTCGACTGCTTCTGGCCGACGGCCACGTAGATGTTGTAGACCGGGCGGAAATTCTTGTCGCCGGAGGCGCGGCCGGCCTTGTTGTTACGCGCCTGGTTGATCATCGCGTCCACGCCGATCGTGGTCTTGCCGGTGGAACGGTCTCCGATGATCAGCTCGCGCTGGCCACGGCCGATGGGGATCATCGCGTCGATCGCCATGATGCCGGTCTGGAGCGGCTGGCTGACCGACTTACGCTTGACGATGCCGGGGGCGATCTTCTCAACGGGGTAGAACTCGGTGGCGACGATATCGCCCTTGCCGTCGACCGGCTGGCCGAGGGTGTTGACGACGCGGCCGAGGAGGCCCTTGCCCACGGGCACGGAAAGCAGCTTCCCGGTGGTGCGGACCTCGGTGCCTTCTCGGACCCCGAGATAGTCGCCGAGGATAATGGCACCGACCTCGGTCTCCTCGAGGTTCAACGCGAGGCCGATGACCCCGTTGCCGAAGTCGAGCATCTCGTTGAGCATCGCGTCGGTCAGGCCTTCGATCTTGGCCACGCCGTCGGAGGTTTCGCGGACGATGCCGACGTTCTGCTTGTTGACCGACGTCTTGACGCCGGCGATCTGGGCTTCGATTTCCTGAAGGAGGTTGCTCATCGAATCAGTAGGGAGTTGGAAGTTCTGGAGGGGTCGCCCGGTTTAGCGGGTTAAAGGCTGTTGTTGATCTCCGCGAGACGTCCGGCCACCGAGCCGTCGTAGATGTCGCTGCCGACCTTGATGCGGAGGCCGCCGATCAAGGCGGGGTTCACCAAAAATGTAATGTTGAGGCCGGAACCATACTGGCGCTCCAGGTTGGCCTTGATGGCGTCAATCTGCGCGGGAGTCGTCTCGACGGCGTTCTCCACACGGGCGGAACGGCGGTCGAGGTCCAGCTTCACGAGGCGCTTGAACTGGTGAAGCGTGCCGAAGTAGCCGCGGGGCTGACGGCCGATGACCTGCGTGACGGCGAGGCGGACGCGACCTTCATCCAGCACGCCGTTGACGCGGCAGGCGCTGAAGAGCGTCTTGGCATCACGGCGGGATTGTTTGGAGATCTTCATCGGGGCTCAGGTTCGGGAAATCAGTTGTTCGCGAGCTGCTTGTTGGCGTCATCCGCGAGGCGCTGCTTCTGTTCCACGGAAAGGATCCCGCCAGTGACCTTGGTGCTGACCTCGACCACGAGCCGGGTGACTTCCTTGCGGAGCTCGGACTTCATGCGGACCAGCTCGGCCTCGTTGGACTGCTTCGCCTTGGCGATGATGTCGGCGGCGGCGGCCACGGCACGCTGGCCTTCCTGCTCGGAAATCTTGGCGGCGGCGGCTCGGGCTTCCTCGATGATCTTGTTCGCCTGGGCCGAGGCGTCCGAGATGAGCTGCCTGCGGGTGGATTCCGCCTGAGCGAGCTCTGCCTTGATCTTCTCGGCGTTGACCAGGCTTTCTTCGATCCGCTTCTTGCGCTCATCCAGCATCTGCAGGATGGGCTTGTAGGCGAACTTCTGGAGAAGGAACGCGACGATGACGAAACTGATCAGCTGGGAGACGAACAGCTGGGGGTTCCAGCCGAACGTTTTGACAATGCCTTCCACGATGCCAGTCCCCTCGGAGGGAGCGGCGGCAGCGATCAGAAACAAGGAATCCATAAACTAAAAATCAATCTTTAGGGACAGGAACCCGGCGCCGGTTGCCCGGCACCGGGAATTTGGGGCTTACTTCACGAGGAAGATCGCGAAGAAGACGATGCCTTCGGCCAGAGCGGAGCTGAGCAGCGCCTGAACGAGGATCTTTCCGGAAGCGCCAGGGTTGCGCCCCACGGCTTCAGCGGCCTTCATACCGATGATACCTACCGCGATGGCGGAGCCGAGAGCGGCGAACGCCACGTGAATGTTGCCGGACATTTCAGCCAACATGTTATTCTGTCCTTTCTTTGTGTTACTCGGCGACCCCCGCAGTCAAAGCCAACGGTCAGGCGCCGAAATGGTTAAAATGCTCTAGTGATGGGCCGCTTCACCGTGCCCATGGCCATGACCTTCATGGGCCTCGTGACCTTCGTCATGCTTTTCACAGATCAAAGCGGTGAACACCGACGTCAGGAGTGTGAAAACGAGAGCCTGAACGAAGCCGATGATCAGCTCCATGAAATAGAACGGCAGCGGCACCAGCCATCCGAAATACTTGCCACCCGCGAGCGCCATGGCTTCCAGCAGATTCTCACCGGCGAAAATGTTGCCGTAGAGACGGAAGCTGAGAGAGACAGGCCGGAAGAGGATCGAGATCACTTCAAGGAGGCCCACTCCCAGGAACACCACGATCAACAGGAGCTTCATGATCCCTGCGGCATCACCGCGATACAAGAAGACGTGGGCCAAGGATCCACCGACACCGTTCGCCTTGATGGCCCACCAGATCCAGCAGACGAAGAACGTGAGGGACATCGCCGAAGTCATGTTCAGGTCGGCGTTGGCACCGCGCAGAATCGGAGTGTCGATGTGATGCATGTGCCCAGAGGCATCGGGGATTCCCCAACCAATTGTGCCGACACCGGGGATCAAGCCGGCCCAGTTGGTGAAGATGATGAAGATGAAGATCGTCGCGAAGAACCAGAAGGTCTGCTTGGCGAGATTCCACCCGAGGATGCCTTCCAGGAAGCTGGCGAGAGATTCAACAAGCCACTCCCAGAAGTTCTGCAGCCCTGCAGGAATCATCTGCATTTGGCTGGTCGCGGCTTTGGCAAAGCCGATCAACCCGAGCGCGACAATCCAGGTCACGATCATCGAGTTCGTAACCTTGAAAAATCCAAGATCCAGAACAACCGGCGCGTAGGTCGACAACCCCTGCGCCTCGCCACCTTCGTTCGCAAAGGCGACAACAGGCGCAGCCCAAAGGGCGGCAGTAACCAGGAGCTGTTTGATCAGGCGCATCGATGCAAGACCGTTCTAAGAGGTCAGCAGGACACGGCTCTGCGACACAACTTTTTCCGAACGGAATCGAAACGTTTGCTGATCGTGAAATTTTTCACAAGCAGTTTTTTTGAATTTGGATCGCCATAAAAATGGCCCCGCGTTGAGCGCTTAAAAGACTTTCTCCCAATGAACTACAGCCTTCACTGGATGACCCAAAAGTCCCCGTTGAGCCTATCATCGACCGGGT
>Ga0163144_10017282_pt1 | contig 14697 bp, 13 predicted proteins | sample OliLak19BULKMAT1_FD_123175 | JGI IMG/M metagenome (GOLD analysis project Ga0163144, IMG submission 123175) | Freshwater microbial mat bacterial communities from Lake Vanda, McMurdo Dry Valleys, Antarctica - Oligotrophic Lake LV.19.BULKMAT1 | ecosystem: Environmental > Aquatic > Freshwater >... | reverse complement strand
TGGCACGGGCCGAAGCGCAGATGGATGTCATCGTCGCGCAGATCGGGGTCTGAGCCGATGCGCGCCGCCCTGTCCACCCGCCTGATCGGCTGGTCCGTGCCGTTGCTGGCCGAGGCCGGAGCGCTGACCCGGTCGGCCATCCTTGCCCGGATGATCGGCGGCGAAGAATTGGGCCGCGCCATCGTTCTGACGCTAGTGCTGCGACTGGCCGAGATGGTCAGCGACGTCGGCATCGAGCGGTTGCTGATGCAGCGGCAGGGCGTGGCCACGCCTGGGCTGCTGGCCGCCTTGCACGGGGCATCCATGCTGCGCGGACTGGGGATGGCCGTGTTGCTGGGGGCTTTGGCTCTGCCGATGGCTTTGGCCTTCGAGGGTGGGGCGGGGGTTGCGACCTATGCGGCCCTCGCCCTTGCGCCGCTGTTACGGGGGTTTCTGCATCTGGACTATCGTCTGGCCGAGCGTGATCTGCGGCTCTGGCCCTTGGCTATGGTTGAGGGTGGCGCGGTTCTGGCGATGCTGGCTGCGCTGCCCTTGGCGCTGATGGTCTGGGGCGATCACCGGGCGATGCTGCTGGTGCTGCTGGCACAGGCGGCGGCACAGGTCGTTCTGTCGCATCTTGTGGCACAGCGGCGTTATGGGCTGGCGTTTGACCGGGCCGTGCTGGCCGAGGTTCTGGGCTTCGGCGCGCCTCTGGTGCTGAACGCCGGATTGATGTTCCTGACGTTTCAGGCGGACCGGCTGATCGTGGCCGGCTGGTATGGCTGGACCGGGGTCGCGGTCTACGGCGTGGCGCTGCAACTGGCGATGCTGCCCGCACAGATCACCGGGCGGGCGGCGGGGTCGCTGCTGGCGCCGCGTCTGCGCGGGGTGTCAGGCGCCGCGCTGACGGCAGTCGCGCGGCGGGCGGTGGTGTCTTACGCCGCACTGGGGGTGGGCTTTGCCGCGGCCTTTGCGCTGGCCGCACCGGCCGCAATCGCGCTGGTTTATGGCGCAGAATTCCGCCCGGACCAGACAATTGCGCTGGCCTTCGGTCTGGCGGCGGGCGCTCGCATCCTGCGCACGCCGCTGTCGCAACTCGCCGTCACCGTAGGCCGCACCGGCGATCCGGCGCGTGCCAACCTGTGGCGCGCGGCAGCCCTTGCCCCGGCGCTGACCGCGGCAAGCCTCGGCCTGCCCCTGCTGGCCATCGCCGCAGCAGCGGCGCTTGGCGAGGCTGCGGCCACCGTCCGCGCGTTGCATCTGGCGCGGGGCATTCTGTTTCAACGTTCAAATTCCAAGGTTTTCGCATGACCCGCATGGACCCCATCACCCGCGCTGTTGCCTGCAACCTGTGCACCGGTTGCGGGGCTTGTGCCGGGGCGTTTCCCGCCGCCATCCGCATGGTGGACGATCCGGTCAACGGCCGACGTCCCGTCGTGGCGGCCACGCAGGAAGGCCGCGCCGCTGCGGACCAGGCCGCTGGCATGTGCGCCGGAACCGGGGCCGATTTCACCACCTTGCCCGGCTCGCCAGACGGTTTCGGCCCGGTTCTGGCCGCCTGGGAAGGTTACGCCGCCGACCCCGAGATCCGCCATCGCGGATCGTCGGGCGGGGCGGTCACGGCGTTGGCACTGTTCGCGCTGCACAGCGGGCTGGTGGGCGGGGTCGCCCACATCGCCGCCCGCGCCGATGACCCGCGCTTGAACGAAGCCGTCATCAGCCGCGACCGGGATGCCCTGCTGCGCGGTGCCGGATCGCGCTATGCCCAGGCCAGCCCTGCCGAGGCGTTGGGCGCAATCGCGGCAGGCGACAGTGCGGTGGCCTTCATCGGCAAACCTTGCGATGTGGCCTCGGTTGCCAAGGCCACGGCTGCAAACCCGGCACTTGCCGCCAGGCTGCCGTTGACCATCGCCATCTTCTGCGCCGGTGCGCCGAACCTGGTGGCCACCGACCGCCTGCTGGACCGGCTGGGCGTGCCCAAGGATGCCACGCTGACCGACCTGCGCTATCGCGGCAACGGCTGGCCGGGGCTTATGCAGGCGCAATACCGCGATGCAGAGGGCACAGAGCGGCAAAGCCAGGGCATCCCCTACGCGCTGGGCTGGGGCCGCATCATGCAATCGGAACGCCGTTGGCGTTGCCGGATCTGCACCGATCACACCGGGGCCTTTGCCGATATCTCGGTGGGCGATCCGTGGCACAATCCGCCAGAGGGCAACACCGACGCAGGCCGGTCGCTGATCGTCGCGCGCAGCCCGGCGGGACTGCGGCTGATCAAGGCGGCGCTGGCGGCGGGCGCGTTGATCGCTACACCGCAGCCGCGTGACGTGATCGCCAAGGCCCAGCCCAATCTGGTGGCCGCACAGGGGGCCGTGTGGGGCCGCCGTCTGGCGATGCGCGCCTTTGGTCTGCCGGTGCCTGCCGACCGGGGTTTGCCGCTGTTCCGCGCCTGGATCGCACTCCCGTTGCGCGCCAAGGTATCTTCCGTCGCCGGAACCGCGCGGCGCATCCTGCGGCTGCGGTTGTGGAAACCCGTCACCGTGAAGGGCGCATGACCATGACACTGGACAGCGCCATGGCCCCCGGTCGGGGCAACAACCTCAACGCGGTCCGCCTACTGCTGGCGATGGCAGTCGTCGTCAGCCACGCTTGGCCGCTGGCTTACGGCGCACGCACTCCGGAGCCGCTGGAGGCGCTGACCGGCCATTCGCTGGGCGGCTGGGCGGTGGGGATGTTCTTCTTTCTGTCGGGCCTGCTGATTGCGGGCAGCGCGGGGCGCTCGACCGCCGCCCGCTTCTGGAGCGCCCGCGCTCGACGCATCCTGCCGGGGCTGGCAGTGGCCTTGCTGGTGACGCTGTTGCTGGCAGCCCTGTCTGGTGCCGCGCTGACCCCCGGCAGTGCCGCCACCTACTTTTTGCGCGGCATCACCCTGATATCGCTGGAGCATCACCTGCCCGGTGCCTTTGCAGATGCGCCCTTGGCAGGCGTGGTCAATGGCCCGCTGTGGAGCCTTGCGCATGAGGTTGCGGCCTATGCCGTGTGCTTTGCAGCCGTTCGCCTTGGCCTTTTGCGTCACCATCTGGGGCTTGTGGTGCTGATCTTGGCTGCACTGGCGCTGTGGGCGGTGCCCGGCCTGCCTGCCCGCGCCGCGACATTTGCACCGCTGTTTCTGGCCTTTGCGCTGGGGATGCTTGCCCACGCTCAAAGCGCGCGTCTGCCGCTGTCGCCCTGGCTGACGCTGGCGCTGCTGGTGTTGGCGCCTCTTGGCTGGCCGTTTGCCCTCGCTGTGCTTGGACATGGCGCTTTGCTGCTGGCGTTCCGGTTGCCGGCACTGCCGTTGGCCGATGATCTGTCCTTTGGCGTCTACATCTATGGCTGGCCGGTGGCGCAATGGCTGATCCACCAGCTGCCCGGCCTGTCGGCGCCGCAGCTTGCCGTCCTGTCGCTGCTGGCCGCGCTGCCCTTTGCCGCCCTAAGCTGGCGACTGGTCGAGGCGCCGATGCTGGCCCTTCGCAGTGTCCGGGCCTGACCCGATGAGCGCCGCCGCCAGAACCCGCCGTAAGGGCACCGTCTTTGGTGTGCCGATCGTCGTGGCCCTGTTCTTTTTCGGGATGATGATGCCCACGTCCGTCGGGATCAGCGTCGGCAGCTTGCGGTTGTCGGTATTTCGCGTCGTGCTGATTTTGATGTTCATCCCGATGCTGATCACGCTGTTTTCCGGGCGTCGCGGCAAGCCCCACCTGTTTGACGCGCTGGCGCTGGGGCATTCGGGGCTGGTGTTGATCTCGTTGATAAACTGGGGTGGATTGCGGCAGGGGATTGAATCCGGCGGCATCTACATTGTCGAGTTCGCCGGGTCCTATCTGCTGGGTCGCCTTTACATTCGCAGCTATGAGGATTTCGTTGCCTTTGCGCGGGCCTTTGTGGTGACGGTGGTGGGGATGCTGGTCTTTACCATCCCCGAGGCGCTGACCTCGATCCACATCCTCCATGACGGCATCTCGGCCCTCACCGGCGGCGCGCCCGCGCCATTCATCGAACAGCGCATGGGGCTGGAGCGGACCTTTGGCCCGTTCGACCACCCGATCCTGTATGGCGTTTTTTCCGCATCGGCCTTTTCGCTGGCCTATTTCGTGCTGGCCGAAAAGCGGCTGTTGAATTTTGGCGGCATGGCCCTGGTATTCGGCGTCGCAGTTGCCACGTTCCTGTCGGCTTCGGGCGGGCCTTACGTCGTCTTGATGATGCAGATGTTCATCGCTGTGTGGGAGCGGGTCTTTGGCAAGATCGAGGGCCGCTGGAGGATGCTTTTTACGCTGTTCGGCGTGATTTATGTCTGCATCGACATGTTTTCCAACCGCACGCCGTTCCACGTCTTTGTCACCTATTTCACCTTCTCGACGGTGTCGGCCTACAACCGCATCCTGCTATTCGAATTCGGCACCGCCGAGGTCGCGCGCCATCCGCTGCTCGGCATCGGGCTGGGCGATTGGGTGCGGCCGGTGTGGATGTCCGACAGCATGGACAATTTCTGGCTGCTGATCGCGATGCGCTATGGCCTGCCGGCCTGGGCGCTTTTGGTCGGGCTGATGCTGGGGCTGATCTTTACCGTCGGCCGCCGCAAGGGAATCCCTGAAAGCTGGAAACGTGCGCGGCACGCCTGGGCCTTCACGCTGTTCGGCATCACGGTTGCAGCCGCCACCGTGCATCTGTGGAATGCGCTGTTTGTGCTGTTCGTGTTCCTGATCGGCTCGGGTGCGTGGCTTTACGATGCCAAGATCGAGGGCAAGCCCAAAGCCAGATTGCGCAAAAGGATAGGGGCCGCTGTCCCGATGTCCCGCGCCATCACCCACCTGCGCCGCCCGCCGGAACGGTTGTTTTGATAGCCCTGCCAAAGGAATAAGGAGACTGCAATGGACCTGTCCATCGTCATCGTGAACTGGAACACCCGCGATCTGTTGCGCGATTGCCTTACGTCGGTGTATGCCGGGCTGGGGCGGTTGCACGCCGAGGTCTGGGTAGTCGACAACGGCTCTGCCGATGGGTCCCAAGCAATGCTGGGGGCTCAATATCCAAGCGTGCGGCTGATTGCCAACCCTGATAACCGGGGGTTTGCTGCGGCCAACAATCAGGCGCTGGCGCAGGCTGCGGGGCGGCATATACTGCTCTTGAACACCGACACGATCGTGCATGGCCGGGTGCTGCCCGATGCGGTGGATTGGCTGGACGCGCACAACGGCGTTGGCATCCTTGGGCCCCGCATCCTGAACCGCGACGGCACAGTGCAAGGGTCGGCGCAGGCGTTCCCCTCGCTGCGCCGTCTGGCGCGGCAGACTTTGGGCCTGCACAAGGCGGACGCGGCGAACCGGGGCGTCACGGAGAGTGGTGCCGCCGAGGTGATTTCAGGCTGTGCGATGTTCGTGCGCGGCACGGCAATGGCGCGCGTCGGCCTCTTGGACGAGGCGTTCTTCTTTTATGGCGAGGAAACTGATTGGTGCCGCCGCTTTGCCTGCGCAGGCTGGGGCGTGGTTTATGCCCCTGTAGGTGAGATTACGCATTTCGGCGGCGGCTCGGTCCGTCGGTTGAACCACCGCCGCGATGTGATGCTGACCGAAGGCACGGTGCGCCTGCACCGCAAACACTTCGGCTTTGTGGGCGGGCTGGCGTGCTATTTGCTTCTCGCCGTCTTCAACGCCTCGCGCGCTTTCGGCTGGGCGGGGATGGCGTTGCTACGCCGACCGGGATCTGCCGAGCGTGCCCGCCATTTTGGTGGTGTGATGGCTGATTTTGCCAGCGCATGGCCAAGGGCGGCAGCGCGATGAACATCCTGCTGATCGCGCCCAATATTGACGGGACCGACGTGGGAGAGGCCTTTGTCGCGTTCAAATGGGCCGAGGCGCTGGCCGCCCGTGTAAGTCTGACCGTGCTGTCGTTCGAACGCCCCGGCCGCACCGCGTTGGCCGCTCAACTGCCACAGGCGCGGGTCGTCACCTGGCCCGAACCCCGATGGGCGCGGCGGAACGAGCGGTTGAACGCGATGCTGAAACCCGCCTGGCCGGTGTTTGCCGGGCATGTGCGCCGGTGGCTGAAGCAGGCGTTGGCGCAAGGCGAGCGGTTCGACGTGGCGCATCAGTTGATGCCGCAGGCCGCGCGCTATGCCTCGCCCCTGTGCCATTTCGGGGTGCCCTACATCATTGGCCCCCTGGGTGGCGCGCTGGACACGCCGGAAGCCTTTCGGTCCGAGGCGGGGTCAGCCCCCCTTTTCACGCGACTACGGGCGTTGGACGCCTACCGTTTCCGTCACGACCCTTGGCTTCGGGCGAGCTATTCCGGCGCTGCCTGCGTCCTTGGCGTGGCACCTTATGTGGCCGGCGTTCTGGGCGATATTCCCTTGCGCCGGTTCGAGCCGATGCTGGAACTGGGGATTGACGATGTCGAACCGTTGTGCGCCCGGCCCCTGACCGCAGGCAGGTTGCGTCTGCTGCATGTCGGGCGCGGGGTGCGCACCAAGGGGTTGCGCGATGCCGTCCGCGCGCTGGCCCACCTGCGCGATCTGCCGCATGTCACCCTGACCAGCGCAGGCGCAGGCGAAGAAATTGCCCTGTGTCAGGCTGAGGCGCAGACACTGGGCCTGTCCGACCGCGTTACATTTCTGGGCCGCCAGCCGCGTGACGCCATCGAAGAACTTTACCGCAGCCACGATGCCTTTGTGTTCCCGTCGTTTCGCGAACCGGCCGGCGGGGTGCTGTACGAGGCGATGCGCCACGGCCTGCCGGTGATCACCGCCGCGCGGGGCGGTCCGGATTTCATCGTGGACGACACCTGCGGTCTGCGACTGCCCGTCACCACGCCCGACCGCTTTGCGACCGCCATCGCCGGTGCGATCCGCAGCCTGAATGCCGACCCCGCGCGGCTGGCGGTGCTTGGCAGCGGTGCCCGCGCCAAAGTGCTGGCCGAGGGGTTGTGGGGGGGCAAGGCCGACCGGCTGGTGACGATATATGCCGGGGTGAAATCACCCTCCATCCGGCGCGCGTCCTATCCGCAAGGATAGGCGGGCCATCCCCCCGCACCCCTGAGTTTCCCTTTTGCTCACAGGCGTTTGCGCGATCCGGATGTTAGATCTTCTCGCAAGAAGTCAACCCGGATCGGACCCTGAACATGACGCTTTCCTCCCCATCCATTCGGCCCCGCCGCCGCGTGCTTGCCGTAGCCTCTGGCGGCGGTCACTGGGTGCAACTGTTGCGCCTACGGCCGGCCTTTGACGGGGCCGATATCCACTATGCCACAGTCGATGCGACCGCCCGTGCCATGGTCTCCCCGGCCCCGGTTTACCTGTACCCCGACGCCAACAAGGACACCAAACTGCGCCTGATTGTTTCAGCGCTGACGCTGGCGGTGATTGTGCTACGGGTGCGCCCGCATGTGGTGATCTCGACCGGGGCGGCGGGGGGGTATCTGGCGATCCGCATCGCGCGGCTGATCGGCGCGCGTACCGTGTTCATAGATTCCATCGCCAACACCCGGCAGTTGTCGGTCTCGGCCCGTCTGGCCCAGCGTGTCGCCCATCTGGTGCTGAGCCAGTGGCCCGCCGTCGCCGAAGCGACCGGCGCGGATTATCGCGGCGCCGTTCTTTGACCCCCTCCGGAAAGGAAACGTCATGATCTTTGCAACCGTTGGCACGCAACTGCCGTTTGACCGCCTGCTGCTGGCCGTTGACACCTGGGCCGCGATGAACAGCGATGTACCCGTGCTGGCTCAGACCGGCCGGACCGCGACCCGCTATGCCCATCTGACCGCCACGCCGCAGATGGACCAGAGCCGCTTTGCCGACTGTGTGGCGCAGGCGAGGGTGATTGTCGCCCATGCCGGAATGGGCACCATCCTCAGTGCGATCGAAGCAGGCAAGCCGGTCATCCTGATGCCGCGCCGCGCCGATCTGGGCGAACATCGCAACGACCACCAGCGCGACACGGCGGCCGAGATGGCCGCCCTGTCGAATGTCACGGTGGTCGAGGATTCCGCTGCCCTGTGTTCTGCCATTAGTGCCGCTCTGAGCCGGTCGAACGACCCCGGACTGGTCGCCCGTAGCGGCGTCGCCTCGGCCCGGCTGCTGGATGCGGTCAGGGATTTCATCTGGTCCGAAGACGGCCGTCCGGTCCATGCGACAGCCGCCTCCAGCCGTCCGCTGCGCGCGTGATACCGCTGGCCACCATCCTGATTCCGGCCTGGAACGAGGGCACGGTCATTGCCCGCACGTTGACCTGCCTGCAAGACGGCATGGCACGGGGGCGGCTGCGCATCGTCGTCATCGCCAATGCCTGCACCGATGACACCGCAGCGGTGGCCCGCCGCGCTGCCCCAGTTGCGCTGGTGCTGGAAACCCCGCTCGCGGGCAAATGCCATGCGATGAACCTGGGGCTGGCCTATGCCGAACCCGGTGCGACGGTAGTCTGCCTTGACGCCGATCTGGATGTCTCGGCGGCCGGGGTTCTGGCGCTGATCGAGCCTTTGCGGAACGGCACGGCTCTGGCCGCTTGCGGACGGATGGACGTGGACACGACCGGGGCATCTTTCCTCGTGCGGGCCTGGGTTCGTGCGTGGCGGCTGAACCCCTACTTTGCCCGCGGCAAGTTCGGCGGACTGTTCGCGCTGTCGCCCATGGGCGTGGACCGGGTGTTCCCCTTGCCCGCTTTGACCGCAGACGACGAATGGATGCGCCGCGCTTTTGCGCCCGGCGAAGTGGCCTTCGTGCCCGCCTGCACCTTCACCGCGCGTGCGCCCCGCACCCTTGGCGCGCTGATCCAGACCCGCCGCCGCAGCCTGCGCGGAGCCCGCGCCATCACTGCAATGGGCCGCACCGCGCCGCAAGGCGAGGGGGCCCGCGCCATGCTGCGCGCCGCCCTGCCCCAGCCGCATCTGTGGTTCGCCATGGCCGTCTATGTGGTGGTGATGGTTTGGGTCCGCCTGCTTCTGGTGACCGAACGCCCCGCCGCCATCCCCCGCTGGGAGCGTGACCAGACCAACCGCACCCCGCCAACCCGCACCGCGGGCTGACGCCATGACAGCGCATACCGACATTGAAATGAGCCTTGCTGAGGCCGTCACGCTCCCCGAACCCCCGGTGCCAGCCGAGCAAAGCCCGCTGGCTGGGTTGGTTCGCGCCATGCGTGGCCGCTGGCTGTTGGCGGGATTGGTGGCGGTTGTGCTGGCCCCGGTGCTGGCCACCGGCGGCTATCTGTCGGGGGTGCGCTTGTATGAAGGCGGCGCGATCCTGCGGGTCTTTCCGCAGGAATCCAATATCTTGTACCGCACCGGCGACGATTCCGTGCTCAAGACCTTCGACAGTTTCGTAAAGGCGGAAACCACCTCGGTCGCATCCAACCCGGTGATGAACCGGGCGCGTCTGGCGTTGATGGCCGACTGGCCAGCGCTGACTACCGAAATGTCGACCCGCGATCTGGCAGGGTCAATCGAGATCAAACGCAACGACAGCCTGATCACGCTGAACACCAAGTCCCGCGATGCGGGATTTGCTTCTGCCAAGGTCAATGCAGTGATTGCGGCCTATCTGGACATTCAGGCCGAGGCTGAGGCCGCCCGCAGCACCGTGCGCCTGGAAGAGCTGCAAACCCGCGAGACCAGCCTCCTCGCCCGCCAAACCGATATCCGGCGCCGCACGCTGGATGTAGGGGGCGAATACGGCATCGACGCCTTGGGCAAGGCGCATGTGGAAAAGGTCGCGCAGATCGATGCGCTGTCCGAGCGGCGGGCAGAAGTCGAGGCAACCCTGGCCGCGATGCGCACCAAAACCGGGGACTCGTCGGCCGACATGGCCGACAACGAGATCATCCGCTCAACGCTGCTGGACCGCGCACTTGCCGACCTGAACTTTGACCGCGCCAAGCGCGAAGCGGAACTGTCTACCCTGCTGCTCCGCTATCCCGACAACACAATCATCGTTCGGGACATGCGCGAACAGATTGCAGTTCTGGACCGCGCCATGGCCGACCGGCGCGAACAGATCAAGGTGCTGGGTCAGACCGGGGCGCTGACTGATACCTCGGGTGCCAATGCCGAAGCCAGTCAAGCCGAAATCGCGGCGTTGCTGGAAAAGGTCACCGGCCAGTTGGCCTCTGTCCGGGCCGAGGCGCGCGACTTGAACGGCAAGCGCGCCGAACTGGCCGCCTTGAAAGAAGAGGCCGACGATGTCCGCAAACTGCTGGAAGAAACCAGCAACGCGCTGGAGGTGATCCGGCTGGAGGCGGGGCGTGCCCTGCCCGGCTACACCGCTATCCTGTCGCCCGCCACCGAGGCGCTGGAACCCTCCGAAGACAGCAGCAAGATGATGGCTGCGGCGGGCCTTGCCGGGGGAGCGGGCCTTCCCTTTGCACTGGCGCTGCTGCTGGGGCTGATGTCGGGGCGGGTGCGCCATTCCGACGCCCTGGGAAGGTTTGGCCATCTGGTGCCGGTGCTGCGCGTTTCGCCCCGCCGCCACCCAGGTGCGACCGAACCTGACCGGCTGCGCAACGCCTTGCAACTGCACCCCCTCCGCATGCCCCACACGGCAGGCAAGGCGCGCGTGATCACCTTTACCCGGCTTGATCGCGGCGCCCCCGCCGCCGGTGCCCTTGCGCTGGCCCACAGCTTTGCCAAGGCGGGAACCCGCGTTTTGCTGGTGGATGCCGACCTCGGCCGCGCGACGCCGGGCACCGGGATCAGCCGAATGCTCGGACTGGAGGGGGCATCGGGTTGGCGCGAACTTCTGCTGGGGCAATCGGTGGCACTCGTGCCGCTGGCCGATGGCCTGAGCGTTCTGCCCATCGGCTTTGACCCACGCCTGACGGATGCCAGCGCAGGCATCGGGGCCGTCCGCAAGGCGCTGGCCACCCTGACCGCAGATCATGACCTGATCCTGATCTGCACGCAAAGTCCCGGCGACAGCCTGATGACCGAGCTTCTGCTGTCCGCCTCGGACCTTGGTCTGGCCGAAGTCTGCCCCGCCGACCGCAAGGCCGCCATCGCCGCCCATGTCCTGCGGCTGGATAACCTGCCCCGGCAGGGTGGCGGCCTCGTGTTTACCCAAGCCAAGACCGGCGACCCCGGCCTGCCCTCCTGACCCCCTTCACCCAGCAAAGAGACCTGTCATGTTCGCACTTACTCAAACGACCGTCTATCCGGCAAACTTACTTGCCAAAACCCTGCAAAAACCCGATCCGCTGACGTTTGTTCGCCCTGTTCCGGTCTGGAAACGGCCTCTGGATGTGGCGGTCGTGTTGGCGGGCCTGATGGCGATCTGGCCGCTTCTGGTGGTCATCGCTCTGGCCGTGCGACTGTCGGGCCGGGGAAAGGTTTTCTTTGTCCAGACCCGCATCGGGCGCGGCGGCAAACCCTTCGGCATGTTCAAGTTCCGTTCGATGCATGCAGATGCAGAAGTGCGGCGCGAGGCGTTATTAGCGCAAAGCGACCGTTCTGGTATCTGTTTCAAATCCCGTAACGACCCGCGCATTACCTCGGTGGGACGCATCCTGCGCCGTCTGTCGCTGGACGAATTGCCTCAGATCTTCAACGTTTTAAGGGGCGATATGTCCTTGGTCGGCCCCCGCCCCGCGCTGCCCGAAGAGGTGCGCGCCTACCCGGAGGCAGCCCTTGAGCGGCTGTCCGTGCTGCCCGGTATCACGGGCCTGTGGCAAGTGTCAGGCCGCGCCGAAGTGGGCTTTGACGACATGGTCGAAATGGACAGGACCTACGCCCGCAACGGGCGGCTGTCCTTCGACCTTTTGATACTGCTGCGCACCGTCCGGGCTGTCGTGTCCGGGCGCGGCGCTTATTGAACCTCAGTTCGGAAAGACACTCAAAATGCCAACAACTGCTTCCGAACTTCCCGTCGAGATCATCGGCCAGCGGGGTCATCCTGTCGACCGGCCTTGTCACCAACTTTACCAACTCCAGTGTAAGCGTCCGGCCCGACTGCCCTGCCGCTGATAGAGTGGGTTTCGTAGTGTCCGCTTTGGATAGTGGGCACTATGGGGTTATGGGTGGTTCGGCGCACGAAGCAGCTTTGGACTGACGAGGAGAAGCGGTCTATCTGTCGTCAGACGATTGCGCCGGATGTGTCTGTTGCCCAGGTGGCACGGCGGTATGCGCTGAATGCCAACATGATCTTCAAATGGTTACGGGAAACGCCCTATGCGCCGGGATCGGAGCCATGCACTGCAGATGCGCCGGTCTTCTTGCCGGTTAAGATTGTGCGCCCGGACCGTTTGGCGGTTGCCCAGCCCATTTTGCCTGACAGCGCTTTGCCCAGTTGCCTGCTAGAGGTCGAGATTGCCGGTGGGGACCGGCTTCGTGTCAGCGGGGCCTATCATCCCGAGGCACTTGTCCAACTGATCCGCGGCATTTCGGGATGATCCCGGTTCCGATGAACGCACAGGTCTGGCTGGCGGCTGGGGTGTCGGACATGCGCAATGGCTTTGCGGCGCTTGCCGCGCAAGCCGAGCAGACGACAGCGCAGAACCCGTTCAGCGGTCATCTATTCGTATTCCGGGGGCGGCAGGGTGATCTGATTAAGATCATCTGGTGGGATGGTCAGGGCGCGTGCTTGTTCTCAAAGCGTCTGGAGAAGGGCCGGTTTGTCTGGCCTTCGGCCAAAGATGGCAAGATCGCATTGACCCCTGCCCAGTTGGCGATGCTGCTGGAAGGGTGAGGAGGATCAGAAAACGATCCGAGGGATCGTTTTCCTGACGCAAGTGGCGGGCACCGCAGCGGACGTGGCGATGTGTCGGAACGGCTGGATGTCATCCTGGCCCAGTTCCGTGTGATCGTGACCCGTCGCCCGAAATATGCCTGCCGGTCCTGCACTGATGGCGTTGTGCAGGCTCCGGCTCCGGCACGGCTGGTCCCGGGCGGAATGCCTACCGAGGCGACCGTCGCGCATGTTTTGGTCTGTAAATATGCCGACCATCTGCCCCTGTATCGTCAGGCACAAATCTACAGCCGTCAGGGTGTCAATCTGGACAGATCAACACTTGCGGTCTGGGTCGGCCGTGCCGCGTTCAAGTTGCGCCCGGTCTCCGACGCCTTGATGGCCAACCTGAAGCGGTCGACGAAGCTCTTCATGAACGAAACGCGTGCACCAGTCCTCGATCCGGGGGCGCGCAAGACCAAGACCGGTTACTTCTGGGCCCTGGCCCGCGATGATCGACCCTGGCTCGGCACAGCGCCGCCAGGTGTGGCCTTCACCTATGCTGCCGGTCGGGGCGGGCAGCATGCCGAACGGATATTGCAGGGATTCGGCGGTACCCTCCAGGTCGACGGTTATGCCGGATACAACCGCATGATCGCGCCGCGTCGGATCGGACCGGGCATCCAACTCGCCCATTACTGGGCCCATGCCCGCCGCAAGCTGATCGAGATCACCCGCACCGGTCCCGCGCCAATCGCCGAGGAGGGCCTGGCCCTCATCCGCGAGCTTTACGCGATCGAGGCCGACATCCGCGGCGGCGATCCCGCTACCCGCCTGACCGCGCGGCAGGAACGCTCCGCACCCATCGTCGCGCGCCTGGACGATTGGCTACAGCACCACCGCGCCCGCGCCTCCGCCAAATCACCCCTCGGCGAAGCGCTGGCCTACATCGCCAGATACCGCAACGGCCTTGGCCGCTTCCTGACCGGTGGCTGCATCGAGATCGACAGCAACACCGTCGAACGCACACAACGCCCTCTTTGCTGGTCACGACGCCGGAGCCGAAAACTGGGCCGTCATCGCGTCGCTGATCGAAACCTGCAAACTGAACGCCGTCGAGCCCCATGCCTGGCTGGCCGCAACCCTCACCGCCATAGTCAACGGCCACAAACAGAGCCAGATCGACGATCTGCTACCGTTGAACTATAGCGCCAAGGTGTGATCGGCACACCGCTTACCGCTAACCGCAGTCAGACCGTACGCTTAAGATACGCTTGCCCGCATCCCGGACCACAAGATCAACCGCATCGATGATCTGTTGCCATGGAGTGCACTCTAACCGCACTCAGACCGGACGCTTACGAAGGGCAGAAGGTGGGGGAAGAACACCGCTTACGTCGCACTAGGCTGGGACGCTTCTACTACAAAAGTCCGGCCGAACGCGAGCCAGAATCAGCCTGCGCCTGTCGTTCGGGAACCGTTCGTCGCAACTTGCCCAATTTTGTTGACCTATTGTTGACCCAGCATCCGGACATACAAAAACCCCGCGGTTAGGCGGGGCGCATGTCATTGATATTGCTTACGAAATGGTTGCGGGGACAGGATTTGAACCTGTGACCTTCAGGTTATGAGCCTATGGACCCGGATTTTGACTAATCCTTTCAATTCAGCAGCTTAGCACGCAAGTCTTTGAAATCACAAAGCCTTGTAGTCGTCGTTCGCCTGCAATGGCAGGATTAACAAGGATTTCAGCGCTTTGGAACGGCGCGAAACTGCATACGTGGGTTGAGGTGGCGTTGAGGTAAAGCATAGTGATTAACTGAAGCTTTCTCCAAGCAAAAAGCGATGTAGGCGGCCTTTTCCTGATACCCGGCGTCTCTCTATCCAGCCTTGCCGCATTTCTCAAAACAAGCCTCTCCAGCAAAGCGCAGCACGACCTTGGGTCGGGCTCGCCTCAACGGTGACGAAACTCACCCAGAACCGCTGAGTGGCGCTGTCTGGCGCGGCGGGCATTGGAGGAGGGCGTCCTTTTAGATGTA
>Ga0163144_10017280_pt1 | contig 14699 bp, 10 predicted proteins | sample OliLak19BULKMAT1_FD_123175 | JGI IMG/M metagenome (GOLD analysis project Ga0163144, IMG submission 123175) | Freshwater microbial mat bacterial communities from Lake Vanda, McMurdo Dry Valleys, Antarctica - Oligotrophic Lake LV.19.BULKMAT1 | ecosystem: Environmental > Aquatic > Freshwater >... | reverse complement strand
TCCACGCTGCGCGTGGCGGTGCGGTTCGCTTTGGGGCGGCCCGGCAGCTCACAACGTAACCTCCACGCTGCGCGTTGCGGTGTTGTTCGCTTTGGGGGCGGCCCGGCAGCTCACAGGCCCAGCATCAGCTTGAGGTTTTGCACAGCGGCGCCGCTGGCGCCTTTGCCCAGATTGTCCAGCCGCGCCACCAGTACCGCCTGCCTCGATCCGTCCGCGCCATCCGGGTTGGCGAACACACGCAGCTCCATGCGATCCGTGTCGCGCAAGGCCGTTGCATCGAGTTTGCTGTCCCCACCAAGTGGCAGAACCGTCACCCATTCACTCTGGCGGTAATGCCGATCCAGCGCCTGTTGCACGTCCTGCGCGGATGGTTTGCCGGGCAGCTGGTCCAGATGCAGTGGCAACTGGACCAACATGCCTTGCCTGAAATTGCCGACCGCCGGTATCAACAGTGGCGGTCTGGTCAGGCCCGAAAAGCGCATGATTTCCGGCAGATGCTTGTGTTGCAGGCCCAGCGCGTAAAGCTCGAAAGCCGGTGCCGCACCACCCTCGTAGGCTTCGATCATGGTTCGGCCGCCACCGGAATAGCCGCTGACGGCGGGTAGCGTGAGCGGGAAGTCGGCGCTCAGCAGGCCGGCATCGACCAGTGGACGAATCAACGCGATCGCCCCCGTCGCGTAACAACCAGGATTGCTGACCCGGTCGGCGCTGGCAATAGCAGCCTTTTGCCCGGCCCCCAACTCGGCAAAGCCGTACACCCAACCAGGCGCTACCCGGTGCGCGGTGGAGGCGTCAATGATGCGCGGGCCGTTCTGCCCGGTGCTCTGGCGAATACGGTCGACCATGGCGACCGACTCGACTGCTGCAGCGTCGTGCAGACACAACACGACCAGCTCAACGCCGGCCATGAGGGTCTGTTTTGCCTGCGAGTCCTTGCGCAGTTCGGGAGCGATGCTGACCAGCTCGACTTGCGCGATTGCCTGCAACCGTTCTCTGATCTGCAAGCCAGTTGTTCCGGCCTCACCGTCGATGAATACTTTTGCCATACAGTTTTCCGTCTTCCAGCGTGCTGGACGTTTGCCGTGCTTGCCAGGCGCCCATCATTGGTGCGTTGCAGCATGATACATTCGCTAACTTCGGCATCCAACGGCGGTTGTCTATTCGACAGCGTCGCCGATTGGTTGGATGATTCCAGATCCGCGAGGCCTCATGAAGATTCACGAATACCAGGGCAAAGAACTGCTGCGCAAGTTTGGTGTGCCGGTGCCACGCGGCATCGCGGCATTCACGGTGCAGGAAGCGGTCGAGGCAGCCCAGAAGCTGGGCGGGCCAGTGTGGGTCGTCAAGGCACAAATCCATGCGGGCGGGCGCGGCAAGGGTGGCGGCGTGAAGCTCGCCCGCTCCATCGACGAGGTGCGCGCGCTGGCGGGCCAGATCCTGGGCATGCAACTCGTCACCCACCAGACCGGCCCGGTCGGGCAAAAGGTGCGGCGCCTGCTGATCGAGGACGGTGCCGACATCCAGAAGGAGTATTACGTGTCGGTTGTCACCGACCGTGGCTCGCAACGGGTGGCGCTGATGGCATCTTCCGAAGGCGGGATGAATATCGAGGAAGTGGCGCACGACACGCCGGAAAAAATCCTCAAGGTGTTTGTCGACCCTGCAGCCGGGCTCACCGAAAGCCAGGCGCGGGAACTCGCCAACGGCATTGGCGTTCCGCCCGGGTCGACCGTACAGTGCGTTGATGTACTGCAAAAGCTCTACCGCTGCTACATGGAAACCGATGCATCGCTGGTGGAAATCAACCCGCTGATACTTGAAGGCAACGGCAACATCAAGGCGCTGGACGCCAAGTTCAATTTCGATTCGAACGCCTTGTTCCGCCAGACCGAAATCGTGGCGTACCGCGACCTTGACGAGGAAGACCCGGCCGAGGTCGAGGCAAGCAAGTTCGATCTGGCCTACATCAGCCTGGATGGCAGCATCGGCTGCCTGGTCAACGGCGCCGGGCTGGCTATGGCGACCATGGACACCATCAAGCTGTATGGCGCAGAACCGGCGAACTTTCTCGACGTTGGGGGCGGCGCCACACCGGAAAAAGTGACCGAAGCTTTCAAGATCATGCTGAAGAATCCGCAGGTCAAGGCGATCCTGGTGAATATCTTTGGCGGCATCATGAAGTGCGACACGATCGCCACGGGTGTCATCACAGCATGTCGGGCCACCAATCTGAGTGTCCCGCTGGTGGTTCGCATGAAGGGCACCAACGAAGACCTCGGCAAAAAGATGCTGGCTGGCTCGGGCCTGCCCATCATCAGCGCCGACACCATGGCCGAAGCCGCTCAAAAAGCCGTTGCCGCGGTGCGGTAGGCCAGGATTGCGAAACGCCAGACAGAACCGTGGTTGCAGGGACAGCGCTGCGCATTGGCAAGCGGACCGGGCGACCATGACGAAGGAGACCACGTGAGTATTCTGATCAACAAAAACACCAAAGTCGTTACCCAGGGCATCACCGGCAAAACCGGTCAGTTCCATACCGAGAAGTGCCAGGAATACGCGAATGGCAAGAACTGCTTCGTGGCTGGCGTGAATCCGAAGAAGGCGGGCGAATCGGTATTCGGTATTCCGATTTTTTCCACCGTCAAGCAAGCCGCCAGCGAAACCGGCGCCACGGTCTCGGTAATCTACGTGCCGCCTGCGGGAGCCGCAGCCGCGATTTGGGAGGCGGTGGAGGCAAACCTGGACCTGACGATCTGTATCACCGAAGGCATCCCGGTGCGTGACATGCTCGAAGTGCGCAACCGCATGCGTGCCCGGGTTGCAGCGGGTGGCAAGAATACGCTTTTGCTGGGTCCCAATTGCCCGGGCCTGATCACGCCGGACGAAATCAAGATCGGCATCATGCCAGGGCATATTCATCGAAAAGGCCGCATTGGCGTGGTGAGCCGGTCCGGGACCCTGACCTATGAGGCGGTGGCGCAGCTCACCGAGATCGGCCTGGGGCAATCGACTGCGGTTGGTATCGGGGGCGACCCGATCAATGGCCTCAAACACATCGATGTAATGCGCTTGTTCAATGACGATCCGGATACCGATGCCGTCATCATGATCGGAGAGATTGGTGGACCAGACGAGGCCGAGGCGGCGCGCTGGTGCAAGGCCAACATGAAAAAGCCGATTGTCGGTTTTATCGCCGGTGTGACCGCTCCAGCGGGCAAACGCATGGGCCATGCTGGCGCCCTCATATCAGGCGGGGCCGATACCGCGGACGCCAAACTGGCCGTGATGGAAGAGTGCGGCTTCAGGATCACCCGCAATCCGTCGGAAATGGCCCGCTTGCTCAAGGCCAGCCTTTAGTCTGGTGGGGTCGATGGCGCACGCAGCGCTGCGGCCCCTCCACCTGGGGAGGTCCTGAAGGGCGTCGAAGCGCCACGTTGCAGGAGGTTTGGCCCAACGATCAAAAAGGACCATGGTGGAGGAGTTTCTCACTGGCCAATTCTGGGTCGCCGTAGGCCAGATCATCATGATCGATATCCTGCTCGGCGGCGACAATGCAGTGGTGATCGCGCTGGCATGTCGGCAGTTGCCTGCCCACCAGCGTTTCAAGGGCATCATGTGGGGAACGGTCGGCGCGATCGTCCTGCGCGTGGTGCTGATTTCGTTCGCGCTTACGCTGCTGCAGGTACCCTACCTGAAATTGGTGGGGGCGGTCTTGCTCTTGTGGATAGGCGTCAAATTGGTGGCGCCCCAGGACGATGCCGGCCACGCCAACATCCATGGCAGCGACAGGCTGTGGGCGGCTGTCAAAACCGTGATAGTCGCGGATCTGGTCATGAGCATCGACAACGTCATCGCCATCGCTGGCGCAGCCAGTGGCGCTGGCGGGCAACATCCGGTCCCGTTGGTGATTTTTGGTTTGCTGGTGAGCATCCCCATCATCGTTTGGGGTAGCCAACTGGTACTGAAGTTGATGGATCGGTTTCCGGCGATCTTTATCGTGGGCGGCATGCTGTTGGGCTGGATCTCGGGGACCATGGCCCATAGTGACCCTGCCGTGCAAGGCTGGCTGCCGCAGACTCGAACGTGGAGTTATGGCTTGGGCGTCCTCGGTGCGCTGTTTGTCTTGCTGGCTGGAAAGTGGCTCAACAGACACGCAGTGAAACCGGGCTGACCGTGGATTTGGGGCCCATCCGTTGGCCATGTGACAGGCCCATGGCCCAGCTTTTCAGGTGCAAAAAAACGACAGATGCGCATGGGTGCGCACCTTGTCGGCAAAGGCCGTGTCTGCTAACGTAGCCGTCTGCCTGAAATTGTTGGCGTTTTGGTCTTGTTCGTGTCACGTTTGCTAGGCATGGGCGACCCAGACTAAAGTTGGGATTAGAACGTGGCAACTAAATCATCTTCCAAAAAAGGCCAATTCTGGCGTGCCGACTGGTTTGCCGGAGTGGCTGTTGTTTTGGCGGTCCTGTTGCTGAATCAGGCGACCGACCTGATTGGATCTCTGGAGCGCCGGTTTTACGACTTCGCGAGTACCAGCACCGCCCGCCAACCCTCGGACCGCGTGGCAATCATCGCGATTGATGACCAGAGCATTGCCAACATTGGTCGCTGGCCGTGGTCACGCGACATCCACGCAAAGTTGATTGACCAATTGGCGGCGGCCAAAGCCAAGACCATCGTACACACGGTTTTCTTTATCGAACCGCAGGTGGACCGCGGGCTGACCTTTATCCGCAAGATGAAGGGGCTGCTGCGGCCCGCTGGCGAAGGTGCGACCGACCAGGCGGCCAGCAATGCGGAATTGTCCAAGGTGATCGCAGAGGCGGAACTCGCCCTGGACACCGACGCGGTGCTGGCGGCGAGCATGAGGAATGCCGGCAATGTGCTGGTCCCGTCGGTGTTCTCGCTGGGCGAACCGCAGGGCAATCCGGACAAGCCGCTTCCGGCCTATGCGCTCAAAAGTGCGATCAGCGAGAAGAACGGGTTTTCGTTGGCTGCCATTACCGGCCAGCAACCGATTGAGGTGATCGGTACTGCGGCCAGTGGCATCGGGCATTTGAACCAGTTTCAGGATGTAGACGGAGCCGTGCGTCTGGAGCCGCTGCTGGTCAACTACTACGGCAATGCGATTCCGTCGATGGCTCTGCTGGCGGCGGTAAAAAGCCTCAACCTCACTTCGGCCGATGTCAAGCTCAACGTGGGAGAGTCGGTGCAGATTGGCAAGCTCCGCGTGAAGACCGACGAGGCTGCCTTGATGTTGCCGCAGTTTTACAAGGCGCGCGATGGGCGGCCGGCGTTCGCGATTGACTCCTTCTATGACGTGTTGAGCGGGAAAATCCCGGCCACCAAATACGCCGACAAAATTGTCGTGATCGGCGCGACCGCGGCAGGCGTGGGCAACACCTTCCCGGCGCCCGGTTATGCGGCCCTGTCGCCAGCCGAAACCATTGCCCACATCACATCGAGCATCTTGAGTGAACACTTCATCGTCCAGCCGAGTTGGGGTGTTTGGGCCACACTGGGCCTGTTCCTGCTGGTGGCGGCGTATGTCATTGCGCTGTTGCCGCGCTTGTCGGCCGGCACGGCTGCGGTAGTCACTTTGGCGTTTTTCGTCGGCTTGCTGGGGCTCGAGTTCGGGCTGTTGTCGGGGGGGGCTACCTGGGTCAAGCTGGTGTTGCCCGCAGTATTGCTGGCCATCGGTCACCTGGCTTTGACAACCAAGCGTTTCCTGGTCACGGAAGCCGGCAAGCTCAAGTCGGATGAAGAGTCGGCCGAGACGAACCGGATGATGGGCTTGGCGCTGCAGGGCCAAGGCCAACTCGACGCTGCTTTCGACCGTTTCCGTCGGGTGCCCATGAGTGATGCGGTGATGGGCAATCTCTACAGCCTGGCGCTCGATTTCGAACGCAAGCGGCAATTCAACAAGGCGGAAGCGGTTTACCAGCACATGGCCGCCTACGACAAGGACTACAAAGACCTGCAGTCCAAGCTCAATCGGGCCAAGAACCTGTCAGAAACAGTAATGCTTGGCGGCGGCGGCGGGTCGCACCCGGGCGGCACCATGCTGCTCGACGGTGGTGCGGTTGAGAAGCCTATGCTGGGGCGGTACCAGGTCGAAAAGGAGCTGGGCAAAGGGGCCATGGGCGTGGTCTACCTCGGCAAAGACCCCAAGATTGGCCGTGTGGTGGCGATCAAGACCATGGCCTTGAGCCAGGAGTTTTCGGGCGATGAACTGGTGGATGCGCGGGAACGGTTCTTCCGCGAGGCGGAGACCGCCGGACGGCTGCAGCACCAGAACATCGTCACGATTTTTGATGCGGGTGAGGAGCATGACCTGGCCTACATCGCAATGGAGTTCCTCAAGGGCAAGGATCTGCTCGACTATTGCAAGGATGCCAACCTGCTTCCAGTGCCCAAGGTGTTGTCCATCGTTGCGCGGGTTGCCGAGGCGTTGTCGTACGCGCATCGCCAGAACGTGGTGCACCGGGATATCAAGCCGGCCAACATCATGTACGAGATCGACAGTGACACGGTGAAAGTCACCGACTTCGGGATTGCCCGTATCACCGACTCGAGCAAGACAAAAACCGGCTTGGTTCTGGGCACTCCCAGTTTCATGTCACCGGAGCAGCTCGCTGGCAAGAAGGTCGACGGCCGCTCCGACCTGTACTCACTTGGCGTGATGTTGTTCCAGATGCTGGCCGGCGTGCTGCCGTTCCGCGGTGAATCCATGGCCGAACTGATGTACAAGATTGCCAACGAGGAGGCGCCCGATATCCGCATCATTCGCAAGGAGTTGCCGGAAAGCCTTGCCAATCTGGTCGCTTTGTCGGTGAGCAAGCGCCCCGAGACACGCTACCAGAATGGTGATCAATTCGCGGCGGACCTGCGCGCCGTGCTGGCGGAAATGTCGGGTGCGCCAGCGCCGACCGGCCCGGCCACCGTGGCCCCTGCAGAGGCTGCGCCGCCGTTGCGCCAGGCCGCTCCAGCCGGCCATGAAAAGACATCGGTGTTTGCCACCCTGGGCACACCCGCAGCGGCGGCGCCAGACTTCGAGAAAACCGCTGTGTACCAGGCGGCACCGGCGCAAAGGCCAGCCCCCGACTTTGAGCGCACGGCTGTGCACCAAACCAATGTGGCGCGCCCACCGACCCCGCCGCCCGTGGCTGATCGCCCCGACCTCGAGATTTAGCCTAAAACAAGAATGAACTACACGTTTTGTACGCGGACTGATCCGGGGCGGGCCCGGGACAACAATGAAGACGCAGTGGTGCACGACGACGACACCCATTTGTGTGTGTTGGCCGACGGCATGGGTGGGTATAACGCGGGCGAGATTGCCAGCGGTATGGCCACCGCCTTCATCAAGTCGGAGATGGCACGTTGGTTGTCCGAGGCGGGGCGGCACGCCAAGATCAAGGAAATCCGCCGGGCGCTGGAGATTTGTGTCGACAACGCGAACCGTTCCATTTTCAATGCGTCGGACTCCAATCCGCAGTATTCAGGCATGGGAACCACGCTCGTCGTGGGCGTGTTCCACGGCACAACCCTGGTGTTGGGGCATATCGGGGATTCGCGCTGTTACCGGCTGCGCGCTGGCGTGCTGGCGCAAATCACGAAGGACCATTCTTTGCTGCAGGAGCAGATCGACGCCGGGCTGATCACGCAGGAGCAGGCGTCAAGCTCCTCGATCAAGAACCTCGTGACACGGGCATTGGGCGTAGAGGACGCGGTCATGCTGGACCTGCACGAACACCAGGTCGAAGTCGGCGATTGTTACCTGATGTGCTCCGATGGGCTCTCCGATATGGTTGACGATGGGGAAATTGCAAGTATCCTCGGGGGTGAGTCGGCGTTGGAGCAAAAGGCAGATAGCCTTGTCACCGCTGCCAATGGGTACGGCGGGCGTGACAATATCTCGGTTTTGCTGGTCCAGGTCGATGCCGCGTCCGAAAAGCGCGGACTGATCTCCAGATTGTTGGGAAAATAGCAAGAATGTGCAATTCGCAAATCAGCCATAGAAATAGGAGTCGGTCATGCCGAAAATGATCGTGTCGATCGATGGGGTCGTCATCAAGGAAGTCCAGCTAACCAAGGACCGGACGACCTTGGGTCGCAGGCCCTACAACGATGTCGTCATCGACAATTTGGCCATTAGCGGTGAACACGCTGTTTTCCAGATGACCGGCCATGACGTCTTCATTGAAGACCTCAACAGCACGAACGGCACTTACGTCAATGGCAAGGCGGCCAAGAAGCAGCAATTGGCCAATGGCGACACGGTCGAAGTCGGAAAATACAAGATCAAGTTCGTAGCCGAAGTCGTAGGGGACGGATTCGAGAAGACCATGATGGTCAAGGCAGCGTCTGCTGCCACGTCCCCCGCCGTGGGACATCCTGCCTCCATGGCCTCGGCGCCGCCGCGGCCCACGCCAGCGATGGCTTCTGGCGCGACAGGTCAGGCATCGATCAAGGTTTTGTCCGGTGCCGCGTCCGGGCGCGAAGTGCCACTGACCAAAGTCGTAACCACCATTGGCAAACCCGGCGTCGCAGTCGCGGCCATCACCAAGCGCCAGCATGGCTTCGTCGTACACCATGTTGAAGGTGCGGGAAACCCGTCGCTCAACGGCACACCGATCGGCACGGATCCCGTTTCCCTGAAAAACGGTGACTTGATCGAGCTTGCCGGGACCCAAATGCAATTTGTGCAAAGCTGAATGCAGTCGCAATCGTAATCCTCTCTGGCGTGCCAGATGGTCCACTAGCGGGGTGTCATGGGTTTACTGTTGAGGCACTGGCCCCGCATCGCAGTCACTCTGCTGCCGCTGGTCTTTACGTTGTTGCATTCGGTTGGGATTTTGCGCCTGGGGGTTCTTGACCGCCTGGACAACATCATTTACGACACCCGCCTGCGCGGGACTATGCCCAAGACCCTCGACGAGCGCATCGTCATCGTTGATATCGACGAAAAGAGTCTTGCGGAAGTGGGTCGCTGGCCGTGGGGTCGGAACAGACTCGCGGAACTCACCGATGAACTGTTTGATCGCCAGAAGATCGCCCTGCTGGGTTTCGACGTGGTGTTTGCCGAGGCCGATGAAAGCTCCGGTCTCAAGCGGCTCAATGAGTTGGCGCAAAAGGAGCTGCGGGACCAACCCGGATTCGTCGAGAAGCTTCGGCAGATACGGGCCTCACTCGACTATGACGCGATGTTTGCCAAGGCGCTGGAGAAGCGCCCGGTTGTCCTGGGGTATTACCTCACCAGTGACCGGGATGGGCGCACGTCGGGCGTCCTGCCAGCGCCGGTGATGACCAAGGACGCGTTGCAGGGACGTCCGATCACATTCACCACCTGGAACGGGTTTGGCTCGAACATCGCCAGCCTGGCGGCCGCTGCGCCGATGGCGGGGCACTTCAATCCGATCGCCGAGGGTGACGGTGTTGTCCGCTCGTTGCCCTTGATCGCAGAGTACAAAGGCCAGTATTACGAGTCGCTGTCACTGGCGATGTTCCGCATGCTGGCCGGGTCGCCCACCGTCTCGCCCGGTTTCCCGAAGGAGCGCTTCATCGCGCGCAGTTACCAGGGGTTGGTCGGGATTCAGTTGAAGCTCGGCAACAAGGTGCTGGAAATTCCCGTGGACGAGCGGGTGTCGTCGCTGGTGCCGTTTCGGGGATTTGGCGGCCCCAACGGCGGATCGTTCCGTTATGTGTCGGCCGCCGACCTGCTGTCCAAAGCCATCCCTGCGGGCCAACTGAAGGACAAGATTGTGCTGGTGGGAACAACGGCCCCTGGCTTGCAGGATTTGCGGGTGACGCCGGTCAACGAAATTTATCCGGGTGTGGAGGCCCACGCCAATGTCATATCCGGTTTGCTCGATGGGAAGGTGCTGGTCAAGCCGGATTACGCAATTGGCTACGAGGTGCTGATGCTGACCCTGGCCGGATTGATTCTGGCCTTTGCCTTGCCCCTCGTATCGGCGACCCGTGCCGTGATCCTGAGTGTGGTGGTGATCGCCGCCCTCGCTGCGTTGAATTTCTGGCTCTATCTTGGTTACGGGCTGGTGTTGCCGCTGGCGGGTGCGCTGGTGATGGCGATCACCGCGTTCGCGCTCAACATGAGTTACGGCTATTTTGTGGAGAGCCGGTCCAAGCGGGAGTTGGCCAATCTGTTTGGAACCTATGTTCCGCCCGAGCTCGTCGACGAGATGGTCAAGGATCCGGACAGCTACAGCATGGCCGCGACGAACCGGCAAATGACGGTGATGTTCTGCGACATGCGTGGATTCACGAAGATGTCAGAGACCATGGAGCCGATTCAGCTTCAAGCCTTGTTGACCGGGGTTTTCAGCCGCCTGACCGGGATCATCCGTGCCAACCGCGGAACCATTGACAAGTACATGGGCGATTGTGTGATGGCGTTTTGGGGCGCTCCGGTGGAAACCAGCGAACATGCCCATCTGGCAGTCAAGTCGGCCATGGAAATGGCCAATGATGTGCGCGCCATCAACGAAGACCACCGGGCCCGGGGAATGCCTGAGATCGGCATCGGTATCGGTGTCAACACCGGCAACATGTGCGTCGGCGACATGGGCTCCAATATCCGTAAGAGTTACACGGTTATTGGCGACGCGGTGAATCTGGGTTCCCGACTCGAAGGCCTGTCCAAGATTTATGGTGTGGACATCGTGGTCAGTGAGTCGGCGCGCAAGATGGCGCCCGATTTTGGCTGGCAGGAGCTCGACCGCGTGCGTGTAAAAGGCAAGGAGCAGGCGGTGGCGATCTTTTGGCCGGTGGCACCGGCCAACCGGATCGGCGCTGATACGGAGTCCGAATTGAAGACGTGGGCAAGCTTTCTGCGGGCCTACCGCGCGCAGGACTGGGACCAGTGCGATGTGCTGATGCTCAATTTGTTGCGCATGAATGCCAAAAAGTACCTATACCATCTGTACTCGGATCGTGTAGCCTCCATGCGGCTGCTCCCATTCGATCTGGAATGGGATGGCGCGACGAATTTCGAAACGAAGTAAAAGGGGTCGCCATGAAGGTGCGTGTGTTGGGCTGTTCTGGCGCGATCGCCAAAGACTGCCGAACCACGTCTTTCTTGATCGATGGCGACCTCCTGATTGACGCTGGCACCGGCGTTGGGGATTTGACACTCGACGAAATGCGCTGCATCGACCATGTGTTCCTGACACACTCGCATCTGGACCATGTTGCCGCGCTGCCGCTGATGGTCGATGCGGTCGCCTCGCAGCGTCAAAAACCCTTGCAAATCCATGCACTGCGCGGCACGATTGAGGCCCTGAAGGCGCATATTTTCAACGACGTCATCTGGCCGGACTTCAGTCGGATCCCGACTCCTGAGGCGCCTTTCATCAGTTTTCATGAGATCCATACCGGACAGACCTTGCAGATCAATCGCAAGCTGCTGGAGGTTCTTCCGGCCGTGCATACAGTTCCGGCAGTCGGTTATGCGATCACGGGAGGCTCCGGTTGCTGGGTGTTTTCCGGCGACACCGAGCGCAACCCCGCGTTCTGGGATCGGGTGAACCAGCTCAACGTAGCCATGCTGGTGATCGAGACGGCCTTCAGCAACCGGGAAAAGGACCTTGCGAAACTGAGCCTGCATCTGTCCCCGGTGGTATTGGCACAGGAACTCGATTGCATTGCCAAGGATCAGAACTATCCGATCTACATCACCCACACAAAGCCCGCCGAGACCGACTTGATCATGGCCGAGATCCAGAAGTTCGACCAGACATCCATTACTGGCCCGAACGTGACACATGACATCCGCTGGTTGCGTGCCGGGCAGGAGTTTGACCTGTGAGCGCAGCGCCGGGCCGTCCCAAGCAAGCCCGCAAAGCAGCGCATGGCGTGGAGGTTGGCTTGTGAGCGCGGTTCTGAAACCACCCGCCCCGGAGCAACGCAACTCCGAGCAGGCGTTCTTTGACAGCCAGAAACTGCCGCCCGAAAAACGGGGCATCACGTTTGAGGCCTTGTTCTACAAGCAACTGCACAATGTCACGGCGCGCATCCATGACACCGAGAACCTGGAGCAAATCATGCTCGAGGCAAGTCAAGACATTTGCAAGCTGCTCAATGCGGACCGCCTGACCTTATACGCGGTGAACGAGGATAGAACAGCGATCATCTCCAAGGTCAAGACCGGGCTCAACAGCAGCCGTGACCTCAAGCTGCCGATTTCGCCGCAAAGTCTGGCCGGATATGCCGCTTTCAGTCGCCAGCAGTTGAACCTGGCGGATGTCTACGACGATGACACCCTCAAGCAGATTCACCCTGCGCTGAACTTTCTGAAAGAAGTGGACAAGCGTTCTGGTTACCGGACACGCCAGATGCTGGTGGCGCCAGTGCTTGATGGTGATGTACTGCATGGCGTCTTGCAGATCATCAACAACAAGAGCGACCAACCGTTCGGGGTGCTGGAAGTCGAAGGGGTGGCACAGCTGTGCAAAACCCTCGCGACGGCGATTCGCCAAAGGATGCAAAAGGCCAAGGAGGTGGCCAAGCGCAAGTCCACCAAGTTCGACGGTTTGGTCGCAGATGGCTTGATCTCCGAACTGGAGCTGGAAAAAGCGCTGGCCGACTCACGCAACGAGGGCAAGCCGATAGAACATGTGCTGATGGCCAATTTCAAGGTCCGTCCTTCGCAAATCGGCCCTTCGTATGCGAAGTTTTTTGGAGTTCCCTACGAGCCGTTCAACGCCGGCCGTATCCGCTCGGAAATGCTGCACGGCCCGCTGAAACGCGAGTTCATTGGGGAGCAGGGTTGGATTCCGCTGGAAGAGTCCCCGGAGGGTCTGGTCATCATGTGTGTCGACCCTGAGGCGGTGCGCGGCGCCCGGGTGGTCCCTCAGGTTTTCCCGAGAATCAGCAAGTTTGCTTACCGCGTAACGACCCTGACCGAGTTTGAGGAAACCCTTAGCCAGTTGTATGGTGCCGGCGCGGAAGGGGGCTCGATCGACCAGTTGCTGGCCGACATGGATGGTGGCCCGATCGATGACGGTAGCAACGACGACTCGCTGGAGTCGGCCGCTGCCGACAACGAACTCGTCAAGTTCGTCAACAAGGTCATCATCGACGCCTACAACATGAAGGTGTCGGACATCCATATCGAACCGATGCCTGGCAAATTCAAAACCGGTATCCGCTTTCGGATAGACGGTAGCCTCGCGCCGTATATCGAAGTTCCGGCGCACTTTCGCGCGCCAATGGTGACCCGCCTGAAGATCATGTGCGACCTTGATATCTCCGAGCGGCGCAAACCACAGGACGGCAAGATCAAGTTCAAGAAGTATGGCCCGCTGGACATCGAACTGCGCGTCGCCACGATTCCGACGGCAGGGGGGGTCGAGGACGTCGTGATGCGGATTCTTGCCGCGGGTGAGCCGATACCGCTCGAAAAGTTGGGTTTGACGCCGCACAACAAGGAGCGCCTGCAGAAAACTGTCAGCAAGCCTTACGGACTTTTCTATGTGTGCGGACCGACCGGTTCTGGCAAGACCACCACGCTGCATTCAATCCTCAAGTTCCTCAATACCCCGGACACCAAGATCTGGACCGCAGAAGACCCGGTGGAAATCACCCAGAAGGGCTTGCGCCAGGTACAGATCAACAAGAAGGCAGGCATTGACTTTGCGCTGGTGATGCGCGCGTTCCTGCGCGCCGACCCAGACATCATCATGGTCGGTGAGTCGCGCGACAAGGAAACGGTCTCCATGGGCGTCGAGGCCTCACTGACCGGGCACCTGGTGTTCTCCACCCTGCACACCAACTCCGCGCCGGAGTCGATTACGCGGCTGATGGACATGGGCATGGACCCATTCAACTTTGCCGATGCCTTGTTGGGCATCCTGGCGCAGCGGCTGGCCAAGAAACTGTGCGATTGCAAGGAAGCCTACGTGCCCGACGCCGAGGAGTTGCGGTTGTTCGCGGCGGAGTACGCCGAGGAGTTGCGCCACTCCAAAGCCTGGAAGGCCGATTACGCGGCGGAGAGCAAGAAACTGGTCGATGGCTGGATCAAAACCTATGGTCAGGACGGGCAGTTGAAGTTGTTCCGGGCGGTCGGTTGCGACAAGTGCAACAAGACCGGCTACAAGGGACGGGTTGGCCTGCATGAATTGCTGGTGGCAGATGATGCCGTCAAGAAACTGATCCAGGAACGGGCGCGCGTGGCAGAGCTTTTTGCCCAGTCGGTCGAAGGCGGCATGCGCACCCTCAAGATGGACGGCATGGAAAAAGTCATGATGGGCCTGACGGATATCAAAATGGTCAGGCAAGTCTGTATCAAGTGACGCGAACGGAGTGACAAAAATGTCGCTCCACGGAATCACATAGCCGCCGATTCAAGTTTTGGCGACAAATGACTCTCTTTCCTGGTGATTTTTCCAGTGATTCAGCGGCCGACCTGCACTGGCATGGAATCTGCTGATACCTTGGTTCTCGTTTGTTTGCTTTCTACCCAAGGAGTTTTCATGAAGCGTTCCATGCAAAAAGGTTTTACCCTGATCGAGTTGATGATCGTGGTTGCGATCATCGGTATTCTGGCGGCCGTGGCATTGCCGGCGTACCAGGATTACACGGTCCGTGCCAAGGTGTCTGAAGTGATTTTGGCGGCCTCGTCGGCCAAAGTGGCGGTTGCTGAGGCAGCCCAGGCTGGCGCCAGTGGCATGCAATCAATC
>Ga0163144_10017279_pt1 | contig 14700 bp, 8 predicted proteins | sample OliLak19BULKMAT1_FD_123175 | JGI IMG/M metagenome (GOLD analysis project Ga0163144, IMG submission 123175) | Freshwater microbial mat bacterial communities from Lake Vanda, McMurdo Dry Valleys, Antarctica - Oligotrophic Lake LV.19.BULKMAT1 | ecosystem: Environmental > Aquatic > Freshwater > Lake... | reverse complement strand
TACATCGCGCCCATGCCGAAGAACACCTGGTTCTTCAGAAAGCGGTAGACCCAGTAATCCTCCGGAATTTCTTCGCCTGGAAGATGCTGGCTGGTGCGCGGCGAAATGTCGTTGAGCTCCTTGAACGCCGTGCCGCGCCCGCTGTAATCGGTCGCGCCGCTGTCTTTGATGTACTCATGCAACTGCTGCGGGTACTCCAGAATCACGCAGCCCTTCGTGCGCTCTTTGACGAACTTGGTGAACCCGCGCAGATACTGGCTCTCGTTGATCGTCTTGTAGAGATCGCCGCTGTTGTCGCTGACGCGTTCCTTCGCAAACGACAGCGCCGGACAGATCTCAATGCTGCCCTGCGGCCCGACGTGGTAGCCCAATCCCACCGCCGCCGGACAGAACGCCTCGCCGCTCGCGGTCCAGTACGAATCGATAATCAACATCGCGTGTTTCTTGCGCAGCTCCAATAATCGCCGCCGGAACCACAGCAACTGCTCTTTTTTCACGCAGTACTCCGCGTGCATTTCGCTGCCCATCGGCCGGTACACGTAGTACCAGATGTACATCGCGCCCTTCTTGATGAAGTGCTGGACGTAGGCGTCGCTCATTACCTCTTCCATGTTCAGCCCGGTCGCCGTGCACGCGATGCCGAACAGAATCCCCGCCTTCTTCAGCTTGCTCATGCCTTCGTCGGCCGCGTCGTAAACGCCCGCGCCGCGCCGCAAATCGTTCTGGCCCTTCCAGCCGTCGATGCTGATCAGCGGCGTGACGTTGCCGCATTCTTTCAGCTTCTTCACGTTCTCATCGGTGAACAGCATGCCGTTGGTGATGGTCTGAAAATAACAATCCGGGTGCTTGTTGAAAATGTCCCAGATGCCCTTGTACATATACGGTTCGCCGCCGAGCAGCGTGTAATAGTACGCGTTGTGCTTCTTCCCGGAGATGATCACATTGTCGATGTCATCCGGCGTCATGTAATACGCCGTGCCTTCTTTTTCCACCCAGCATCCATGGCAGCGCAGATTGCACGTATTCGTCAGCGCCACAAACATGAACGGCGGATAGAGCTGATCGTTCTTCATCCGCTTCTTGTAAGCCTGAATCGCGAGCATCCCCTTGAAGGCGTAGAGATACGCCGCCTTGAAAGCCAGTCGCGGATTCAGCTCCGTCAGTCCTCGGTACGCATAACGCATTAACATGGAGTCAGTCGTCCGTCGTCAGTTGTCCGTTGCTGTCTTACTCAGCACTCACCTCTCAAGCACCAGCGTTGAGCCCTCTCCTTATATACCAACCTCGCCCCACCGCGTAGCGCAAGCCGTTAGCTTGCGCATCTTCCCACTCCGCAATCCCGTAAAATAATGCACCTACTAGAGGACGCAGGTCGCCACCGTTTCTTGCAGAAGAAATCGCCAAAATTCGCGCCAACTGATCAGAAAACCTCAGCTCTAGTGATCCGGCGGGATGGCCGGGTGCCAAGGAGCAAACAGCCCCATCGTTTGCTCCTTGCTAGTGGACTCTATTCAGACACGCTGCAGCCAAGCCGTGCGCGATTGGGTGATTCGCATCGGCAAAACGAGTACTTATTAAGCGCGCATCTCTTTAGAGCAAGATGATCGCAGTTACTAATTGATTTGATAGGCGTTTATTGTCTACTTGTGCTGTTTTGACCGTTACTTGCATCTTGAGATTGTTCGGACCGGTTGGGTTCAAATCCCTCCTTGCCCACCATTAAATTATCATGCCCATGTCAACCAAAGTCATCCTTACTATTGTTTACGGTCTCTGGCTCGCCGCAGCCGGCCTTTTGCGCGGGAGTAAAGCCGCGATCGGTTTCGGCCTGACCACCGCGGTGATGGCGTTGATCGCCGCTTTTTTATTGAGCCGAGGAAAGCGCAAAGCGGCGCACATTCTTATCGGCGTCACGCTCGTTTTCGTGGTCGGCTTCTTCATCAGCAAGTCGGCCCGAGAAGGTCTCGATATCCGCGTCGCCATCACGCTGACGGCGAGCATCATCGAAGGCATCATCCTTTTTATTCCTTCGCCAGCCGCAAAAGCAGATCAGTTATCGAAATAAAAATCGAAGCGCGCTCTGCCGCTTCACTTTATTACAACCTCGTTACAAAACTTTCGCATTCTCATACGACTTACCCTCAGCAACTATCTGCTCAAGGAGGAACCATGCTCAACCGAATTCAGATGCTCCGAAAAATCGGAGTCATCCTTATACTGCTCTCTTCAATCACGCTTTGCGCCGGTGAAGCCGCGCTCAAAGACGCCGGACGATTGAGCCTCGCCACCGAGCGCGTCGTTATTTTCAAGGACGGCTACGCGCTGTTTGTGAAAAAAGCGAGCGCCGTCGCCGATGCCGAAGGCCGCGTCTTCACTGAAGACGTCCCCGATGGCGCGGTGCTCGGTTGTTTCTGGGCCACGGGGAATAACAAGGCGCTGTCCATGCGCGCCGAATGGGACGAACACCAACTAGAGCGCGTCACCGAATCGAGCTGTGTAACAACGCTGGATTTATTGAGAGCGAACAAAGGCAAAATGCTGAAGCTCGGATTGACGAGCGACAAAGCCACCGTCGTCGTCGGAACGCTCGTGGACGTCCTGGACCTCCCGGCCGACAAAAAAGAATCCGCGGTGGAAATGAGATCACTCGTGAGTTCACTCACCGCGGCATCGCTCAGCCGTTCGGCAGCCATTCAGCCGGAACCGCCGGCGGAAACGATCAAAGAACTGGTGCCGCGCGGAGGCATTCTCGTCGTCGTCGATACCGCCGATCAAGGCCGCCTCGTCCTTCCCGTCCACGAAGTCCGCACCCTTGCGGGTGCGGAGCTGAACACTAAAATTGCGCGCCGCGAATTGGTCTCGACACGAACGAAGCGCTTGAGCTTTGATCTTGGAAAAGAAAACGCCGGAAAAAACTCCGAACTGCAGATCTATTATTTCAGCGAAGGCGTGCGCTGGATTCCCACCTACCGCGTCGGCGCGGACAAGGGTGGAGAGGCCGCTATTTCCCTGCAGGGCGAAATCCTGAACGAGGCCGAAAACATTTTCGGCGCCGCGATTGATCTCGTGGTGGGCGTGCCGAACTTCCGTTTCAAGACGACTCCCTCGCCGCTCTCTCTGGAACACATGCTGCGCAGTTCCCTCGCTGCCGCCGCGCCCGGCCTGATGGGAGGCAACCAATATAGCAACGCGTCGTTTAGCCAGCGCGCCGGCGAGTGGCAGGGGAATCGCCGCGCCGCCGAGGCGGAAGGGGCCGCGGTCGCGCTAGCGCCGGAACTCGCGGCCGGCGCTCAGGCGGATATGTTCGTCTACAGCGCGCCCAATCTGTCGCTGAAGAAAGGCGCCCGCGCCACGCTGCCGCTGTGGCAGAGCCAGGTCGCGCTCAGAAATCTGTACACCATGGATTTGAAGACCGTGCGCGATTCGCGCTCGGGCTACGCTGTCGATCGCACGGTGGAGGCAATCCGCCCACACTCGCCCCTGAAGCTGGCGGAGAACGAAGTCTGGCACCAGTTCGAACTCACCAACAGCGGCAACGTTCCGTGGACCACTGGCGCCGCACTTATTCTGCGCGGCAATGTTCCGCTCGGGCAGGAATTGCTGACCTACACGCCGCTGGGGGGCAAAACGCTGCTGCCGGTGACGGTGGCGATCAATATGTGCGGCAGCGTTAAAGAAGAAGAAACACTCCGCCAGCAAAACGCGCTAAACTGGGACGGCAACCACTACGCGCTTGTCCGCAAAAAAGTGACGATCAGCGTCAGCAACTTCCGCACGGAGAAATCCTCGACGCGCGTCACCCTTTCGACCGGCGGCAAAGCGGAGAAAGCCTCCGATGGCGGGGTCGTCAAGCTGAATGACAGCCGGCCGGACGACTGGCAGAATGGCGAATGGCGCGGCATCAATAATCACAGCGATGTCGCCTGGGATCTGGAACTGGCGCCGGGCGAAATCAAAACGCTGACGTTTGAACTCAGTTTTTACATCCGCTGACCCGCCGCTCTTTTCGCTAGAAAATTCGTTTCGAGACGCGTTCGCATTGAAACGAATTTTCTAACGAAGGAGCGACCGTGAACAGACTCCTCCATATTTTTTTTACCAGTGAAGTCGCCCGAGCCGACATTGGAAATCTATTTCGCGCCTACCTGCGTCTGTTGCCCACTCAGTACGTCGCGAACTTTCACCGTGAATTCGCGGCCTGCGTCTTCCAGCGACAGCGGCAGTGCTATCGACCCTTTTCCGCTCTGATCGCACTTTACATTTTTGCAAAAGTGCTCGAGGATCGTGTTCGTTTTCGCATCGATCACTTCCACGCGAACGATATGCGTTGTCCACAGCTTGGCCGAGCTATTGAGCTCAATCTCGATGCTCAAGGTTTTATCTTTGAGCGCTGCCTTCGCGCTCAGGCCGTCGACAGAGTAAGGCAAAATCGCGATGGGATAGCCATCGCCGTGCAGCATCTCGATCTTGATTTTTCCGTCGGCCACCGTGAGCGCCGCCTGCTTGCGAACGTCGTAGAAATTACCCTTGCCGAGTCCCGAGACATCGATCTCGATCGATTCGATTTCCTTACCGCCCGCCGCATCGGGTTCCGCGCGAATGACGCCGTCCGCACCGATCACCTCTTTCTGTCCGACGGGAGCGCGCATGATCGTCAGCAGCGAACCGACGGCGCCGCCCGGAATTTTATGCAGCGTCGCATGCGTTTTCTTCAGCTTGCCCGCGCCATTGCGCATCGTCACCGTCGGCTTGGCGCCAGCTTTTTCGAAGGCCGCCGCGAGGTTTGTTTTCACGTCAGCGTATTTCGTGAGCTTCGCCGCAAGTCCGTCAAACGCCGCCGGCTGAAGATACTCATCACAGGTGGGCACATCGGTGACGACAACCAATCCGCCGCTTGCGATGAACTTTTCGAGAGCCAGAACGAGGGCGAGGCCCACGTTGCTCTCGCCTTTGCCGATCGAAAGGGTCATCGGAAGCAGGATGACGCGCGTTCCGCGTTTTGAAAGCTCGCCGTCCGCCACTTGCTGCTCAGAGATAAAATACGGATCGAACTCGGCGTCAAGGGTCGCGTTCACGATTTCGTCTTCTGCTTTTTTGAATGCGTCGAATCGTCCCGTCGTCCAGCTCGCGCGCTGGCTGTTGGCGCTCCAGAGCACCGCGACGGGCGAAAATAGGCGCTGAGATTGCATGTATTGTTTGCCGATGCCGCGTTGCAACTCGAGGATGACGCGCTGGTAATCTTTCGCTGATTTGCAGAACGTCAGGTCCGGATTGCGCAGGCTGTACCACCAGAAAAGCGCCATGCCGTCGCCGCCAGTGACGAGGCTCGACCAGACCTGGTGATCGACCGCGCGCCCGTTGCGGCCATAGGCGCCCCAGGGCGTCACGCGCAAATCGCCGTTCTGATACGACAGGCGCTGCAGTTCCTGAAACCGCCCGCCATATCCGCACACCGCGCCGAACACGGGCGCCAGCTTGGCCCAGTCAATCCCGTTAAATACGGCTTGCTCCTGAGTCCCGGAAACGCTCAGCCGGGACGCGGGATATTTTTCTTTCATCGCATCGCCGTACATCTTAAACGCGCCCGTCCACATGTCGTCATTGTGCGCTCGCCACTCGTTCCACAGCCCGAAATTCTTCGCGGCTTTGGCCTCGTCGCTGGTGGGCGGCACGATCTCTTCGAACGACTTCGCGGTGTTGTGCGTCGCCTTGTTCAAGGCGTCGATGGTCGTGAATTTTGCTTTGAGCTTCGCTTGAAAATTCGTGATGTTGCTGGGATGAAAGTCAAAATCGAACTCAGCGGTATAGCTCGTCAGCGCCGTTTCGTCGCCCATGATCATCGACAGCGGAGAATATTTCGCGAGATTCTCCGCTACTTTCCCAACCGTCTCGCGCTCCTTTTTGACGAATTCTTCGTCGGCGTACGAGGGCTGCCGTATCAGGTTCGCCTTATCCTTGGTCTCGCGAAATTTTTTCGATTTCTCCGCCAGATCATGCGCGTGCAGTCCCTGCGTTAAGCCAACGGGATGCGCGAGCATGCCGCCGCGGAAAAGGGTTTTGATCGTGTTGACGTCTTTGGGATCCGACGTATTGCTGGTGATGCCCAGCTCGCGCATGCGCGTCATCTCGAAATCAAAGAGGAACGGCAGTCCGCCCTCAAGCCATGTGAAAACGTGGTATTCGTCCCAGACCGGCTCGGGCGTGAGCACTACTTCGGCGCGTCCTTCCGCGGCCAGTGCCCCGTTCAGAATTGCCTCGATCTTGATGTAGCTCATGTTCTGCCGAACGCGATCCGTTGAGATCTCAACCTTTCCCTCTTTCGGCTCGAACGCCATCTTTTCCAGCGTCCGCCACTCCGTTCCGCCGCGTTCGCTTAGCGTGACAGTCCACGTCGCGTTCGGAATTTCCGGCGCGCTGAACGTCGCCCCGATTTTCTCCCCGTGCTTGACAACTTCGGGCACTTTAATCTCAAACTTTTTTAGCGCCGGATTCGGATCTTTGAACTGCAGTTCCCAATCGGTGACTTTGCCGCTGTCGTCTTTCCACTGCTTCGCGGAAAAAAAGGGATCGGCGTTCGCTCCCGTAACGGCGAGCTCAACGGGCAAACCGGCGCGCTTGAATTCACGGTTGCCAGCCCAGAGGACCGCTCGATTGATCAGGTTGTACCAGGCCTCCCAGTGCCGGAAGCGCGGCGCGTTGGCGAAATCGCCCGGAAGTGGCATCGTCGGCGTCAGCGAAACCGCGCGCGTCGCGAACGTGACGACGCGGCCCTTTCCGACCTGCCGCACCGCCAGAACCGGTTCGCCGGTGGTCAATGAAATGAGCACTTCGGCGCCCGGCGCCAATTCGTACTTTTGTGTTTCCATTGCTTTAAAAGGAAGCGCCTCGATCGGCACGCCGCTGGTGATCGGATGCTCTTTCGTTTTTTTCCATGCCGCGCCGCCCCACAGGCGGCCCTTTATCGCGTAGCGCACATCATCGCCGTTTCGAATCCAGTCGCTGTCGCTGTTGATCAGCGCGCAGACTTCTTTGAGATCCTCCGGCCACGGCACATCTTTGTCGCCAGGAAACGGCATCACGAGGACCAGGCCTTCGCCGTTTTCCCTCACGCGTTTCAGGATCGCCTGCCGCGCGCTCGGCGTAAAACGGTTCCAGCCCAGCGGCGTATACATCGCCATCGCATCAAATTTTTCGGGCCCCTGCATGGAACTGTCGAGGTATTTCTGCATCAGCGTGTAATCGATGCTGTGCCCGCGCTGTCCGTAAAAATCGCCGAAGCCCCAGGTGTTTGCGCCCCACTCGCGGTCCCACGACAGCAGACTGACTTTCAGGTCCGCGCGCTGCATCATCTCGGTCACCTCGCGACCGTATTTCACGCTCGAGAGCATGAACACGTTGAGCGGACCGTCGGCGATATTGCGGCCGGTGGGAATATGCGGCGTGACGACATCAAGCGAGGAGATCAAATCGTAGCGTTCGGCGTAGGGAACGAAGTCCACTTTCTGCGACTCCATCTTGCCCAGCCTGAAGTCGTCGAACCAGAGCGTGAATCCGGCTGGCGGATGATCCGTGTTGATGCCGAACATTTTTATTTTGGAGACGTCGATGGTTTTGCCGATGTTCTTCACGGGAATCTGAATTCGCGTGCGGCCTTTCTGCAATCGAATGGCGTGATTGAAGCGGGTGTTGTAGTTGAAACTTTTTTCGTCATCGACGCGCATGCCGAGATCGCAGTCGTTGTTCGTCCACACCGTAAAGGAGAGCGCCTCGTACTTCGTCCAGTCTTTCGGCAGCTTTGGCGGATAAAATGCGAACGAGGGCCATTCGCCTTTGAACGCGACATACTTCAGCACGTTGTTGGTGTCCGTCACCGCCCGCGGTCCGACGCTGAGCTCGACGTTTTCCTTGCTGAAATCGATCCGCTTCAGATCCTCCGCGGTATCAAATTTTGCAATGACGAATGGCGCGGCCTCGTCGGCCCCGCATGCTGTGAAAGCGGCACAAACGAGTGCCGCCACGGTTATGAATTTAAACAGGGTCACGATGCAGCCTCGCCTTCAAAGATGGAAAACGACACCTCACGACCGATGGACAGATTCCACCGGTGAGCTCAGAACAACACTGTTCGATCTCATGATTTGCTAACTGAATTTCGTCACGCCGGGCATGGGCACAGGCGGCACCGCGAGGGTTCCAAAGGCATAACTCGGCGGCGTCAGATCTTCCTTCGAGTTAAACGCCATGTCCCAGGTGATCGACTTGCCCGTGTACGCAGCCATGCGTCCCATGATCGCCATCATCGTGCTTCTGGCCATGTAGTCGCCATTGTTGATCGGCTTGCCGCCGCGGATCGAGGCGAACAATTCGTCGTGCTCGGTCTGATACATATTGTTTTCGGGCCCGGCGTGTTTCCAGGCGTTCTCACCGGTGATTTGATGCTTGAAGACGTCGCACTTGCCTTTGGTGCCGAAGAAGTGATCGGAGACGTCGTTCTCGCAGCCCATGATCTGGCGGCACGCGCTGAAACATTTCGCGCCGTTGGCAAACTCGTAAACGGTATTGAAGTGATCGTAAATATGACCGAATTCAGGACCCGTACGGACCTGCCGGCCGCCACTGGCGGTGGCTTTCACGGGATAGGTGTCGCGCATCACCCACGCGGCTTTGTCGATGCTGTGAATATGCTGTTCGACGATCATGTCGCCCGAACCCCACGTAAAGTAGGTCCAATTGCGGATCTGCCATTCCAGGTCGGTCCATTGCGGTTGGCGCGGATAATGTTTCAGCTTGCCGGAGTTGTACGTGCACTGCATCACCATGATGTCGCCGATGGCGCCATCGATGCAGCGCTGGATCGTTTCTTTTTTTGGATTGTGGTAGCGCCAGCAGAGCCCCGAAACAATCGAGAGGTTTTTCTTCTTCGCCTCTTCGCAGCTCTGCAGAACCGAACGCACGCCGGGCGCGTCGACCGCGACGGGCTTCTCCGCGAAAACATGCTTTCCTTTTTCGACGGCGTATTTCAAATGCGCGGGGCGGAAATGCGGCGGTTCGGCGAGCAGCACCACATCGACGCCGCAATCGATCAACTGTTTATAGGCGTCGATGCCGGTGAATTTCTTATCGGCGTCAACCGCGACTTTGGACCCCACGTCGCTCTTCTTCAGAATCGCAAGGCTCTCTTCCAAGCGGTCGCTGAATGCATCGGCCATCGCCACGAGTTTCACATTCTTGTCGGCAGCGAGCGCCTGCGAGGCGGCGCCCGTTCCGCGTCCTCCGCAACCGATCAGGCCGACGCGGAGAACGTCATCGCCCGCGGCGTGCGCGCGCGACGCGATGGCGCTGGCGAGCGCCGAGGCGGCGACAGCGGTGGCGGACGTTTTAACAAAATCGCGGCGGCTTGGCTGTGTGCTCATGCGGCGGTCTCCGAAGTGGTTAAGCAACGAACATGAATGTCGCCTATACTGTTAACACCGCGAGCTCATATATGTTACAATCCTATCCGTTTAATTTTCCTACGCCCGTGTAACCGCGCAGGCGTCGGGCCGTCCCGCTGGGGCTTTGAATTTTCGAATGTTCCGTTTCCCACGGCCGACGCCGTGGGCTATTCCGTGCCGCCGATACGCGGCTAATATTGAGGATGCGTGCGTGACGAAACGACGGTATTTCAAGGAACTGCGGCTGCAGCAATTTCGTGCGCTGATGGAGATTTTTCGGCAGGGAACGTTCACCGCGGCGGCGCTGGCGCTGGGGCTTTCGCGGACCTCGGTGTGGCAGCAGATCCGTTCGCTTGAAGACGATTTCGGCGTGGAGATGGCGATTGTGCGCGGGCAGAAATTGAGTCTCACGCCGGAAGGGCGGCAACTGCTTGAAATGGTCGAGCCGATCGTGGATGGATTCGACGGCGTCAAGACGGCGTTCCTCGATCGTCTCGGACGAATGAAGCGGCGGCTGGTGGTGGCGACGACGACGAGCCTGCTGAATTTTGAATTGCGCGCGGCGGTGGAATCGTACGGAAAATTGCATCCGGACGTGAGCTTGAGTCTGGTGGACCGGACGTCGGCGGCGGCGCTGGAACTGTTGAGCCACGGGCATGCGGACATTGCGATTGTCGGCCGCGTGCCGGCGCTGAAAGACCAGCCGATTTTAAAAGCGCAGACGTTATTACATTACCCGTTTGTGCTGGCGTGTCCGAAAAAACACGAGCTCGTTTCGCGCAAGGGATTCAAGCTTTCGGACCTCTTGCGTTACCCGCTGATCATTCCGAGCGTCGGGACGAACGCGCGGCAGCGCATAGAAACCGTCTTGCAGCAGGCCGGCATGATGGATGACATCCGCTGGGTGCTGGATTCGAACAATGCGGGATTGCTGCTCACGTATGTCGAGCAGGGGCTGGGGATCGCGCTGGGCTCGATGAGTCCGTTCCTTATAAAGGAGTGCGCGGACCGGCTAGCGTTCCGCGATGTCTGCGATCTTTTCGGCACCGAGGAAGTGCTGCTGGTGCAACGCAAGCAGCGCTACCCGCTGGCGCACGTGTCCCGTTTTGCAGAGGTTGTTCTCAACACGGTGACGAAGAAATAAAAAAGAGCGCCTTTGATAAGGCGCTCTTTCTTCCAACTTCGGAAATGGAACGATCAGTAACCACCGCCCGGAACGATCTGGGACTCTTTCTTGCCAGAGTTCCCCTGGCCGCGGGGCGGGCCTTGCTTTCTCGCAGCTTCATGTTCTTCGCGCGTGACTTTTCCATCGCCGTTCTGATCCAGGTGCTTAAAAAATTCTTCCAGGTTTGGCGGACCGGGCGGCGGTCCCGGTGGCAGGCGCATTTCTTCGAATTCTTCACGGCTGAGGACGCCGTCGCCGTTCTCGTCGAGGCGGTCGAACATCTCGGCGCGCGAGGGCGGTTTGGGGCGCCCGTTATCGCCTCCGCCCTGCTCCTGATTTTTTCCCGCGCCGGTTTCGGTTCCGGCAGGCGCCGCGCCTTCGGGATTTTCAGGGCGGGGAGGCGGTTTGGCGTGGCCCTTCAGGAATTCTTCGAGCGTCACGGCGTCGTCTTTGTCCAGATCGAAGCGTTTGAAAAATTGATCGGTGGTCGGCGGACCGGGCGGACGCGGGCGTTCTCCGCCGCCTTGCGGGCCGCCACCTTGCTGCCCGCCACCGCCACGCGGTCTGGGACCTCGCGTGCCTTCGCCGGCATAGCACCAGCCTGCCAGTATTAACGCGGTGAGCAGCGACTTGATCCAGATTTTGTTCGTCGAGTGGTTCATGGCCTTGCACTCCTTTTTGTTAGGCTCTGATTTAAAGAACGCGAAAGGAGTGGGTTCGTACACAGATGATTTCTAACTTTCTGAGAAAAGCGGATTTCATGCCCTCCCTTACGGTCGGGCTTCTGATACGGGCGCGGATTTTCGGTGTACCCGCGGCGAGAGTATGCGTTAACGTAAGCGTGGCGTGCGGGCTGCCGGAGGCGTTGGATGTGGACGAGCCGAAAGAATTCGAACCATTACTGGCGCGGCTTAAAGGGGGGGATCAGGCGGCCCTGGGCGAATTGTTTGCGCATCATCGCGAACGGTTGCGGCGCATGGTCGAGATGCGGCTCGATGTCCGATTGAACGGACGCATCTCCAGTTCCGACGTGCTGCAGGAAACGTACATCGCCGCGTTGCAGCGCGTCAATCACTATTTCGCCAAGCCGGACATGCCTTTCGAAGTCTGGCTTCGGCTCATCGCCAGCCAGCGGCTCGTGGAAATTCACCGCCATCATCTGGGCGCGCAGATGCGCAGCGCCGCCAATGAAATTTCGATCGATGGCAACGTGATGCCGCAGGCCAGTTCGGTGACGCTGGCCAAATGCCTAGCCGCGCAGTTTGAATCTCCGAGCCAGGTGGCGATACGCCGCGAACTGCTCTCGCACGTTGAAGACGCGTTGAACAGCATGGACCCGCTCGACCGCGAGGTGCTGGCGTTGCGGCATTTCGATGAGATGAGCAATGACGAAGTCGCCGCGCTTCTGGGAATAAAAAAGGCCGCCGCAAGCAACCGGTATGTGCGCGCGCTGGGACGACTCAAGGAGGCGCTGTCGCATGTGCAGGACAGTGGCGCGGGGCCACGGCCATGAACTCCGAAAGGCGCTGCGATGGACAATAATTCCTCCGAGCGCAATCCGATCGACGTGCTGGCGGAAGAATTCGCCACGCGCTGCCGCGAAGGAGCGCATCCGTCGATTGAAGAATACGCCGCCAAATACCCGCACCACGCCGCTGACATCCGCTCGCTCTTTCCGCCCGTGGCGATGATCGAGGAACTCAAGCGGCGCAAAAAAGTGACGACGGTGCGCGGCGTGCCGCCTCCCGCCGCGGACGCGCCCGCATTGCAGCAACTCGGTGATTTCCGGATCATCCGGGAACTCGGGCGCGGCGGGATGGGCATCGTTTATGAAGCGCATCAGGCGACGCTGGATCGCCGCGTCGCGCTCAAAGTTCTGCCGCGCCATTCACTGCTGGATGCCAACCGCCTGCAGCGCTTCCAACGTGAAGCGCAAGCGGCGGCGCAACTGCATCACACCAATATTGTACCGGTATTTGGCAGCGGTGAATGCGACGGGCTGCATTATTACGTGATGCAGATTATTGAGGGCAAGCCGCTCAATAGAATTATTGACCGCTACCGCGGAAAAAAAGCGCCCGTGCGACCGGGCACGGTGATTCTGCATCCGAATGTGCCTCCGGCGCCGTCGGGACATGCGTACTGGCGCTGGGTGGCGAACATCGGCGTGCAGATCGCGGAGGCGATCGGCCACGCGCATAAGCAGGGCACGCTGCATCGCGATGTGAAGCCAGCGAACATCATTCTCGATCTGCACGGGACGGCGTGGGTGACCGATTTCGGACTGGCGAAACTCGCGGAGGCGGAGGACCTCACGCGGAGCGGCGACATCGTCGGCACGCTGCAGTACATGGCGCCGGAAAGTTTCAATGGGCAGAGCGACGAGCGCAGTGATGGCTACAGCATCGGCCTGACGCTGTACGAACTGCTCACGCTGCGGCCGCCGTTCGCGGAATCGACGGCGGCGGGGTTGATTCGCGAGATGAGCGAGAACGATCCGGTGCCGCCGCGCAAAGTCAACAAGGACATTCCGCGCGATCTGGAAACGATCGTCATGAAAGCGAGCGCGCGGATGCCCGAACAGCGTTATCCAAACGCGGCGGAGCTGGCCGATGACCTGCGTCGATTTATCGACGACCGCCCGGTGCTCGCGCGCGCCGTCGGGCCCGCGGAGCGGCTGCTGCGATGGGGGCGGCGCAACCGGGCCATTGCGGGACTGGGCGCGGGGGTGATCGCCTCGCTGCTGCTGGCGCTGATCGTGGGCTGGGTGGGTTACGTGCAGACGACCGCCGCGCTTGAACGGGAATCGCAGCGCCGCGCGGATGCGATCGCCGCCACGAACCGGGCGGAGGAGAACGTGCGCATGTCGCTGCAGGCGTTCGAAGAAATTTTCAATCAGCTTGAGCCGGCGGATCCGATGGCGCCGCTGGACCCGCCGCCTTTTGGACCCAACGCGCGGCCTGGAAATCCCGGTGGACAGCCGGGGCCGCAGCGCCGGGAATCGAAAGAGAACCTGGTGCTCCTGCAGAGCGTGCTCACGTTCTACGACCGCTTCGCTGAAAAGAATGCGACGAATTCATCGCTGCAATTTGAGGTCGCGAAAGCGTACCGCCGCGTCGGCGAGATTCAGCAGCGCCTGGGTGATATTGAGAACGCGGAAGCGGCGAACCGCCGCGCGATGGCCATCGTGCGAAACCTGCAGTCCGCATATTCGAAAAGCCGCGAGCACCAGGAACTTACCGCCCGACTGCACAGCCAGCTCGGATCGGTGCTGTTGCGGCGGAGCGACTTTGCGGAGGGCGACGAGAATCATCGCAAGGCGGTCGTCATGCTGTCGGGTCTGGCTGAGCAGAATCCCGGTGACGAACGGTTTCGGGTGGACCTGGCGCATGCGCGGTTGGCGCGCGCCGTCTATTTATTGAAACAGAAACAGTTGCCGGAGGCCCGCGCGCAGCTCGAGGAATCGCTCGCTGCGTTTGAGCCCGTCGTTCAGGCCAATCCGCGTTTCAGGCCGCTGCTGGGAATGCATTACGGGCATCTCGGGGAAGTTCAGCGCTTGCTGGGCAATCCAGACGAGGCGTTCAAAGCCACGCAGGAAGCGCAGCGCCTGTTACCGAAGATGCCGCGCGGGCCGCGTCCGAATGGTCCCAATGGGCCGGACGATCGCGAACCGCGCTTTGACGAGGGCCCCCCTCCCCGCCGGGATGAGAATGGGCCGGAGCGCCCGCGCAGGCCGAACCCGATTTAACGGCTACGGATGGATCTACCACAGAGGACACGGAGGACACGGAGGACGGCGGGTGATGGGGAGGGATTTCGGCCCCGCTCTGCTGCGGTCGGTGCAATCCTCCCGGGGACAGGAGTGTCCCCGCCACCAGAGAATGCTGTCACCCGAGAATGCGCCAGCCGCGAAGGCGGCTGACTTGGTACGATCCGTGATCTTGGGAATGACTGCGGGTTTTACTTTTTGCGGCGGGAGCGGGCGCGGTTGTCGTCGGTGACGCCCATGTTCAGATCCAGGTCGTTGCGCCAGGAGTCGGGCTGTCCGGCGAAAAGGTTTTTCTGCGGGGCATCGACACTGTTGAGAACCGCGCTGCCTTT
>Ga0163144_10017278_pt1 | contig 14700 bp, 18 predicted proteins | sample OliLak19BULKMAT1_FD_123175 | JGI IMG/M metagenome (GOLD analysis project Ga0163144, IMG submission 123175) | Freshwater microbial mat bacterial communities from Lake Vanda, McMurdo Dry Valleys, Antarctica - Oligotrophic Lake LV.19.BULKMAT1 | ecosystem: Environmental > Aquatic > Freshwater >... | reverse complement strand
TAAGTCCCTCGATCCGCCCCAGCACGCGAAGGCGTGGTTCCCCATATTCGAAGCGATCATCCGGTTCGATCAGACGATCAGGGTCGAGAAAGACCCTGACAGCGTAAGCGAACCCACGCTTGGTGTGGCAGGTCCTGCTTTTGGTTTCGTTCCACTCGAACTCTATGGCGCCTATATAGGCCAGAGGACGACTTTGTCCAAGCCTTATCGTCATGGCTCTATCGCCTTGGAGGACTGCGCATGAGCGGTGCGACGATGCTCCAGCACGCAGCAACGGTGGTCGCCGGCCGCAGCAAGGCCTATGGGGCGCCACGCCCCAACATGGAGGCTGTCGCCAAGCGCTGGTCCCTGACGCTCGGGCACACCGTAACGCCGGCGCAGGTCGTGGTGTGCATGATCGATCTGAAACTGACCCGGCTCGGTCACGATCCAAAACACCAGGACAGCATCATCGACATCGCCGGCTATGCCGCCGTCCTGCACGAGGTGAGCCAATGAGATGGGCGCCACATGGTTACGGCGGCGAGCGGCGTTCGCCCGAGGAGGTCAAGCGCGAGGGCTGGCGCGAACAGGGTCTGCTCGTCGTCAACCCAGCTGACCCAAGATTGACCTGGCCCGAGCGCGAGCTCGTACGCCAGCTTGGCGAGAAGCTCTACGGCATGCGCATGGCGTTGAAGGAGGGACATCATGAGTGAATGGACACGCGAGATTGTCGAAGAACGATTGATCGAAGCAGCCGGCGTGATGAAGCGTCTGCCAAACGTGCGTGTGGCAGGGTTCTTCTCGACCTGGCCCGCCAAGCGCCAGGAGTTCAGCGATCTCGTCGGCCAAGAGCCAGTACCAATGCGCCGTCCCGCGCCGGCACGCGATGCGATCGACCGGACGGAGGTAGCACTACCGTGGCTGCAATGGCTGGAGGCCGAGGACGCAAAGCTCGTCTGGATGAGGGCCGAGGGAACACCGTGGAAAGCGGTCTGCTGGCGCTTCGGTATTGCGCGGCCTACGGCAAGCCGGCGCTTCGACTATGCGCTGAGCCTCATCGCTTGGCGGCTCAACGGCAGGCGTGTACCCACCAAGCGCTCGCGGGCATTTCTCCTCGGCCGCCTTATCTAGAAAGTTGTGTTCACCTGAGAGCACACTGAGTCGGAGATGCCTTACGGCGTTGTTTTTCAATAAAATCAGCCATTTTGACAAGGCTGGCGGCCTTCTTGTCTTTACCAGTCAGAAACACTTATTGCATATAATTCGTTTATTGCATATAGCTACGTTTCATTGAGGAGGAGAAGCCATGCCTATCACAGCACATCATCAGGTTCCCCCGACGGCCAAGGACTCTGCGATTGCGCGCAACTCGGGGCAGCAATTGGCGAGGTTCGCGAGCAAAAATCAGCCGCTAACTTTGCGCATCGCCGATGGAACGGCTGGACCCATCGAACTGCCCGCAGGGGCCGTCCATCTGCTGATGGAAATTTTGGAGAACATGGCGGCTGGGCGCGGTGTAACGATCATCCCGCAAAACGCGGAACTAACGACAGTGCAGGCTGCCGAAATTCTCAACGTATCTCGGCCATTTCTAATCAAGCTGCTGGAAAGCAAAAAAATTCCTTACCGCACGGTCGGCAAGCATCGGCGTGTGCGCATGGAAGAGGTGATGACCTTCAAGGCACAAATCGATCACGAGCGAGAAAAAGCTCTTGATGATCTAGTCGCAGATGCCCAAGAGCAGAAAATGGGCTACTGATCGATGTCAATGTATACGGTCCTCTTCGATGCGAATGTGCTTTATCCTGCACCGATGCGTGACCTGCTGATGCAATTGGCGCTCTCTGATTTATTTCGTGCGCGATGGACTGAACAGATCAATGATGAGTGGATCGAAGCGCTGCTCAAGAAAGAACCAGACCGCGATAGACAGAAGCTCGAACGTCCACGAACGCTGATGAACACGGCGGTTCGCGGCTGCCTCATCGAAGGCTATGAAGGCCTGATTCCGTCCCTTACCGCACTGCCTGATCCGAATGACCGTCATGTCCTTGCCGCAGCAATTGTGGGACGGTGCGATTGCATCGTTACCCAGAACCTCAAGGATTTTCCGGATGAAGCATTGGCACCGCACGGAATTGAGATTCAGCACCCCGACGAGTTTTTGAGCAACCTCATTAATTTGTCGCCGGGCGCATTTTGCGCAAGCGTGCAAAAGGTCCGCGCGCGCTTGAAAAATCCGCCCTACACTGCAGCGGAATATCTCGATGTGATGCGCAATGTCGGACTGATCGCAACTGCCAGTGAGCTAGCTGAGTTCGACCAACTCATTTGATACGGCTGCGATATTTTAACTTACATCGCCAATTAAAAATACAAGCTCTCAAAAGCGCTCTGTAGGCAGCACATATTGCTCCACAGGGACTGAATTGAATGGGCAGCCCTTCGCATACACATTCTGGATATTGATCGCAGCGTTCGTCTGGAACTGCAAATCGTTGAGATAGGGACAACCCCCGGGCGATTTGAAATCGGAATCGCGGGCGACTTCGCGTCGGAACAGGTGGGCGAATTCATCGGAATCGGCATCTTGGCGCGCTGTTTGCTACTCATCGCGTGAAACAGTTTTGAAAGCACCTCGCTTACGCGAGGCTGCGGCTTCGCTGCGAACTGATTCGATCAGGCCGCGAGTTAGAAACCCGAAACTCGGCTTACCGGCAGGCGTCTTGCCCGCATCAAGTGCAGGCCACGTGAACTCGTTAAACTCATCGCAGATTATCCAGGAACGAGCTGCGCTCAGCATCAATAGCGATTTAACCGTGCTCGGAATTTCAACTGCGCTCCTGGTTGCAGCAGGCCGCGAATGCGTAATGGGAAGCACAGCAATTCGAGTAGCTCCGGTTTCCATTTGCAACGAAGCAACGACAACGCAGGGTCTCAACTTCCGGCCCGACTCTTCTCCAGCTTCGTGCTCGCTGTTCCACAAAAACCAATAGGGTATGACTTCGCCAACCTTCGGCGCCCCACCAACCATGCGGCTATTTCTTTCTCGGTCGCTTGCCGTCAGGATAGTTCTTTGGCAGCGGCTTTTCGAGTTCCGCCGCCATATCCGCACTCATATCCCAAAGGTACCCCGTTTTCGGCAGCCGGTCGCGCAGCCGGATAAACTCGCTGAACTCGCCTGCAGAAACAAAATAACCTTTCACGACCCCTGTTTTCCGGTCTGTAACCATCACGGGTGCCGATTGCGCCGCAAACGACCAATGACCGAACTTGCCTGCAAATTCACTTGACGAGACTTTTTGGACTTTGCTCATATTTCACCAAATTCAAGATAATCAGGAATATCATAATAATAGCTAATTTAGTCCTTTAGTTCAAGCCTCCCTTCACACCTCCACCAGTACCCCCGGCTCGCGCATCGTCAGCGCTGCCTTCACCGAGCCAACCCTCTTGGCCGCCGTCAGTTTTGCGTTTGCATCGACGCCGCGTCTGTCAAGCCCAAAATGAGAGGTGAGACAATTTTTGGTGATACACCGGACGCCCTAGCAAGCCTCCCCTGAATTTGCCTAATATCATCCCATGATTGAATTCTTGCGTCCCGCCGAGCCTCGGCTCACGTGGACGCGGGCTTGCGGAGAAAACCATCTTGAGACGACCCCAAGGCTTCCAACGCTTCGTCGAGCTCAACGGCTTCCGTGGCCTCATCTTGATCGCAAGCCAAGAAGGCGCCTTGGTCCGGATCGTAAGCTCGAACGAGCCCAAAGGACGGTTCTCCAAGTTCAAGTCTGACTCAACCGCGCCTGTCGAACTCATGCGGTTGTGGTGGTTGGCAGGGATTCCCGTGGCAAGGCGCATCGAAAACGCCTTCGCTGTGCACTTTGGGCAATCGAAACGTCAGGATGGCTGGTTTGAAGTGTCTGTTGCCCAAGCGGCAAGTTTCGTAGAGCAAGCGGCCCGGGATTTCGGCACGTGGGCGATCGACGAGGGTTCCATGATTGCGCGCATGGATCACAAATCCCGCCTTGAAACCAAAGCGCCAATCCACGCGCCATCGCCGCTGCGAGGATTGCGAACGCCGGAGTTCAGATGTGGCCGCCACCAGTCTGTCGCGGCCTAAGGTCAAGGATCATGACGCGACTTGGGACCCTTCGCCCTCAACTGGCAAAGCTCGACACCAGCATCGCACCACTGGCGCCCAAAAACTGCGATCCGTTCTACCTCTCGCGCGAATGGCGCCAGCTTGTGGCGCGGATCAAACGCCAACGCGGCGAGGCTTGCGAAGATCGGAACTGCAATGGCCCGCACTTTCCAGGACATCGCATCTACGCCGATCACATCTATTGGTGATACACTTTCATGGGTCGTGTTTTCGAGTTCGGAGGGCTAAAAACACGTCAAGCTCAGGCGAGCCGCGCGCCGTCACGATGCAGCAATCGGTAATTGGATTTCTGATTATGCCAAGGCTCAACACTGACCGCCCAGTGTTGAGGGGACGTAGTCTTACGCCCAAATCCATGCCCATTTACGCCCATTTGGGCAAATCTCCTCTACGGGGGAGGGGTGTGAAGAACGCTATTTGCGCCAAGGTCCACCAGCGGGCCACCGCCGCGGCGCAGGTGACGTGGTGCCGCGCGCAGCTGATAGTACCGGCGCGAGGAATTTTCGAACTTTCTTGATGACGCGGGTGAAGTCCGCGACATCGGCAGCCAGTCGCTCTCGCGTCAGGAAGGCGCGCCATCTGGCGGCAACTTCGGGTTGGGACGCGAACGCGTCGCTCAATCCATCGGGTGTTGCCGCTGGAATCTCAGTGCGACGACGCGTGAACGTGGACCGCACCGCCTGAACGAGCCTTGGGCCGTCGAAGTCGAAATGTCGTGCCATCTGGGCCAAATCGTAGAAGTCCTTCATACGGCTGTTGGTGAAGCCGAGCATCACAAGGGCCTCGAGCTTCTCCGCGACGACGGTCTCGCGCGGGTAGGCGCGCAACCGGAACGTTGGCGTGCCCAGAAGCGTGGGATAGTCGATTTCTTCGGCGGCGGGCGTGATCGCGTCACCGAAGCCGATGTCGACCTGAATGGGCACGCGAGCCCGTTCGAGTGTTGCCGTGGTTTCAATGCGGATGCCGCCATAGCGAGCATCCTCGCGGATTGACGTTGCTCGGAGGTCTTCGACGTCAAAGACCAGACCGTCGTCGGTTACCTTCCGAGAGATAACCTGCCGGAAGATGGCAACCATCTTGTCTGTTTCGGGATCACCAAGCCCCAGCAGATCCAGATCGCGCGTCGGCCGGAAGGGATCGTCCAGCCAGACGTTGAAGAGCAGCGCGCCCTTGAGCACAAAGCGGCTTTTGTAACGTGACAGACTCAGTCGATAGAGCAGCCTTTCGAGCGCAAAGTGTGTGAGCACCAACTGGAAATCGCGCTTTGACTCTCGAGCGTTGTTGAGCAGCCGGGCACGGATCGAGGCGGCGACGTTCTTGATTTCACGCGCCATCGCTTGCCGCCGACTCGAGATAGGGTCGCATGACGCTTAGAATCCTCAGTTCGCGTGCGAGCTTCCATAGGGCGTTGGCAGAGCAGCGCCGCTTGCGTAGACCCTCGCGCAGTGCTTCGAGCGCGACATCGGTTCCGATCTTGTTGCGGTAGCGAAAACAGTCGACGACGGTCTTGGCGACGCTTGTGATGCGGACAGCAACGCCTTCGATCATGTGTGTCTCGACGCCGGTGTCGAGCGAGCGATCGGCGAACCGCACGATCCGGATCGGCGGGTATGACAGCGATGGTTTCCATGCCGCGCGGCTAATGGCGACCCAGACCCGAGACGGCAGTTGCGTCGTGAGCTCGTGATACTGGAGCGCCGAGATGAGACAGATGACCCCTTTGGGCACGAGCTTTGCCGCCTCGGCAAGGCTGTGTGCGGCGTCGATTTCGGCGTCGGCAGCTTGGTAGAGTCCACGGGACGGCCGGATGACGCTGCCTTGGCGGACGAGCCGGGAGAGGGTTTCCTCGCCGATGCCCGCCTCAGTGAGTTCGCGAAGGCGGAGCATGCCGTGCTCAGCCAGGAGCGCCTGGGCGCGCTGCGCTTGAGAGGCCTTGTGGGATGGCATGTGATGAAACCTCGCCCAATACGTGTAAGTGCAGAGGTTATATCACATCGTGCTCAGCGTTGCCAAGGCCGAGTTCGCACCGGGGCCAGGCCGCCTGCGGGAGCAACCTGAGCCGACGATGCCCAAGCTCAAGACCATGGCTTCACGCGTGAACAAACTCGACACGCGCACCGCGCCGCTGCCGGCGAAGACGTGCGATCCGTTCTACCTCTCACGCGAATGGCGAGTGCTTGTCGCCAAGATCAGACGCGAGCGCGGTGACGCTTGCGAAGATGCGAACTGCAAGGGTCCACACTATCCAGGTCAACGCATCTACGCCGATCACATCGTCGAGATCTCGGATGGCGGTGCGAAGCTTGATCCGCGAAACGTGCTGTTGCGATGTAGCCGCTCGCATGGCTTGAAGACCGCACGCGAGCGCGTGAAGAGGCAGCGCGCGTAGTCGGCGTTCTGGCGCCCGGCAAGAACCGAACACGTAATCAGTAACGCATAAGCGGTTGAGTCCGGCGACTCAACGCCGGCGTCCGCGCCCACGACGAAACCCCAATTGATACCGAGGTAGCGGTGCTAAAGCATCGTGCGCTTAATCGGACGCACAAGGCTGCGGCCTTGAAGTAGTTCATCTCCTCAGCACGTTCAAAAAAGAACGGGACAAATGGTGGGTACTTGATCCGGACAAACCCTGTGCTGTCGCCACAACAAGAGCACCAACCCTTGTTCATTCGCCGACAGCTGCTATAAGATGCACATCGTATCTGGAGGGACCTGCCATGAAATGGGTGTCCGCGCTCACTTTGAGTTTCTGCATTTTTGCATTCGGCGTTGCGAACGCTGCGCCGGTTCGCGATGCGTTGGCGGGATTTGATGGCGTGGCTTTTGGAACCCCATTCGACGACGTGAAAAAGCAGCGAAACGCCGAAGAGGGGACGAACAATTGGTCTCCAGGCGAAACGTGGCTCAACACTAAGAACGAACAGCTTTTTGGCGAGGCGTTGTCCGTTCAGTACAAATTTGACAAACAAGGGTTGTTTTCAATAGCAACCGCAAAAGTTGATTGGCCGTTGGATGACATGCCGTTTTGCGCGTCGCGTTTTGCTAAATTGGTCGACCGTTTCACCGAGGGATTCGGCGAACCAGACACGACTGATGACGACAAATCGGTCGTGAAAGTTATCTTCAAGTTCAAGGACGGCGCCCTCATCCGGTTGCAACATTCGTCCTGCGTTGCCTATGTTTCATTTCGCTCGCCGTCCGAATCGGTCTTGAGAGATTGAAAGGGTTGACTTTGCACCGCGGCGCGCGGCTAAAGCATCGTGCGTCTAATCGAACGCATAGGCTGAGGCCTTGAAGTAGTTCCAGCACTCCTGCGGATCGAATAATAGATCGCAGATATCGCCCAGCGCAGCCCAAAGGGCTTCGAAGGTGAGCGTGGCGGCGCCGCGCAGATGCGCCTTGAGCTTTGAGAAAGCCATCTCGATCGGATTGAGGTCGGGCGAGTACTGGGGAAGGAACAGGAACCATGCGCCGCGCGCCCTGAGCGCCGCAGCGGCTACGGCGCTGTTAGGGTCCGCACGTTCGTGGCCAACGCATCTACGCCGATCACATCGTCGAGATCCAAGACGGTGGCGCGAAGCTGGACACGAGGGGGATCCTCCTCAGATGTGCACGGTCGCATAGCTTGAAGACGGCGCGCGAGCGCAACAAGCGAACGCAACGTCCCGCCGACAGCATTGTTTAATATGTCCCCATAAGTGCAAGGGGAGGGGGATTAAAATCTCTGGAGGTATTGCAGGGACAGTGCCGCCCGGGTCCTCACGCAGGGAATTTTTTATTTCCGCCAAAAAAAGCCCAGGCCCAAGGGGGTTTTTCCAGTCCGCTATGCAAAACGCCATCTGCCCGCCAATAGGGTAGGGCGGCGTCCGGTTCCGCGCCCAAATCCGCCAAATACAACGCGTGCGCACTCGACCGAACAGGTTGTGCAAATCACGGCCAATATCGGGGAAAGGTAGGGGGTTATTCCAGTCCGCTATGCAAAAGCGGCACCTGCACCCTGCGGACAGCAATGCAGCGATGGCGCTTAGGGACGTGTCGATCGCATCGACATGTTCTTATGACAAGTCGACAAAAGGAAGAAACTTCGACATATGCAATACGACACTTGGCCAGCCTTCAGGGTGGAGCGGCGCCCCGTTTGCGCGCTCAAACCAGCCAAAAACAACGCCCGCACCCACTCGCCCGAACAGGTAGCGCAGATCGCGTCCAGTATCCGCGAATGGGGCTGGACACAGCCGGTTCTGGTGGACGAGGAGGGTGGCGTCATCGCCGGTCACGGGCGGTTGCTGGCGGCAAAGTCGCTCGGTGTCGACGAAGTCCCAGTGATCGTTGCCGCCGGATGGAGTGAAGCGCAGAAGCGGGCTTACCTCATCGCCGACAATCAACTGGCGCTCAATGCCGGATGGGATCGGGATCTCCTGCGCGTCGAGCTCGGCGAGTTGGCCGAGCTTTCGTTCGACACGAGTCTGTTGGGCTTCGACGCGGCCTTTGTGACCGATGTGATGGCTGACAGGCGCGGCGGCTTGACCGACCCCGATGCCGTGCCCGAGCCGCCGACGAAGCCTGTGTCGCGGCCCGGTGATCTGTGGCATCTCGGAGACCATCGGTTGCTGTGTGGAGACGCAACGGTACTGGCCGATGTTGAAAAGGTGCTGGACGGTAATGCCGCAGACATGTGTTTCACCGACAGCCCCTATAACGTCGATTATGGCGCTACGAAGAAACGCGGTAGCGACCGCCGCATGCTCAACGACGCCCTGGGGGACGGTTTCGAGGCGTTCCTCTACGACGCCAGCCTCAACATCCTGACCGTGACACGGGGCGCCGTCTACATGTGCATGTCGTCGTCCGAGCTGCACACCTTGCAGAAGGCCTTCGTCGCGGCCGGCGGGCACTGGTCCACCTTCATCATCTGGGCCAAGAACACTTTCACCCTCGGGCGTTCCGATTACCAGCGCCAGTTCGAACCGATCCTCTACGGTTGGAAGGAAGGCGACAAGCATCACTGGTGCGGGGCGCGCGACCAGGGGGATGTGTGGTTTGTCGACAAGCCGGCCAGGAACGACCTGCATCCCACCATGAAGCCGGTGGAACTGGTCAAGCGCGCCATCGGCAATTCCTCGCAGCGCGGCGGCGTCGTACTCGATCCCTTCGGCGGTTCAGGGACCACGCTCATCGCTTGCGAGCAGACCGGCCGCCACGCGCGGCTGGTGGAACTGGATCCGAAGTACTGCGACGTCATCTGCAAGCGCTGGCTGGATCATAGCGGTGGGTCGGCCCGACTTGATGGAACGGACGACACGTTCAACGATCAGCAAGCGGGCAGGGTATGACCCGGCCGTATCGCAACTGACGTTGCAGGACGGCATCGGTGTCTTTGCACCTGAATTGCGCGGACCAGAACGCAAACCGTCCTGCGCGACAGTCAGTCGCCCGCGCTCCTTGTCCACCGCGTGGTCCACCGCGTGGTCCACCGCGTGAATCGAGTGCCAGAGACGATGTGGATGACCGCGTCCGCCATCTTGACCTCGCTGTTTAACCGGATGCTTACATGCCAACACCTTGCACGCTAAATGGTCACTTGACTTTACGTGTCATATATGGCACAACACATTTGTCGATAAACGGCTTGCGAGGAAAGGTGTTTTCGGGTCGGGGCAGTCACTGAATGTTCGAAGTAATTTTCTTCAAAACCGCTTCGGGAAATGAACCCGTCAGAGAGTGGTTGCGAGGGCTTGACGCAAACGAACGTGCAGTGATTGGCGACGATCTTCGAACGGTTCAATTAGCCTTTCCGCTGGGGATGCCGGTGTGCCGCCCCCTGGGCAGTGGAATTCACGAAGTCAGAAGTACCCTTCCAACCAAGAAGGAGGCTCGGCTGATTTTCTTTCAAGATGGAGAAAGACTGATCATCGTCTGTGGGTTCATCAAGAAAACGCAGACAACACCGAAGGCAGAAATCGATAGCGCAAGAAAGCGGAAGTCTGAATACGAAAGAAACAAGAGCAAATGAAAATGCGGCGAGGCAAGTGAGGCTCACATGAAAAAGAAAAAGCACCCCAACGCCGGCTCAACTCTCGAAGATTTTCTCAAGGAAGATGGAAACTATGAGGCGGCGACTTTGATTGCCGTCAAGAGAGTGATTGCTTGGCAACTTGAGAAAGCGATGGCCGAGCGTGACCTCAGCAAAACCGAAATGGCGGCGTTGATGGAAACCAGCAGGCGCCAGCTCAGCCGGGTGCTCAATCCCGAAGACGGCAACGTCACGCTTGACACCTTGCAGCGCGCAGCCAAGGCCGTCGGGCGGACACTGCGTCTTGAACTCGCTTAGCTGGCAAATTTCTAGTACTGCGCCTTCAACATCAGATGGGATGCAGTCGCGCAGGGCTCAAATATCAACTTGACGTTCAAGGACACTCGATCCAAAAATTGCGCGGCATCCCGGCAGTGCAAGCTGTCGCCAGCCGTGGGCCCTGGAAACGGGGCCTGCGGCATTTTCATGTGCGCCACGTCATGATCCGCATGAGCCGCCACGGCACTGCCGATCATGTCAGGTGAAGTAGGCGCGATCCGATAAGGTAAGGAATGCCGAAAGAACAGTTCGTGGAGGCAATCACCGTCACTCGTCCTCGCTCATAATCTCGCAATGCGTGACGAAGCCAGTGAGATAGGGAAGACCAATGGGGATTCCAGTCTCGCGGGACGTGCGGCGGCTTATCTTCCACGATGACCAAAGCTCGACGGTGGCCACGATTGCAGCTTTGAGCGATAGGCCGCGCGCAAGCCCATTTGCAACCTCATCGGCGAAGTGGCGTCCTTGGCGGGGTGTGAACGGCGAGTGGCTGATTTGGAGCGACCGTGCCATTCGCAATGATTTGGTCACGAGGCGTTGTCGGCCATAATGCGGCGTATCCGACGACCGATGCGCCGGAGAAACACTCATTGTGGCGTTTATTGGAACCCGTCGCCGGTACTCCGCCATCACATGTTGAATTGGAGTCATCCGGGTGCCTCGCGAACCATGATCAGTTTGGTTTGACTGGGGGCGAGGTCCCTTTGCGCTTGGCGTCCCGTTCGGACATGTATTCGATGAGCGCGTTGGCTTCGACATCGCCAAAGCTGAAATTTGGCATCGGCAAGTTGCGATAGCGGGCTTTGAGTTCGAGCGCGACCGGATCGCCCTCGGCAATCATCTTGTCGGGCTCCTTCAACCACCGGACCAGCCACGGCCGCGGCCGGGTGGGTACCACATTGGCAAGGTCAGGCCCCAAACGATCACCGCCGCCGATCGTGTGGCAAGACGCACACCGCGAGCGGAACAAAATTTCTCCCTTGGACTGGTGACCAGCTTGGCGGGCTGTGTCGTACGAGGCGCGTCCCCCTGCGCCAGTCGCATGATTTTGCAGCCGCTCGGTGAGCAGCCCTGCCAGGACTTTGGGTTCGTCGTACGGCGACCTTTTAATCCAGGTCGCGGACTTTTCATTTCCAAACATGACGCTAGTCGCGTGGTCTTTCACTGCCGCAGGCAAGACGACTTTCAGCCCCAACTTCTTCTGCAGCAACTCGACGTCGCCAAGTTTGCCGGTGAAAAACGACCAGCCTTTGGCTACGCCAAACATGTGGCGGTACCGTTTCAAGACTACGGGCGTGTCGTTCTTCGGATCGATCGAGATCGAATAGATGAACACGTCTTTCCCGAGCCGGTCGCCGAGCAAATCTTGCACCTGGCGTAACTGTGCGGTCTCCGCCGGGCAGACATCAACGCACTTGGTATAAATAAAGTTGATGGCAAAGACTTTGTTCTTGATCAAATCATCATAGAAGCGGTGACGGCGTCCGTCGTGATCGGTGAGGATCACGTTCGGAAAATAGCCCGCGTGCCACGGCTGCGCGGCAGCCGGTGCCAGGGCCTGCTCGGCGTGGGCACTGAAGGGTCCCGATAAAAGCAAGCCCATCGCGACGACTAAGACGTGGACGCGGCGCTTTTGCAAAGTTCAATCTTCCACCAACGCGTGGGAGTCCACGTAACTCACACCGGTCCATGTCGGCATCGGCGTCGGGATCATGATCGTCTGCCCCGGGTTCTTGATGTCCCAGCGGAGCAACATTGACCGGTCTTCGTGTTGGGTGTTGTGGCAGTGCTCCATGAACGTCCCCATGAATTCGCGGAAGCGAATCGCGACGTCCATCGTCACCGGCAGATCTACTTCCCCGCCGATGGAATAGAGGTCTTTCCTCGCCCATTTTTCCCACAAGCGCGGCGCGAGACCGTTACGGCTGAGGATCCGGCCTTCCTCGAAATGGATGTGCACGGGGTGCACCCAGCCATCGCCCGAACTCAGGCGCCAAATCTCAATCGAGCCCTTGTCCGGCGAGGCTGAGATGCGCTTCACATCGGTGAACAGCCCTTGCCCGCCATCGGTTTTGATCGTCCAGGGATGAGAGTCTGTATTGTTGCTGCGGCCGAAATCGAATGTCCGCACACGCGCCGATGCGAGTTCGGCGGCCGTAATGACCGGACGCTCGATCATTTTCTTTTTGCCTTCGACATAGTCGCCGGGTTTCATGCTTTGATCGACGCCGGTGTAGGCGACCACGCGCATCTCAAAGAATTTTCCGACCGCCGGATCGCCGGAATACGTTCCATTCACCGCTTGAGTGAACGGCGCAATAGCAGAAGGTCCGCGCCCATCCTTGTGCTCGGCCAAGTTCACCATGTAAAGTCTGGTGCCGGCCGCGAAGGGTTTGAAATCGACCACGATGTCGAAGCGTTCGCCGATACCCTGGGTTGGCAATTCCTGCGATTCGGCATTGGGAAACAGCACGGCATGTTCCATGATGTTGCCGTCATTGGCCACCATGTGGAACGGCACGCGTTGGCCGGTCGAGGTGACGATGGCAATTTTCCAAAGACGCGAGACGCTGCCGTTTAAGAGGCGCAGGCGATACCGGCGCGCGCGAACGTTCATATAGGGCTTGTAGAGCCCGTTAACGAGGACGCGATCGCCCAGGAAGCCATCGAAGTTGAAGATGTTGAACGCAAGCTGCCCGTTGGCGCCCCATGCCACATCCCTGATCACCAAATTTATATCGTAGTCCCGGTTGCCCCAGTCGAGCGCGGTGCCGCTGGGCAAGCACAAATTGACATTGCTCGGATTAAAGTAATTGCATTGAAAGCCTTCTCGCCCGCGGTCGATGGCACTGAACATATTCATAATCGCCGCATTGCCCTTGTAGACGTTCTGCGCCGTGAAATCGACCATGTGATCGTGGAACCACAACGAACTCATCGTCTCTCGCCAATCGCCTTTGATCCGAGTCGTGCCGCCACTGCCGTTTGGCGTCGCCGCGCGAGGGTCGGTGGCGCCCGTATTGATCGAATCGTGTCCGGCCAAAATGACTGGCCAGCGATAATCGTAGAACTGGCCAGGATAATAATAGGCGCCGGTGAAGCCGTCGCTCTCCGCCGGTGTATGCCCGTTGTGCAGGTGCGTCGTGATGGTGTGTTGACCAAAACCCGAATTGGCGGACGCGTCGATCGGCAAGGCATTGTGGTGGCGAAACAGAATTGGTTCGCCGTAGCGCACCACCATCAGTTTCGGTGGAAACGTACCATCGAATGTCCAAACCGAATTGGGACCTTGAACCGGCATGTTCGGGTGAAAGCGAACCTGCACGCCGGAATTCGTTCCGGTGTTATGATAAAGCTTGCCTGGCGCAAACTCGCCAACCTGGAAATGGTGGCGCTGCGCGGCGTCGCGAAGGCCTCCATTAACGCGTGCCCCTGCCTGTGCCGTTTGCGTGTAGACGGCAGGCATGAACTCGGTCCAACGCTGATGGGCAAACCATTCGCCCGGCGGCCTGCCTTCGATCGCACTGGCACTCAGCGGGTAAACGCACTCGCCGACTTTTGCGGCCCATGGGTTTGCCAGTGTCGTGTTGGCCACTCGCTGTGGAAGGGGGTACAGCGTCTGGCCAAGGAAAGTGTCGAGCGCCGCACTATTGGGGCTGGCACCGCAAGTTGCGGGGACGGGTAGGGGCGTGCAACCCGGGCAGGTTGGCGACGTTGGCACGGGTTTGGTTCCGAATTCCTCAAGTTGCAGCACCGCCTGCGAAAAGGGCAGGGCGCCATAGAGCGGACTAGCGCTCATGCCGGTTGGCACATCGAAAATGGATGCGCCAGCAGCGCCCGCCAAGCTTAACCAACAGGTCAAAGCCGAGAAACGCAAAAAGCCGCGTGTGTTGAAACCTGTCATGAAACCCTGCCTGAGATTTGCATCCGAGAGTTGCGCCGATTGTTGCATCAGACGCCGATTCCGGCCTTAGAAACTTTTTAGAGAGTACGGAATAATTTCCTTGTTAGGCAGAAAATCAGGAAACGCCAACGAATTTCCTGGGGAAGTGTGACGCAAATATCGTTGGCGGCGAGCATAAAAAAAATAAAATGGAATAAACAGTAAAACAACTTTGACGAGGTGTTTTATTACGATAGGAATAGAAACTGGCAGTTTTGGCAAAGCTCGCCCGTCGAAAGCAGCAACGCTCTTTCTAATTTA
>Ga0163144_10017276_pt1 | contig 14702 bp, 13 predicted proteins | sample OliLak19BULKMAT1_FD_123175 | JGI IMG/M metagenome (GOLD analysis project Ga0163144, IMG submission 123175) | Freshwater microbial mat bacterial communities from Lake Vanda, McMurdo Dry Valleys, Antarctica - Oligotrophic Lake LV.19.BULKMAT1 | ecosystem: Environmental > Aquatic > Freshwater >... | reverse complement strand
ATATGATTGCTGGTGGCACTATGATTACAGAGCAGTTCACTGGTTCTATTGAGCCTTTTGAGACAGCTAATTTTGTCTTTAATGTGCCTATAAGTGTATTAAGTGTTGCTTCAGTAAATATTACTGCAGCTACTGCTTGGGCATTAGATGAAGATACAAGTAATGATTCATTCAATGTTATATTGAATATCGGTGGAGCACAGACAATCCCTTACTTCACAGATTTCAATACTGGTCTTTCTGGTGGATGGATTACTCAGAATGCCAATGCAGGTTGGTTCTCAGGGACACCTAATAATAATGGAACACTTACAGGATCATTCCCTGATAATCCAGCTCTTTTTGATTTTGATATAGATGCAGGTGCTGCTTATGATGGAAATAACCCATTTATGGCAGTAGATGATGATGCAAACGGCTCAAGTGATGTAGGTATTGACTACCTCATTATGCCTAGCTTTGATTTATCTAACTATGCCGATGTTAATTTGAGTTTTGATGTGTTCTTCAGTAATTTCTTTGGTGGTATGTTTACTGTAGGAGTAAGTACAGATGGTGGTATTACTTATAATGCACCTGTCTATACCTTAGATGCAAGCTCAAACTGGGTAAATGTGAATGTAGATATGGTAGATTACGAAGGCGAATCTAGTGTAACTGTTCGCTTTGTATATGATGACGAAGGTACGTGGGCAGAAGGTGTTGCTATAGATAATGTAGGTCTAGATGGAACACTGCTTGCTAACTCTGGCATCACGGTATCTACTCCTGTAGTAGAAGATGCCTTTGTATTGCAAGGCACTCAAAATCATGTATTATATAAAATGGACTTGACAGTCGTAGATGCCAATGCTACTTTCAGTGATTTGGTATTTACTACGGCAGGTACTTATGATGGTGATGATTTGGTAGCCAATAGCTTTAAATTATGGTATTCTAGAGATGATATCTTAAGCGCAGGTGATGCCGAGTTAGGCATTTATGATGCAGTAACTTCTGGTAGTCAGTTGATTTTCAACTGTGTATCTCGTCCTATCAATGCTGGAACAATAGGGTACCTATTCTTAACAGTAGATATAGATGCAGCAGGAACAGTAGGCAATACAGTATTTGTAACTGCACCAGATATCGCTACGGGAGTCATATTCCTTTCTGGGGATGTAACAGGAGCAACAGTAGCTGGTGGTGTACAGACTATTGCTTTACCAAATACGCATCCTACTTCTGCTGATAACCGTGTAGAAACTGTTAAGAATGTAGCTTATACATTTGCAGCAACTGACTTCACATTTACAGACGTAGATGCTACGGATGTCTTGACACAAGTAAGTATTTCATCTCTTAACTTGCCTGCTGGTTCTACACTGACTCTTGCAGGTGCACCTGTAACTCAAGGTACTTTGATAAATGCAGCACAGATTGGTAGTTTGGTGTTTACTCCTGCTACTGATGGAATAGGAACTAACTATGCGAGCTTTACTTTCAGAGTATCAGATGGAAGAGATTTCAGCGATTTACTCTACAATATGATTGTAGATGTAGTTTCTGACGAAATCTTTGTACCTAGTTTATTCTCTCCTAATAATGACGGAGCCAATGAAACCTTTGTGTTATTAGGTGCAAATGGAAACATCGGAAGAATCAACTTGAAAATCTTTGACCGTAACAATAACCTCGTATTTGAAACTTCGGATATTACCAGAGCTACTCAGACAGGATGGGACGGAACAAATGATGGTACAGAACAGCCTGCTGGTGCTTATATTTGGCTTATAGAGGGGACTTACAGCAATGGAGACCCACTAGAGTTTGAAGGTAAGAAAACAGGTGTTATCAGAATGATTCGCTAAAACCTATAATCAAAACGGAGGTGAGCTTCGGCTTACCTCCTTTTTATAAAAACTAATTTTGAAAAGCATGAAAAAATTATTACCCCTCATTATAGGAATAGGATTGGCTCTTTATGGCTTTCTAATTCCATCTGTGCAAGGGCAGGATTTAAGTAATCCTACTTTCTCACAATTTCACTACACACCATTCTTGACTAATCCAGGAATGATAGCAAGTAGTTCGGACGTACAACTGATGTTTAATTACCGCCGTAAGCAAGTAGAAGCTGGTCAAAGCTTTGATACGCCCATGGTTTCATTTTTATACCCACTCACCAGCAAAGCCACAGGTAAGCACTGGGGGGGAGTAGGTCTTACTGTTATCAGTGACAATGCAGCAGGTTTTCTTAAAACCAATGGCGTGATGGCAGGCTATGCACATCGCTTTAGCTTAGGCAGTGGCAATAGCTACTTAAACTTAGGCTTACAGGCTGGTTACTTTCAAAAAAGAGTAGATTTAGGAGGACAAACAACTTCTTCTCAATTTAATGGATTTGGATTTGACCCTACTAGTGGAAGTGGTGAGATGATAGATGGAGCTACTAAAAGTTATGCAACTCTCGGTGGCGGAATTTTCTGGGGCATGGATGATGAAATGGGTCGTCAAAAAGCCTTTTTAGGAGTCTCATACCTTAACTTTACAGAGCCTGATATTGCTTTTGTAGATGGAATGGGTGCAAATCTACCTGCTTCTTTTATAGCAACTGGTGGTGTAAAAATACTCCAAACAGATCGCTTCTCTATCATGCCTAATGCTAGATTTATCAGCACAGCAGGCAACAGCCAAGTAAATGCTGGTTCATGGTTTAATTATCATTTCTTAGGTGCTGGTGAAGGATTTATGAGAGAAGGTACACTTGGACTGGGTGCTTGGTACAATACTAATGATGCTCTAGTGATGTCATTAGAGTTTAACCAACCAAGTTATTTAATCGCAGCAAGTTATGATATCCCTACTTCAAGTGATGTATCCAACATCCAACGCAATGGCGTTTTTGAACTTACCGTAGCCCTCAAACTTAAAAAGGGTAGAGATAAAGCTCCACCTGCGGAAGAAAAAGACCGTGATGGTGATGGTGTGATGGATAATGTAGATGCTTGCCCAGATACCCCTGGTAGCAAAGAAATGCTTGGTTGTCCAGATACAGATGGTGATGGTATCCCAGATACCTATGATAATTGCCCCAACGAGGCAGGCTCACGTGACTTAGGTGGCTGTCCTGATGGGGATGGTGATGGTGTGCCTGATAAGGATGACAAATGCCCTGCTCAAATAGGCCCTAAATCTAATCAAGGTTGTCCTACAGAAGAAGTAACACTAACGCCATTAGAATCAAATATCTTAGAAACTGCCAAATATGTTCATTTTGAAAGTGGTACAGCCATTATTGAAAAGACTTCTTACTCTAACTTAGATTTAGTAGCAGAAGTAATGAAAGGACATTCTGGTGATATTCTTGGCTTGAATGGGCATACAGATGATATAGGAGAAGCAGAAGCTAACCTAAAACTAGGACAAGAGCGTGCAGAAGCTGTAAAAGCCTACTTATCTGCCAAAGGTATCCCTACCTCGAGCATTACTACCATGTCTAGTGGTGAGACTAATCCAATCGCTGATAATAAAACAGACGAAGGACGTGCCTTAAACAGACGTGTAGAAATGAAGATTCGTAAGAAAAAATAAACCCTATTAACTCTTAAAAATTAAATACTTTTATTTGAAAAGAGATTGTCTTAAAAGACAATCTCTTTTTTTATTTCCCCCAAGCACCTCCACCAGGTGTTTCTATACAGATAGTATCTCCAGCTTCTAATTCTGCTCCATCTACCCCTTTTAAGATTTCTATTTCTCCATTTTTTCTAATGATAAACTGTCTGCCTATTTTACCTGATTCACCGCCATTCAAGCCATAAGGTTTTTCTATACGATGCTGAGTGAGTATAGAAAGTGAAACGGGTTCTAAGAAAAGTATTTCTTTGATAATTCCATTTCCACCTCTAAATTTCCCCTTTCCTCCTGAATCTTGGCGAATTTCAAAGCGATTGAGACAAACAGGATATCGATGCCTCTAGCACCTCGAGATTAGTGATTCTAGTGTTGGTCATGTGTTGATGAATAGCATCACATCCATCAAATCCTTCACCTGCTCCACTTCCTCCTCCTATAGTTTCATAATATCCAAAATGGGCATTGCCAAAGAGTAAGTTATTCATCGTGCCTTGGCTACAAGCTACTATTCCAAGGGCTTTTAGTAGCGTATCAGTGAGGCGTTGGCTTGTTTCTACATTGCCGCCTACTACAGCAGGACACTCAAAAGGATTGTCAGAAAATGAAGGAGAAAGCATACTCGGATAAAGGATTCTTAAATCTATGGCCTGTAGAATACCTTCATTCAATGGCACATCTTCTGAAAGCAAAAGCCTTAATACATACATCACCACACTATTGACAATGGCTTCATTTGCTGCTTAAAATCCATCTTCATTGTTTGATAATTAGCTTTTTGAATCTCCAGAGTACTTTCTTGCCCTGTTAATCTCAATAAAAGCAACTCTTCTCTTATTTCTATCTGAGAAGCTTCCAATCCATCATCCATTAGCTGATTTTTTGCTTTTTGTGAGATTTCTTTAAATACTTTTTCTAAGAATAAATCATCTTCTTCAGTCAAAGGGCGAAGAATTTGCTTCTCTGCAAATCGTTCTAGCTTGGCTTGTGAGATTCCATACGCACTCAAGAGTCCTGCTTCTTTGGGGATAAGCACCGTCTGGATATTTAACTTTTGGGCAACTTGACAAGCGTGTAATCCTCCTACCTCTCCAAAACCCACAAGTGCATATTCGCTGGGATTATAACCATGACAGAGAGATATTTTTTGGATAGCACTTGCCATTCGTTTATTGGCTATTTGCAAAAAGCCTGTCAATATTTCTGTACTATTAGACTTCTTGCTAGTAGCTTGATACATCTTTTGAAGAAGTTCATCTAGTTTTTTGAGAGATGCTTCTTTATCAATAGGAATCCCAAATTGTGTATCATCTAATCTACCAAGTAGTAGATTTATATCAGTGATTGTCAGCCCACCTCCTGCTCCGTAACACGCAGGTTCAGGAAAAGCTCCCGCACTCTCAGGCCCTACACAGAGTTGAAAGCTGTCAAAATAACAGAAAGAACCTCCACCCGCAGCTACAGTCTCAATATGAATGGCAGGAGAAAAGACGTGGGCATCTCCCACTTGTAAATCATAATGATAATCAGGTTTGGATGCATACCGAGCTACATCAGTGCTAGTGCCACCCATATCAAAACCAATTATTTGTGAGTAGCCAGAGGCTTCGGCTATGTTGCCAGCACCCATTACACCACCAGCATGGCCACTCAACAGAGTATCTTTGGCACGAAAAGAAGCAACGGATACAAGACTACCAGCACTACTCATCACTTGCAATGACTCTACAGATTCTGAGATATTTTGTAGGTAATGATGAAGAATAGGAGCAAGATAAGCATCTACCACAGAAGTCTGAGCACGAGGCAAAAATTTCATCAAGGCAGATAACTCTGTAGAAACTGAAATATATTTAAAACCCTTTTCTTGGAGATGCTTGGAAAGAATTTGCTCGTGTTGTGGGTTTTTGTAGGCATTGAGCAAAGCGATGGCTACCGAATCAATCCCTGCACTTTTTAAAGAATTTAGCAAAGCATCATCAGGCAAAGTCAAAGGCATAAGCACTTCACCTTTGGCTGATATTCGTTCATTTATCTCTATAATTTCATCAGGCAAGGGTTTAGGCTTTTGTATATTGAGAGCAAAAATATCAGGACGTTGTTGAGTTCCTATTTGTAGTAAATCACGAAAACCTTTGGTTACAAAAAAGGCTGTTCTAGTACCTCTTTTTTCTAAGAGGGTATTTGTTCCTTTGGTAGAGCCTAGTTTTATAGCCACAGAAGGAAGTTTTTGGTCAATGCAAGTTTGAGTCATTAGGCGAGCTGCCAAAAGAGGAGCTTCTTCGTGGGCTGTGATTGAAAAATTAAGCCCTTCTTTTTCTAAGATAGAAGAAGGTAAACTTTGATGGAGAGATAAAATTTGATTCTCTATATCATATTCAGTAATCTTAGTGATAGGATATTCTTGTTGTAAAATTTGAAAAGAATATCCTTTGATAACATCCTTCTTTAATCCCTAATTTTCAGTAATTTGTAGGGTCTTTGAATCTAAAAATTTGATGATTTTCCCTCTTAAAGAGCCATTACTTAATACTTTTTGATAAAAAAAACTTCCATGCTCATCTTGCCCGATGGTATCAGTAAAAGTACCACCAGTATCTATAGAAATCTTAAATTTGGATTTACTCATAGTTTTAGTATTTATTTAGACTTTTGAGCTAAAATTAGTTGGATTCAAATCTAATTCTGCCAATGTGCTTATTTTATTTAATTTTTTTTGCTATATTGTCAAAAAATTAATATTCTGAGATATGCGTTATTATCAATTATTTTTTATTTTAATGAGTGTTTTATTTTGTGCAAATATCACAATAGCACAAACACTTAGTCGCCAAGAAAAAAAGGCACTAGAGAAAGAACTAAAAATACTTAGCAAAAATTTAGAACGCTTCAAAGAAATTAAAGAAGAAGATCAATATCTTAGTAGAGAAATTTCTCAAAAAAGAATTAAACTTGGTGAAGAATTTAGTTCACTCAATCAAAAGCAGGATAGCTTAAATCAGCAAGAAAGAAGACTGACTACTTTGAGAGAAAAAGCTTGGCAATTAGGAAACCGTCTCTCTAGCAGCCCCGACCAATCGGCAGAAGTATTATTTAGAGTGCAAATAGGTGCTTATCGCAACCAAAGATTAGCTGTTGCACTCTCTGGGCGAGGGAATTTTTTTATGGATGATTCACCACAAGGTATTAAGCGATACATGCTAGGGACTTTTGGGTCATATTGGGAGGCCAAAGGTTTTGCAAATGAACTTAATAACTCAGGAGCACAAGCTTTTGTAGTAGGTTATCTAGAAGGAAAACGAATAGAAAATCTAAAACAAATGCCAGAAAAATTTTTCTAAATTTTTTCAACAAGAAACTTACAAATCACGTTTGTTTACAAAGTCAAGCATTAAAAATACTGTTTAAATCTATTTAACAAGGGTTTAACAGTCATTTAATTTTGCTTAACTGTATATAGGCTTATTATTATTTAATTTTGAGCATCATTAAATTATTAAATTTTACTGCAATGAAAAAAACAATTATTTTCTCTCTTCTATTTACACTCATTTTGGCAGTGTATGGTTTTTCTACCAATACTGCAAATGCCAATAGCTTTTTTGGTGCAGCATTTAGCTGGAAAAAAACTAGTCACGACTTTAATCAAATTCAACAGGGAGTACCTGTAACAGCAGAATTTGAATTTACCAACACTGGCGATGCCCCTTTAATTATCACTAATGCACAAGGTTCTTGTGGATGTACAGTGCCTTCATATCCAAAAGAGCCTATCGCTCCTGGTGCAACAGGAAAAATCAAAGCACAGTTTAATGCAGCTGCAATCGGCGTATTCAATAAAACGGTAACTATTACTGCTAATGCAGGACAGCCTACTATCTTAAAAATCAGTGGAGAAGTAATCGCAAAGAATAACTAATCTATTTTAGTAGATTTTATTGAGAAACACCTGTTTTAAATTAATTAAGACAGGTGTTTTTTTGTGTAACTTCATTTTTTAATTAGGATAATATTGCCTTAATTTGCCTCAGTTTTCATCATCTTATACTTCCCTTGAAAAAAAACATCACTTATATAATCTCAGATATAGATAAGGCATTGGCTTTTGAATGGATATCAGAAGCAATACAAAAAGAACATTTTAATTTTAATGTGATTTTACTCAATCCTGGGGATAGCACTTTGGAGAGATTCTTAAAAGATAAGGGTATTGCAGTAGATAGAGTAAAGTATAGTGGTAAAAAACATCTATTATCAGCTTTTTGGAAAGTACGCAGATTATTCAAAAAATATAAATCAGAGGTCATACACTGTCATCTTTTTGATGCTTGTGTAGTAGGTTTATTGGCTGCTAAAAGTATCGGAATCAAAAAAAGAATCTTTACCAGACACCATGCTGACTATCACCATGTTTATTTTCCAAGAGCTGTTTATTATGACAAAATAATAAGTTACTTAGCTACAGATATTATTGCTATTTCAGAGAATGTACGTGAGATATTAATAGAAAAAGAAAATGTAAATCCTTCTAAAATACACCTAATACATCACGGATTTCATTTAGATTTATTTTCGGATGTCTCTACTGATAGAGTAGATAATCTCAAGGAAAAATACCACATAAGTCAAAATAATTCACCAGTAATAGGCGTAATCGCTCGGCAGACTCATTGGAAAGGCATTCAATATATTGTGCCTGCTTTTCAGAAACTACTGAAAAAATATCCTCAAGCACATTTAATCTTGGCTAATGCAACAGGAGATTATAAAAAAGAGATTAACCTCTTACTTCAAGAACTACCTAAGAGTGCTTATACAGAAATAAGTTTTGAGCATGATTTACCTGCATTGTATCAGCTTTTTGATATATATGTGCATACACCCGTTGATGAATGTTGTGAAGCTTTTGGGCAGACTTATGTAGAAGCACTTGCAGCTAAGATTCCCTCTATATTTACACTATCAGGAGTAGCTCGTGAGTTTATTAGACATGAAAAAAATGCTTTGGTAGTCCCTTTTCAAGACAGCGATTCTATTTATCAATCTATGGTACCCTTGCTAGAAAATGAGCAACTTTGCAGTATGCTTAAAGAAAATGGGAAGGAAGATGTATTTAAACTATTTGATTTTGATAAGTTTGCCAATGAAACCATGAAACATTATGTATAGATACTCAAAATATGAACTCTTAAGAAAATCGTTTATACTTCTAAAAAATACTCGTAAAAAAGAACTGCGATTTTTTTCTACTTTTTGGTTTATTGTAAAGTATTTATTTCATCAAATGTTTTATTCAAAAACTGTTGAAATAAAAATTTCTACAATGACATTTAAGGGAATATATCTTCGCACTCATACCTCAGATTTAGAAGTTTTTTTACAACACTTTGTATATGAAGAACTTATTCATCCAGAAATCACTAAATTAAATAAAGTTAATCAGCTTTTAGACTTGGGTGCAAATATTGGATTGGCTAGTTTGATACTCTCTAAAATATTTCCTTCTGCCACAATGATAGCTATAGAATTAGAAAAAAACAACTTTGATTTAATGGTTAAAAACTGTCAGGGACTTATTGATGATAATCGTCTGATTCCTTTATGGGGAGCTTTTTTAAAGAAAAAAGACACTAAGGTTAGTATTCATAAAGGGCATTTAGGAGAATGGAATTTTTCTGTTCAAGAAGTAGTTTCTGATGATTTTGTTTCTGAAATTCCTGTCTATACTATTGAGGATATACAAAAAGAGTTAAATGGTGACTATCCTGATTTAATTAAAATGGATATAGAAGGTGGTGAGAATATATTCTTGAAAGATGATTCTTGGATGTCAAATATATTAGCTTCTTCATGTTTTTTAGTGGAGTTACATGGGTTTGAGGCTTATCTTAACTATTTTAAGCAATTATCTTTCAATAAAGTAAAGAATGCACACATATTGGGGAATATTGGATGACACAACCTATCAAGAATGATGAGTAAACCTCTAATCTCAGTAGTAATTCCCTGCTATAATGCAGAAAAATACATCAAGGAAACCATAGAATCAGTATTGACTCAGCGTTTTGAAGAGTTTGAGTTAATCATTATGAATGATGGCTCTACGGATTTATCTGAGAAAATTATTCAGGCTTTTGATGATAAAAGGATAAGATATTTTTATCAAAAAAATGCAGGTGTCTCTACTGCAAGAAATGAAGGGATAAAAAAATCTTTGGGTAAATACATTGCTTTTTTAGATGCAGATGATTTATACTTAGAGAATAATCTATCTAAGAAAGTAGAAATACTTGAATCAAATCCTTTTGTTAAGCTCATACATTCTGCTGAAATTAAATTTGATACCTTTACACAAAAGACTATTGAGATTGTAAAAGGTAAACAAGGAAATGTATTAGAAGATTTACTTTCACTTTCTAGCAATGTAATTCATAGCCCTTCCAGTGTAATAGTTTCCAAAGATACCTTGGATAAGTTAGGAGGTTTTGATACTCATTTATCAACTTCTGCTGATTGGGATATGTGGGTTAGGTTAGCCTCATTAACTGGATTTGCATATATTGAAGAGCCTCTGGTAAAATACCGTGTGCATCCAGCACAGATGCATCTCAATATCAGACGTATGGAAGAAGATATGTGCTATGCTTTTAAAAAAAATAAGGTAGCGGGATTATTTAAAAATAATCTTTTTTATCATTCTTGTTTATCCAATTTGTATTTGATATTAAGTGCCTGTTATTATGGAGACGAAAAAAATTATCTTAAATTCATCAAGTTTTTTTTCAAATCTTTTTTTACTAATCCGAAACCTATTATTCGTAAGGCATTACAAGTACTAAAATCAAAGTTTAAGAGATAATAGTAAACTTCTCTCTTAAATTCTTTAGTCTAAGAGAGAAGTTTAGAAATTACCGAATCTTAATACCCTCCACGGAAAGTATAAGTCTTAGCTACCTTATCAATCGCCACGATATAAGCAGCAATACGCATAGGTACTTTATATTCTACAGAAGTATTATAAACCTTTTCAAAGGCTTCACGCATAATCCTATCACTGCGTCTATGGATACGTTCTTCTGTCCATTTATAGCCTAGTCGGTTTTGAACCCACTCAAAATAAGAAACACTTACACCACCTGCATTTGCCAAAATATCAGGTACAGCCAAGATTCCCTTATCATTGATAACAGCATCAGCTATAGCTGCAGTAGGTCCATTAGCTCCTTCTACAATCATGCGAGCCTGTATTTTATGCATATTTTCTTCTATGATTACATCTTCTTTGGCTGCTGGAACAAGGATATCTACTTTAAGGGTAAGTAAATCACCTGCAGGTATTTTTTCTGCTCCTGTGAAGCCTTCTAAGCTACGGTTATTCTGCTCCACATAAGCAACAGCAGCCTCGATGTCTATTCCTTTTTCATTATAATAAGCACCAGACATATCACTAATTGCTAAGATATTCACACCTCGCTCGTGTAGCAGACGTGCAGCATGTGAACCTACATTGCCAAATCCTTGCACTGCACAGGTCGCTTTGTAAGGATTGATTCGGAGCTTTTCCATACCAGCCAATGCACAAACCATTACTCCTCTACCTGTGGCTTCTACACGACCAAGTGAGCCACCTAATACCAAGGGTTTACCTGTTACCACTGAGTTTACGGTCATCCCATGAGATTTAGAATATTCATCCATTAGCCAAGCCATTTCACGGGGTCCCGTGCCCATGTCAGGAGCAGGTATGTCTTTATCAGGACCAAATACATCAAGCATAGATAGTGTGTAGGCACGAGTCAATCTCTCTAGTTCACCAGCAGACATCTCACGGGGGTTACAAGTAATGCCTCCTTTAGCACCTCCGTAGGGGATATCTACTACGGCACATTTCCAAGTCATCCAAGCAGCAAGGGCTTGTACTTCGTTTAGAGTTACACCCATATCATATCTGATACCTCCTTTAGAAGGGCCTAAAATATTGGAGTGAACTACTCGGTAGCCTTGGAAAACTTCAATTTTGCCAGAATCCATTGTAATAGGTAAGCCCACAATCACTTGCTTAGTAGGTGTTTTGAGGATATTATACATCTCATCACTGATTCCTAGCAAGCGGGCAGCCTCATGAAAGCGGGACATCATAGAGTCGAGTGGATTCTCTTTATCTTTAATCGGAGCGGGTTCTATGTATGACATATAGTTTAAGGTTAGTTTTAATTTTTAGGTATATTGTGTATTATTAAAAAGAACATGTATCATAAGTAGATACGTATAATATTCTTTGATGCTTCAAAATTAGTACTTTGTCAAAAAATAATAGAACTTTGTTTAGAAAATTTTCAAAAATAAAGCAATAAAAGGAGCGCTCATCAATAGATTATCAAATCTATCTAAAAAACCTCCGTGCCCAGGCAGTGCTTGTGAAGAATCTTTTATCTGTAAACTTCGCTTGAGCATAGATTCTACCAAATCTCCGTGGGTACCAGCTATAGTGATAATTAATGCCAAGACAATCCATTGGATGAGTGATAAGTCGAGCAAATAAAAATGTAATAAAACAGCCATAAGAATAGCCATAAGGCCTCCTCCTATGCTTCCTTCCCAAGATTTTTTGGGTGAGATGCGTGGAAAAAGAAGCCTCTTTCCATAGCGACTACCTATAAAATAAGCTTCTACATCATGTATCCAGATTAAAAAAAATATCCCTAAGATAACTTCATATCGATAGTATCCTGCCGAAAAAACAGACCAGTGCAAGGCAGAAAAAGGCATCACTACATAGACTAGCCCAAGCAATAAAAAACCGAGCTGCTGAAAAGGGTTTGGATGTTCTTTTTGGTATAAAACCAAAATAAATGTCCCAGCAAATATAGGATATGCCCAAAAATAAAAAAGTTCAGGCAAAATACCCGCACTAATCATAAATGATCCTGTGTAGAATATAAAACCCATTAATAAGCCATAGTTTCTTAATAGCTTTTGTTTTTTATCAAATACTAAACTAAAAAATTCGTATTGGCAGATTATACATATCACTAGAAACACGAAGCCATAAGACCATTGATTCCAAATCATTCCTCCTAAGACTAGAAAGAATCCTAAAAAGCCATAAATGATACGATTACGAAGACTATCGGGTTTGGGGATTTCTTGTTGATTTTTATTCAAATTTGATGTCATTCTCTATTATATTACGAGCAGAAGATGCCACATCAGGATGAACATAGATTTCAAAATTACCATTTAAAATACTGTCTGCGTAAGCTGAATCTCTTTTATTAAGAATAACTGCATGTATTTCTTGGTCTAATAAAATGGCTTTGACTATTTCAGCTTGGTGTGAAAGCTTGGTGTTAAATACTTTTTCCCAGTTTTCCATATTTTTGTTTTTTATATCTGTTTAAAGAATCTTTAAAATAAGAAATAGTATTTTTCAATATCTATATTTCTGATAATCAGACACATATATCTATAAACTATCCATCCCTATTGCATAGGAAATGATTTAAAATAAATGGGCGGACGCGTTATATTTGAAGTGTAATAATAAATAAAACCATATCTACCCTAATCAAAACAAAATTAGTGAAAATTGGTCAGAAATATAGTCATATTTATCTCAAAATGCTTTTTTAATTAACTCTGTAGCTCTAAATTTCTTTTACTTATCAAAAAATCTACAAAGGTTACGCTACTCTATAGCTAAAAGTCAAAAAACACTCAAATTAGATGCGATTAACCTAGCATTTTATCAACTTTATAGAATACCTTTGGGTTAGGCTGTTTAGAATTTCAAATATTCTTCGTAGAGTTTTGTATTTTTTTTTTACTAGAAAAAAAATATAAAGTTGTGAAAAAATTTAAGTTTTAGTTTACATTATTCTAAAATTTTAATTGCTTGATAATCAACCCGTTATTATTATACTTTGTAAAACACCACCAATTGCTTTATGTTCCATTGCATTTGTTTGATGGTACAAAATTGGAGAATCAAAACTAAAAAAAATAAGTCAAAGACTTGTCTTTGACCTACAAATAAAATTGTATTTCATTAAAAATTATAACTAAATCCCAAAAGTCCATAATTGATAAGTGTAAAATTATACACTTCGTCATTCTCTGCTCCACCTTCCAAAATACGATAACCCAAACGTAGATTTGTATTCTCTGCAATTTTATAAAAAGCAGCCAATTCGAAATCAAAAGCTCTTCCTTGTGGTGCAGCTAGTCCGTCGCCTTCCAAAATAAATCCTATTTTTTTGCTTACATTAACAGAAGCGTACAAATTTATGATAGGAACAAAACCAACATTTGACTTTTTAGAAGAAATTCCATTTTGCTGCACTTCAATAAAAGCATCACGAATTTTTGCTGTCAAACCTACACCCAAACGCACTTTATCCGTTACCACAAAATCATAACGATAAGTCAAGCGATAAGAATTGAATTGATAATTCACTTTTGTATCTACCAAAGGCAAAAAATTTCCTTCAAAAAAACGAGTAGGTTTATCAAAAATTCCATTATACGAAACTCTCAAAGGCGCAAAAAGTCCAAAAACGTTATGGCGATTATTGAAGCGATAACCCAAACGAATGCGATACGCAAAAGACACATCATTATCAAAATTTCCACTTTCTACTACATTAAAACGAGTTCCGTCAGTTCCAGAAACTTGAATTTTATTATACCCTGTTTTCAAAAGGTTAAATTCTGCATCTGCCATAAATTGAGCCGAAACAGAAAAAGAAATGCCACAAAAGAGGCACAAAAAAGCCATTGAGCGAATAATAGATTTCATAAAAATAGAGTTTAAAAAATAGGTTTAGAACACAAACAAAAAAATAGAATCCTATTTAATTAACTTTTATAAAATAGTTTTATTTATTAATATATTTATTTAATTTGGTTATCTGACAATTTTTGTGGACTTAGTCAGAAATAGCTAATGCTCTCCATCTAAGGTGTTCAAATTTGGTCATACCAAATGCTGCTCTTCTTATACTTCTAATTAGGTTATTTAGTCCTTCTGTTACGGCATTGGATAGAGAGTTTTTGACATAATTAGCTATATATATAGTTGTACTTTT
>Ga0163144_10017275_pt1 | contig 14702 bp, 16 predicted proteins | sample OliLak19BULKMAT1_FD_123175 | JGI IMG/M metagenome (GOLD analysis project Ga0163144, IMG submission 123175) | Freshwater microbial mat bacterial communities from Lake Vanda, McMurdo Dry Valleys, Antarctica - Oligotrophic Lake LV.19.BULKMAT1 | ecosystem: Environmental > Aquatic > Freshwater >... | reverse complement strand
TGAGTCCTGTACTCGCTCGTCTTTTTTATTTAGATCTATGTGCTCGATCGCTGGGCAAACGAACAATACTGCACTTATTCCATCTGCAACATTTTCTAATAGCTGGTCTCGTTCTTGAGGTTCACTGTTAGCTGGAGCAAATGGCGAATCATCCAAAACTGATCCAAACCCGAGTACGTAATGAATACCTACAAGTACTTGAGATAGTCTGGCTAGGCTTAGTACATTATTCGATCTTGCAAAGCTACGAGCTTCTGGCCACTGACAACTCGGTACATTTAGAGAAAAGTAGGGGTTCCGAGCATCTAGCCCAAACCGCCCTAGCTCTGCATCTATAATGTTCATTACATCCTGAGTCCTACAGCTTTTTGGACCTTTAGGAGTGTTTGGTTGGCTGTTTCGTTCATGGCAGTTTCTGACAATTCAAGCTTTTGCAAAAGTGACTGTTCGTCTACATCTGTAAGCGCTTCTTGGAAATTGGTCAAAAACCCTGCAACGACATCTGCGACTGCCGATTTAAGATCACCATAGCGGTCTTTGCCTGTCCACTCGTCTTTTACGTCTTGTGGGGACTTGCCAGATAGTAGCTGATAAATCTGCAAGAGATTGGTTATACCTGGCTGATTGTCCCAGTCCCAGTTGATAACTCCGATACTATCAGTCTCAGCGCTTTTAATCTTCTTAGTAGCTTCTTCAGGACTATCACTGAGTTGTATTGTGCCCGAAGGGTCGTCGACGCTTTTACTCATCTTTGCAGTAGGATTTCGGAGGCTGCGAATCCTTACACCTTCTAGACGCTTTGCGAATTCGAGCTGTTTTTTCCACTCATCTGGCACGGTAAATAGTTCACCGAATTTGTTGTTGAGCCGTATGCCTAGGTCTCGTGCAAGTTCCAGATGTTGCTTCTGATCATCGCCTACTGGTACGTATTTTGCGCCGTATAATAAAATGTCTGATGCCATTAAAACCGGGTAGTCAAAAAGGCCTGCAGTTACGGCTGATTCTCGATCCTCCTTCGCCTTATTTATGAGTGTGTAAATCTCAGATACCGCTTCGGGAGTTGAAACAGCTCTACCGTCTAAAGATTCTAGATGCTTATCTCTCATATACTCAAGGTCTTCTTTAAACAACCCCGATTTATCCTTAAATTGAGTCATTTTTGATAATTCGCCAAAATATGCAAAGTTATTTAGTATGACCGTAAGCTCGCTATGTGCCGATATGTAGCTTTGGCGGTACATGTAAAAGTCCGGGTTATCGATTGGCATACCTGCTGCAACAAAAACACGAAGGTTTTGCATGGTCTGGGCATAGAGTTTTGAGTGATCGGTGTCGCCAGTAAAACTATGTAAATCGGGTGCAAATAGATTAACTTGGTATTCGCCCAAGTGTGCTTTTTGCAGTTCGACCATTGGTAGTAGTGCACCCAGATAGTTGCCAAGGTGGTATTCGGCATTGGTCCGTAGTCCGGTTAAAATCGTCTGTTTCATTGTTTGTATTATACCTTTCTATGGCCTTTTATTCATAGATTTCATAAAGCGCGCGTGCTTTACCGTAGTATGCTGCCCAAATTTGGTCGCCATAACTAAAGTGCCACCACTCACTGCCTAAGGGTGCAAAGCCTGCTACGAGCATGGCATCTCGAAGTATTTTTCGGTTCTCTACTTGTTTAACTGATAAGCCCTCATAATCAGCCCATGCAATGTCCTCACCCTTGTTTACTTCACAGCCCATGTCCACGGTAGTTCCAGTCGTATCTCGAAGCATGACGTCTACCGCTGCCCCAACAGTATGAGGTGGCGACAATTGCGACGGGTCACTAATGTAATCTCTGGCCATTTCAATTAGTTCGACTTCACGCATGGCTGGGTATTTACTTCGAAACCCATCAAGTACATCATTAAAAACTTTTCTCTGAACTTCTAAAGGTCGAAAACCAGCTTTCAGTACAAGTGTATAGCCTTGTGACTTTAGTCTTTCATTAGCTGTTAACAGCTTTTGGGCAACACTCTGTCTAGTCCAGCCCTTTAAGGTATTGTGTACAAGAAACTCTTTGTATGCCATACCCTCTTCATCGAGCTGTTCGTCTTTCCAAATTGGCTCAATTACCATCCCAGCGTTAATAAGGAAATCTTCAGATACGAGAGACTCTCTATTCTCAAGAATTGGTATTCTAGTGAAATACTCCCTCGCTATGTAGTATTTCCACCTATCCGACTTATGTACTGCCTTTAACTCTGATAAATTTTTTAGGTATTTATTCATTTCATCTTCCTTATTTGCTCGAGTTGCTTAAACTCGGCTGTTACTTCTGAAATAGGTCTTTCAGTTACTCTAGCAGGAATATATAGCCCCGCACCAGGTGTGCCGTTTGCTCCATTTCTGATTGCAGAATATTGAGAGGTATAGTTAGGCGTGTTCGATTCCGGCGTACCAACAAAGAACAGTTGTGGCAGACTACCTAGTTTTAGCACTAGCCTAGTCTGTACGGTTTTCTGCGGAACACATACTGTATCAAATTCTGCTTTTGATGCATTAACACTAGAAGAAGCGAGAGTTTTTTTTGCACATGCAACATCTGACGAAACACGTCTGTACTCAGCTTGAAGCGATAATAGCTCCTCCATATCGTCTGTTTGTGAAGCAGCTACTACGAACCTAACCCCAGCAGCGGGTACAAGCTTTACGTTAAGTATTTCCGGCAGTTTCATGCCGGCTTCAACAAGAACGCTGTACATAGCGTTCATCAATGGCATAATGCCATTTATGTACTTGACCATAGTGGGACCTGAAATGTGAGTTATCTTGTCTGTCCCTAGGTTGATGGCTTCTGTCACGAAATCGATTAGTATATTCATGACGTTGGGTATGATTGCACCCTTTGTTGGGTCACTCCCTAGTAGTAGAACATCCTCTACATTCCCAGGAAGACTAAATATATCCTGAGGCATACCTTTAGACGATATCGTCCTCGTAAATTGCGAGGCAAACTGCGGTAGTAACTCGCTAACTATTTGTTCAACGGTTTGCTTGTTAGAACCAACAAACTGGCTATCGGACTGCACTGTAGTATTTCCAAAAGCAGAGACAATAGAACTAATACATGCATCGTTTAGTGGCGTACCTAAATTTACTGTGTTTACGAGACTAAGGGTCCGTGGACAAGCAATTTGCACTGGTTCAGTTAGCTCATCTACCATTAAGTGCGGAAAGTACAGTCTATCTCGCTCACCATAGTTCGCGTCAACGAGCAACATGTTCATACCTAGCGATGCAAGGATTAGATCTGCACCAAACATGTTACCAATGTGGGCTGATCTTTTTATTGATACATTTGGGTTTTTATTTTCAGACAATAACTCGCCTAAAGGCATGCTGTCGTCAACTTGAATTAGTATTTCTGGGTCTTTCATTAGTAAGTTCTCTTCTAAGATTAATAAATGGTACCTCTACTTGTGCTATATGCCAGCGGTGCTTATATGTAAAAAACATACTTCTCCTTAAAATTGGTTCAATCAAAAAAACCGGCTCTCTTTGCTAGAAAGCCGGTTTTGGATGATCGTTATTAAATGATTTAGATAACTACAAACACAGCTCTAGCAGTGAAGCCATAGCGGTGAAACCACTTGTTTGATTTGTTGAAAGTTACCATGAAATAGACTATATCATGCTTTTGGTTGCTTGTCTACAGAAGGATCGACTAAGCTTCTACGATACATGAGAAACAGAGCAAAACTACCGTTCAATAATAGCCACGTAGCAGGGTACCCTACGGATACAAAACTATAGTTTTTGAGTGCGAGTATGGCAATAATGAACCTAAAAAAGTTTGTAATATAGCTAGATAGCGTCTCTGTGTACGGTGCATGCCAGCTTTTCCGGATTGTTGGTATAAAACTTAGTATTTCTGTAAGTACAATAAATATCATAGATAATACTGGGCGCTTAGCAAACAACCAAAGCATAAGTGACACCATTGATAAGGCAAGATATACGTAGTCCATCCTAGTGATATCTTTATCTTTATTTTTAAGTGCAAAAAACAGTATAACTAGACCAACCGTGCCCGCTGAAAGAGTTACATACATACCAGGGCCACTTTGTGATTGAAACTGTATCCCAAATGCCACGAAGGCAATAATTACACCTACAAACCAACTAAATACGTGCGGTTTAGTCTTCTTTTTTATGGTATCGCGAAGATATGGAATATAGCCGACCACCATCATTGCAATAGCAATAATGCTAAGTATGGGCTTAATTTCACTCATACAATTCATCTGCCTTTTTATCTAGTGCCGATACAAAAAAACCAATAGTATTTTCTGATGGTAGAATACGCCATGCCTCTTGATTTTTAAGTTCTGGCATAGTTTCGAGATTAAGTGACTCTTCCCGTATATGTACAGTTATACCTAAGGCTTTTTTTATGACTCGCTCGTTTTCGTTTTTGTTTAGTGTGCAAGTAGCGTATATGAGCCTACCCCCCGGCTTGAGAAGTTTCCAGGAGCTTTTGAGTATACCAATCTGGAGCTGTTGAAGCCGCTTTACCTTGGCGGGACTCCATGTTTCTAATAGTTTTGTGTTGCCACCAAGTATGACACCTTCCCCGCTGCATGGTGCATCTATGAGTATTCTATCAAACGATTCCGCTTCGTAAGCGCGGTCTATGAACCTTGCATCGTATTTAGTTACTGCACTAATTGTGCACATATGTTTTTTCAAAAGTTTCACGAGGCGGCTTAATCGTGGCGTAGAAAGGTCATTGGCATGGTATTCGATGCCTGGAACTAGTTTGTTCAAATAGAGGCCCTTCATGCCTGGGGCTGCGCAGACGTCAAGGACTCGATGACCCACCTTTGTGTCCAACAATAACACGGCCGTCATACTGGCAAGGCTCATAGATTCAGCCTGTAGGTTTGCGAGAGTTACTTTTGTGTCTGTTTGTCTGGCAAAAAGAAGCCAATTAATATTTGTGCCAGATATTTGGTCATGATGGTCAAAAAATGAAGGTTTTGGTTGCACCAAATCAACATAAATCTCTTGCCCGGCTAGATAATCTATAACTTCTTTGACGTTACGCACGAGTTCTCTTATCGTTCATTTACACTAGTATACTGCAATATGGGCATGCCATCACTCGGTCAGCAAATTTTGTTATATAGTTATCTATATGATATAATACTGTTATGAAAGAGAGATACGTTCATCCCGAGTTTATTCCACCTACTGAGAAGCGCCTACATGATATGTGGCGAGGATGTAGATACTCTCTTGTAACAATAGGGGCGACTGTTGGTGACCCCTCGACTTTGGGTGATCCAAGGCTGCAAGTAGACATGTGGTGCACGGCTTACCCTACTGGCGTATTTTCAGATATTGAATTACCACCTGTTGACACTGCAGTTACCAGTGCAGACCAAACCGAGCTTGCAATAAGCACCGGAGAGGTAGCGCTTGCTGTACTTTGTGACAACTGCGTCTATAATGTTGAACCTAGCTATTAGGATAGGCATTGCTACGCAGTACCTATGAAGACTAAACTAAGTTAATCGCTGTGCTATACCTGGCTAGTTAACAACTAAGTATCAATAGTGCGATAAGGGCTCTGACCCGATGACCCGCCAGCAACCTGCTTTTTGTTAGGCTCTACTTTACCCGTATACTGGAAAAGATAGTGCGTATCACAACAATAAGCTCCTTTTTTCCGGTTTCGGAAAGCAAATAGAAGTTATAGCTGCTGAATGTAACTTACCTTGTTGTGATGGTCGATCTAGTAGGGCTAGAAGTCGTTCCAACTGAGTTTGTTAGGAATGCAAAGGTTGAGTCGAAAATGCCGACATGGTGTCTTGCCTGTAATGAGCCATCTTCATTAAAATAAAAGTGGCTTGGATGCACAGGTACATCTGCAATGATGGGGAGGATCCTGAGTATTCTTTTGGTGGATGGTATTTTGAGCTCATCACGAAGCCTAGTTAGTGCTTCGGGATCATGCAAATCATCGTCATCCGGTGCTAGACCATGGAGAGCAATTGATACGCTAACAATTTCGTGCCTGACAACTCGGAGTAAACCGCTAAGAGATATTTTGTGGTCTATACAAGCTGTTCTGGGTGTGCGGAGCGATAATTCATCTACGCTTTCTACATCTTCGCAGTCTTGCACGACTACAAGGGTCTTTAGGTCCGGTAGTATTACCCTGGCGTGTCTTTCTCTTGTCGTTATGGTACCCCTCGTAAGCCGTTCGTAGTTAGATACCCCTGCAAATTCCGGGTCGTCCATTGGTCTTTCGAAAAGGTCATTGACTCGGTCGATAGGTCTTGCGCTGTGTGTCATTCAGACCATTATTGCATATTTGAATCACGCAGTAGAGCGATTTGCACAATAATATACTAGACCGTGTAACGACTTGTTTAGTGTAGAAGGTATACGTATACTTCATACTATGGAATTCATAAAGTTATATTTACTCAGTTTAGGCAGTCTACTCGTAATTGATAGCCTATGGCTCGTTAAAGTCGCACCAAAATTTTACAAAAGCAATATTGGGCATCTCATGGCGCAGAACCCAAATTTGATTGCGGCTGGATTATTTTATGTCATATATATATTCGGCTTGGTGGTATTTGTCGTGCAGCCTGCCGTAGCAGACAAGTCTGTATTATTCGCAGCCACAAGAGGGGCGCTATTTGGACTCGTCGCCTATAGCACATTTGATCTAACTGCACATGCCGTGTTTAAAGATTGGCCGCTAAAAGTAACTGTTATTGATATGCTCTGGGGCACAATTTTAACAGCGGGCGTATGCAGCCTCGCGACCTGGTTGTATTTGAAGTTTCTGTAAGATTATTTCCCAGGTTCAGACATGGGAGTTGTTTTTGCTTGGACTTCTTTAAAGTCGCGTACACGTTTCAAAATTTGGGCTCGGATGTATTGCTAGTGCCTTCTCGATATCTAAGATCCAGTCAAGCACACTCAAGCACCCAGAAATAGTAGCTTACCTTGCACGGTCATCAGTAGGCGTATTTATCAATGTGGACCCAGATGTACTAGAGGCTAGGCTTGGGCACGAACGATTATCTGCACTAAATAATCCTGATAACCTCAGCTTTACAGCATTATACAAAATACGTGCGGAATTTTATCGTGCTGCAGCACAGTTAGTGCTTGACGTACCCCCCCTAGAAGTACCTAACGATACATTAGAGAGGCTCATTCTGCTCCGTGCAGAAGTATAGGCCGTGGCATAGAACTACTAATTGTAATTTAAAGATACGCAGAGATGTTGCTCCTGGCTGTTTCGCAGACGTATACAAAAAACCAGGTTGACTAGGCAGATAGTACTATATGATTAACGGCCAAGACTGGGATATGTAGCATACTTCCATCTGGGATGTTGTCAAAGTATGGCAATAGTGTCGCTTCGCCTACAGCCATGCATAGAGCTCTGACCGTATTTGGTGAACCTATTAGCCTACCGATAGATAATCTACTGTAAGTAGTGAACACACCCTCAAATGTCAGTCCATAGAATTCTGTGTAACTTACTCCTCTGTCTCTATCAATTTTTACCGGCAATAAAAAAGCTCTACTTGATTCTACAAAATATTTTTTCCCATGCATATCTAACTCTCCAGCTGCGAAATCAAGTTCTGCTAATAATTGATCATCAGCAGTAGTATGGTCGAAAGCTTGAGGGGATACAGCATCTGCACGAAATCTAGAAAGTTCAATAGGGTCACGCGGTGTCTCAAAGGAATTTATAATCATTTTGCACTAATATACGCCAACACAACTAATTGATCAAGTAGCATAGTCTTCCCCTACTGTAGCTATTTACTTTAACTTAAGTACAGATACACCCCGACATTTTTCCAGCACCCATTGAGTAACCCCTAACCCTATAATTATGTGTACTGGAATGCTCGTATACCAGACAGAGCATTTTATAGTATCACTACAACTTATCTAAAAACGTAACGGCTTCCTGGGACATTAGTGGCTTTCTGTGCCATATGTTTAGGATGCGCCAGTCTATCCAGGTGTGGGCAGAACCTTCTGTTTCAATTGTGCGAAGATATTTTACCCCTGAATAATCTTGCGACTCACCGAATAGGCTAGTACTAGATTTTGGCAATGATGATTTATTTATGGTAGTCCATCTGGTACGAGACTCCGCAAAGCTCTGCCAAGTGAAGCTCGGGTCGGAACCACCAACACCACCACCGTAGGGGACTGTGATATCTTTGGTCCCGTGCATCATCAGAAGCGCTGCAGGCATTTTGGGCGTTAGTATGTTGTTATTGGCCCCCATACTACCCGAAGAGATAGCGGCGCCACCAAAGCTTTCAGGGTGTTCTGAAATAGCACGAAGCGTAAGCATAGCACCGTTAGAAAAACCTACTAGGAATGTATTGTCTGGCGATATGCCATAAGTATCACCAAATGACTTGGCTAGAGCTACAATATAACCGATATCATCTTGTTTATTGACCCAGCCACTGCCACAGCAAAATGATGCGTTCCAGCCGGGTCGCTCACCTTTATGCATTGGTTTAACGGCATCAGGAAATAGGATAACAGTGCTATTGTCGACCACATTCTGTAGACCAGTAAAATATGCAAAACGCCTCCCGTTTCCTCCAAGTTCATGTATACCAATGATAAGTTTAGTAGGTCGGTCCTTGGGAATGAACTTAACATAGCTACGATTTGTACCTGAATGTTCAAAGGTATGCGATTTTTGAAAAATTACCTGCTTATCAGCATTAGATAGTGAAAAGAACACCACAAGTAAGGCCACGCAGAGTATAAATATCAGAACATAAATCATTATTTTGTATCTCTTCTTAATACATAAAGCATGAAGCAAACTAAAACTAACGTCAACTTTACCGGTTATAAATAAGCACTACACAGACAATGGTTGCCGATTACCATAAACAGGTCATTACATTTAGAGGGTTATTTGGGGCGTGTATATAAAAGGTGTTTTGGAATCCATTTTCCTTCGCCATATGCAAGATAATAGTATTTTAGTTTCTAGAAACTACTGGTTATAGAATATGAAGATGATTTCGAAGGCTAAATACTAAGTTATTTAATTGTCTATACCATTTTTTTCAGCTAACCACCTTGTATAGCCACTATCTGCACCCTGCACAATTGCATCTTCCTCAGAATCTGTCACAGGCACGCTTGATCTACCTTCAAAAAATACAATTTTGTCTAGGTTAGTGCTATCTACAAAGAGTCGCCATTCTTCCTGCAAGACTGCCCACTGCGGGTGAGCAGGATCAGTAGTATGAGAAGTGCCTATAAACCCAAAGTAACTATCAGGTTCATGTGAAGCTATTACATATGGGTGCCCACGATCTGGCAGTTGTTCAATCTCTGTATATACTTGTCGCATCTCATCGTGTGTTCGAAACTTTTCCATACCTCTATAGTACCGCAATACTGTATGTCCCAGTGTAGATTCGGTATTTAAATAGCGATAAATATTCGCAATGGCAAAGCCCCCGCTGGTGTGCGGGGGCAGTATAGGTCTTAGAAAATAGCACCAAAGTTACTTTCAAAACATAAAATTGGTGCTATCTCTAGTCGGGGAGCATGCAAATGGCTCATACAGTATTTTTATACTTACCCGACTAGAGTGGTGTGTAATTGAACCGGTACACACACCAAAAGTACCGCTAGAAGGACCCACTCCTTTCTCTTTAGCTTATGACTACACTTACGGGCAGGCTCTTGCTGTTTTCGTAAAGCCAAGTACGATAACCGTGTTGAACATTGCGGCGCAAGCCGTCAGCAGTACAGCGAATGATCTGCCCCCGGAAGGGAAATCACCAATTGTGAATATTGCCAACGGGGCCACCCACAACGAGCCCACACCTGCTACCACAGCCAACAAAGGCATATTCGGCTGTATCAGTGCAAAGCACACCCATACACCGAACGGTATGCCGGCGCCGATTACGATCACTATCCCATTGGATGCAGTAGGCATTGCGCCTATGGCCACTGTCATCAATAGGACATGCAATACACACGTCAACATGATTACGAACTTCTCCACGCTCGTCCTAAGCACTTTGTCATCCTTCTCCACTGCACTCGGTCAAAAGCGGATTGCTTTTTGTTTTACCGATTTTGCAGTGGCTTGATAGGTATCCATACCATACACATCAAGTCACTACAAAAATACCGCCGTATGACAGGCGGTATATAATCTAGGAATCAATCAATAATTACGCTAAATAAGTCACCGCCTGCGTGGGTAAATAATAATATGTTATAAAAGATAAACACTTCATATTACTTGATGTTAACATGTACCCACTACTATGTCAATGTTTTGAACAGTTTAAAATTAGTTATTGTATCGTGTTTTTCAGATATTCACGGTTAGTTAGTACATAATGCCCTGTAAACGTGAATAGTGTACAGAACACTACTTATATGTTACTGTGATGTATCTGTTCTTGAACATTTCTTGAACTGTGTACATTGGAGTCTGAATGAATCTCGATATTGATAGCTTGCCAGTTACAGCACATTTTTTTAACCGTAATCTGGCCGATATTCCGCTGATGCTGCAAACCGGCATCGAAGCTCTGCAGAACGACGGCATGTTAAGAGGGTCAGAGAGCATCGGTATCGCTTTGGCTAAGCCAGTATCGGGCCAACTGTGTGAATGGAGCTGGGATAATCCTTATGACTTCACGTGGTTCGTAGCCGGTTGGGGACCAGAAGCAAGAAGGTTCATTGCAAATGCAGTGAGAAAGCTCCGTCCAATGTTGCGTGAAAGGATGGACACTTTGCAACTTCGTATCCATCGACCAGACGCTTTCAGGAATGCCGTTAAGTCGGCCAACACGAAAGGCAACTTCCCGTGGGGAGATTACCCGTGGGGTGGTGCAACGTTCGTACGGGTTGGCGATATGGTCATCCCCGTTGCAGTAAGCGGCGACTTGCCTGAAGTTGAAGACGACGCAGTCGCCAAGATAATCGGAGGCTTCGTAGGCGCATACATCCTCAAGGCAGCTAGGCCTGAAGAGTTCGGACCGAATTCATGACTCCAAGACCCCGTACACTGAGAGCCCCGCGCCCTCGTGTGCGGGGTTTTCTCATTTGAACGATTGGTGGCTGTGTTATGCTTTATGTTATTTCGCGTTCTTCACGACAGTACAAGATAGTTTGAATATTCATAGTGTGCGGCCCTTATTCCATCGTGCTTTTGGTTAGTCAGTTTATTTACACTAAACTAGAGATATGGCTTACAGTAGAACGACCCCCAACCGCGATGCTGATGTAATGGAAGCACTTCGTCATCACTTAGAGCACACACGTATAGAACGTACTACAAAGGTTGATGAAATAATCGATGGACTTGAATGTTCGCACCCTGCAACCCTACTGGCGGCCGAAATAGTAATACGGCAAGCGTTAACTAAAACGGATGCAAACCCATTCGAGTGGTTTAAGGCGCCACTATTTGGACATCCGAGACCTACGGAAATACTTCCCGGCATATTGAGTTCATTTTTTACTGGTACTAAGGACCCAATACATGAAGCACTTGTAGCTACAGGAGAGTTCTATCAGTATTGGGACTTTCAAGATGCTGCGGGTGCCTTGGGCATACCGGAGCGATATGGCTATGAGCGCCAACCTAGTGGGATTTTGGCCATGAATCGAGTGCTCTTATGGCAGTCTTCTCGATTTGCCGATGAAGAATGGCGTGAGGTGTACATGACTCCGAACGGCGATGCTATACGATCAGTTATCAGTACAGGGTGGATCCTGATATATGCGGAGCTTTTGTCAGAGTACGTCGAAGAAATGGCGGTGAATAAACACAATAAAAACAATTCTGTAGCCATAGCAGCAATGGTCAACGGTCGAGAGTCCTTAGCTTTTGAATTTCTGAGAAAACATAAACCTATCGCTACTAATGACTCAGCTATAGTAAACTAAACTTCTTACTAGTATCTTTTATATGGACTTGAAAAGATCATCGAAGGACCCGCACTATGCCCATAACAATCAATTCCTCTTTTGTGTTTGGTTTTTACCAAAGAACATAACAAAAACCATCCTCGGAAGGGTGAAATTAGTTAATATTTGCTATTACTAATACTAAAAACCTGCCTGAGAAGGCAGGTTTAAAAATGTGGCTCTTCGTCTATATTTTTTGCTTAATAGTCGATAATCAGCAACGAGGTACCGATGTCTGGTAGTATACATAACTAGAATGTACGTACCCATAATCACCGGTAGAAAAGTACTGGCCCCAATACCATACACTAGAGTAGTAGTTGCCAGTCATGGCCTGTCCGTAAACCCAGCAGCTCATAGTAAATTTCGCACCAAAAGTACCGTTCTTAACAGTCGCTTTTACATTTAGTTTAGTATTAGGAGCATAGTAGATTTTTGTAATAGAACCGTACTGGTTATACAGTATGGACGTACCTGCACTAGCACGTGCGCCTAATGCCGTAAAGGTTGCCAACATTACCGCCGCAATAGCTGTAATTGAAGTAACCTTTGACATGACTTTGGACATATTTGTTTTTACAAATGTTGTGCTTTGCATAAAAACTCCTTTATTGATAAATGTAACTCTCACTATACTGCAAATAATAGCGCTTGCAAGGAGCTGGCATACGCTATATATTGTGTTTAACTACATATTTATGCTGTTAATTTTGGGGTACCTTAAATTTAGTGAATAACAGATGTATAGTGTTTTTGGAACTAGTTATATAATGTTCTAAATTCTACATCGTTTATGTAATCACATTAGAGATTTATCATCTAGATTGCCCAGAGGGACAATGGTAACACCCTGAGATACTCTATAGCAGTGTAGGATATGGGAGCCAAGAGATATACGAAGTACACTGCGGATGTTTGCTACACAACAAAAAAAGAAAAAGCCCACCTGAGTCGGAACAATTTTTTGGCCTGACGCTAAGACTGGCTTTTTGCATACAAGGAGATGAAGCATCTTGCTAGATTCGTGTACAGGTTGGATTTCTTCTGAGGCGTATGGTGCAGAAGTTTTACTAGTGCGACACCAATTTTAATATGGGGTGAGACCCTTGTTCCCCTATTTCCTACCTAATATTCCACTAATTAACCCCTAAGGGAACGGACTTCTTTTCCGGGATTTACGACTATGGGAAAATGTCCACTAATAGTTGAGCAACATGAATTTACAGATCTCAAGGTTTGATCTTATAAGCACTGGATTCCTAGATGACATTATTTAGCAGATGTAAAGGTTTAAACTTTTTAGTACCACAAAAAATAATTCTGCTTCGCACAGAAGTATAGTACGTGCAAATACACTGTAACAATTCGACTACTATTTTAATATTCGATTATTGAGTAATAAAATAGCCCCCATAGGGAGCTATTTATAGCTAAGTTACACTAAATATTATTGGGCAAAATTTTGACTGCGGATGTAGATGGTAGTGTATGAAGATCTGAAACTGCTACAACTCTACTGTAATCCTTAATACCAAATCGTCGTTCAGCAGGGTGAGAAGGTAAATCATTCGTGTACGTGTCTTTTATTTCGTCAAATCTTTCGCCTATACTAAATGCAGCTGCGAGTGTTTCCAAATGCGCCATAACACGAAATTCTTCAATATCCGAGCTAAGCAGTGGAACGGATTGCGTACAGTAACTTCCGATTACACCTTCACCTATATCTGTAGCGCCACGAATGAGTCTCCTATTCGTAAAATGACCGGCGTACCTTCTAGCAGCGTTCCTAATACGGATGACGCCTGTAGTTTGGGCATTTTCCGACCCGATAACGTATGTTCCAGTCATTTTGTTAAAAGAGCCTTTAATGACGTCTTGAGGCTGTGGTGCTGTGAAACTTTTTAATGCATTTACTATATGCTCATCCCATGGTCCTAATGGTACTTCGACTTTATATACACATGCTGTGGGGTCATTAAGGGTACATGAATCAATTCGCTCTCCTACTTGCCATCCAGCAATAAGCACCTCCTTACGCGGTGGCTTGCCATCCTTAAGTGTTCTTTCACCAATAACTAAACCACCGGTAGTACCACCATCACCGAATCGACCACTTTCTAAGATCACACCGAAAGTTGAAATACAACGTAAATCAGCCGGGTCTGGTGTACTAATTGCTATGTCGCTACTTTTTCTATTGTTATACATTACGTCTATCGGTAATGCATTTAGAAATGATGTTAAAAGTTGTTCATTCTGTTTGAATGTATCAGAATCATAGCGAGCAAAGTCTATAACTAGTCCTGCCGTTGTACGCATATCACGTACACGGTCCATTTGGTCCCTTAAGGACTGTATCGTAGGATCTAATTCTCTTGTCATATATATATTATAGCATTATCGGTATTATAATGCAAGCCTAAGAGTTATCGGCAACCTAACCATCCGGTTATGGAGCCCCTGCTCATGCCTGGATTATACTGGCGGTGGATAGCACGGCCAGCCGACTACTCCACCGCCCTTGTGGCTCGTGATTGTATGGATGGATAACTACTTCTGTGAATATGTGTTTACACTGAAGAGTCTAAAAAGACGAAAAGTAGTTAAGTTATTACTATAAGGTTCGACCTTATAGGTACAGTGTTGTGCTAGAAGAAATTACATATGATCTGGTAGATACATAATTAGCATTATTTTGCTCT
>Ga0163144_10017273_pt1 | contig 14703 bp, 11 predicted proteins | sample OliLak19BULKMAT1_FD_123175 | JGI IMG/M metagenome (GOLD analysis project Ga0163144, IMG submission 123175) | Freshwater microbial mat bacterial communities from Lake Vanda, McMurdo Dry Valleys, Antarctica - Oligotrophic Lake LV.19.BULKMAT1 | ecosystem: Environmental > Aquatic > Freshwater >... | reverse complement strand
CTCGACACCCTGCGCAGCGAGATTGCCGAGTTTCATAAGTCCTATGCCGAAGCGTCGGTCCTGCGCGACAAGCTGTCGGGCGACCGCGCGGCGCTCGAATCGTTCGGCGAGCGCGCCACCACGCTGCTCAGCCGCACGCCCGAACTCGAGTCGAAGATGGACGCCGTGCTCAGCAAGATGGCGACGGTGGACGAAGGCACCAAATCAGCGACCCGGCTGGGCGAATTGGCCGCTGAACTCGACGCCCAGCTGACACGCGTCGGCGCGCGCCTGCAGTTCATTGAAAAACTCGAAGGCCGCATCAACAACCTGCACGTCGTCACCTCAGACGTCGACCGCAAGCTGGCCGAACAACTGGCGCGGCGCAACGAAGTGGAGAGCCTGAAGAGCCTGTGCGACACGCTGGGGACGCAGGTGGGCGATGCGCAGCAGAAGCTCGACGGCGTGGCGGCGCTCCAGGCGCGGCTGCTGCCGCTGACCACGCAGGTGGCGACCCTGGGCGAATCGATCACGCGATCGCAGCAACTGGTCGAGACCGTCAAGCAGGAAGAGAGCGTGGTGCACGAACAGAAGGCCCGCCTCACGGAATTGGTCGAGCAGAGCAAGACCCTCGCGTCGGAAACCAGCGAGCGTCTCAAGCAGGTCCAGACCGTGGGCGACGAGCTCGGCCGCGCGGCGGCGATCAAGGAAGAGTTGTTCACCGAACTCGCCCGCGTCCAGGCGCGCCAGCGCGATGCCGTGACGCAGACCGAAGCGGCGGAAGATCAGCTGAAGCGCGCCGAAACCATGGTCAAGCAGCTCGAACAGCGCCGCACGCAGCTGGCGTTCTCCGAGAAGAAGATCACGACCTTCGAGTTGCGCCTCACCGACCTGACCCGGGCCACCGAGGGCGTCGAGCAGAAGATCAAGCTGATCGGCGAGAAGGAAGCCCTGGTCCAGGCGGTCAAGGCCGAGGTCGAAAGCGTCCACAAGATCAGCAGCCGCAGCAAGGCGGACCTGCAGTTTGTGACCGATCATCGCGGCGAGGTCACCGAACTGCGCGGCAAGGTCGAAGACCTGCTGGGACGCGTCAGCGACACCGACACCAAGATTGCGGACATCGAGTCGCGCCGCAAGATGGTGGAGGAAGTGCAGACCCGCGCCAACGCCATCACCAACCTGCTCGACGACATCAACGTCAACCTCGAGATGCTGGGCGAGCAGCGCGCCGTGATCGATCACGTCGGCGAGAAGCTGGCGCGGCTCGACTTCATGGTGCAGGAAGCGCAGAACACGCTGCGGGCGCTGCAGCGTGAGCGCGAAGTGGCCGAGCGCATCGAGCAGGGCATCAAGTCCCTGCGCGCGCGAACGGGCGAATCACGACTGGCGTAGGAGAATGCGCGGCGGCACTAAAGTGCCGCCCTTCGGGAACGCCCTCCGGGCGCTACTGGTTCGCGTTCTTGGCGGTGGGTGGCTGCACGATCAGGCGGGCGCCGATGTTCAGCTTGGTGCCGCGCATCTTGTTCCAGCTCTTGAGCTGGGCCACGCTGGCCCCCGTCTTCCGCGAGATGGCGGACAACGTGTCGCCGGCGCGGATGCGGTAGATTGTCGCGGCCGCCGGTTCCGGCAACGCCGCGGTCTCGGCAAGAATGTCTGCCACCGTCGCGGCGGCGGCTTTCTCGAGGTCCGCGGACGAAGCCCTGGCCAGCAGCGCCGATGACGGCATGCGCGGGATGATCAGCTTGCCGCCGAGCTTCACGCGCGAGGTCACCTTCAAGTAGTTGGCTTCGGCGAGGTCGGTACGGTTGACGCGCAGCTTCCTGGCGATCGTGGCGATGGTCTCGCCCTTCTTCACCGTGTGCCACTGCATGGCGTTCAACTGGCCGGGCGCGGCCGCGGCCAGGCCTTCGCGCACGCGGTCCGCGGTGCCCTGCGGGACGCGAATTGAGTACGTGCCCGTCTTGACCGGCGTCGTCCAGCGGCGGAATTCAGGGTTGAGCTTCTGGATGTCGTCGACCGCCACGCCCGCCCACTCCGCGACCCGGCGCAGGTCGAGGGCCGGTGGCGCCGTCACCGCTTCGGTCACCGGCGGGACCATCGGCGAGATGTCGAAGCCGTACTGCGCGGGGTTCTTGGCGATGATCACCGCGGCCAGGATCATGGGCACGTAGTCGCGCGTTTCGCGCGGCAGGTACTGCGTGGTCGCGCTCAACTGCCAGAAGTCGTTCTTCTGGCTGCGGGTGAGGGCGCGCTTCACGCGGCCGGGCCCGCCGTTGTACGACGCCATGGCCAGGTGCCAGTCTTCGAACATGCGGTGCAGGGTCTTGAGATACTTGGCCGCGGCCCGCGTGGCCTTTTCGGCATCGGCGCGTTCGTCGAGATACCAATCGGCTTTGAGGCCGTTCTCGAGCGCCGTGCCGCGCATGAACTGCCACACGCCCCGCGCCGACGCGCGCGACAGCGCCGACGGCTTGAAGGCGCTCTCGATGAGGGGAATGTAGGCCAGGTCCAGCGGCAGGCCCTCGGCCCGGAACGTTTCCTGGATCATCGGCAGGTACTGCGCGCCGCGCGACAGGCCCTCGGTCAGGAACTCGCGCAATCGCCCCTGGAACAACTCCACGTAGCGAAGCACGCGGTCGTTGGTCGGGATCGGAATGTCGTGCGTCGTGGTTTCGAGGTCGGCCTCGACGCGCTCGGCGGTGGCCAGCGTGGGCGGGGTGGTGTCGAAGGTCTCAATCGCCAGCAGCGTGTCAATCGAGGCCGGATCGGTCCTGGTTTCAGTGAAGCCGTCACCCTTGGCGAGTGCGCCCTGCTCGAGCACGCTGATGCGGTCAACCAGGCGGTCGAAATGCTCGCGTAGCCGGGCATCGGCGCGGGCGCCGCCCGCTGACTCAAGCAGGATGTCGAGTGAACGGTCGAACTCGTCCCGGGCGCCCTCGAGGTGCCCGAGCGTGAGCTCGCGCTGGCCCGCCGAGAAGTGCTGGTCGGATTCCGCCATCAGCGTGACCACCAGGCCGGACACGGCGGGAACCGCGGGAGCCGGCGCCAGCACAGCCGTTGGAGGCTGCGGAATCACCTCTGCGGTCTTGGCTCCCGAGCCTGTGGCGCATCCCGCCAGCACCGTTGTGCAGCAGAAGAGCGCGATGGGGAGGGAGCAAGGACGCAGCATCTTTTAAGTGACAGATTGTTCCGAGGCAGGGTAACACGCCCCTGAGTTTGGGATCAACCTGTTATGGCTCAGCTGTTTACAGAAGGCCATCCGGCCTGCACGAACACCTTGGCCGCTTCACCGGCGTCTCGGGCGGACGGCGTCACGATGGTGCGCTCGCCGATGAGAAGCTTTCTTCCGTCGCGAATCGCTAGCCGAACATCTTCCTCGCAGACGAAAGGTTCTGGTAGGGCGGGTAGGGCGGGTGAGGCGGGTCGGGCGGGTTGAGGTGACGGCGCTGCCAAGCCTCGAGTCGCGAGAAACTTGTCGATTCGGCTCGTCAGCAGGTCGGTGGAGATGGAGTCGGCTGTTGGCTTCGCCGGCGATTTGGGTAGGGCGGGCGCGGCCGGTTGGGCTGGGTGGGGAGCTTGGGCAAGAACACCTGTCTGACCTGCCTCACCCGCCCGGCCTGCCTGGGCCGGCCGCAGTTCGTAGGCGACCCTTTTGATATTCAGCAGGTGCTTCGGCGAAATGTTGTCCGAGGTGATGTTGCCGCCGAACCCGCCGCAGCCGAGCGTCATGGCCGGGTCCAGTCCGGTGGTCAGGCCGATCGAGCCATGCGTGGTCGGCGTGTTCACGCAAATGCGGTAGGCCGGTTTGTGCAACCCAAATTCGAGAATGACCGCGTCGTTCTGCGAGTGAATCGACATGGTGTGCCCCATGCCGCCGTACTTCAGGATTTGCTTGCAGCGCTCACAGCCTTCGCGCCAGTCCTTCACGACGTAGTACGACAGGACGGGGCAGAGCTTCTCGATCGACAACGGGAAGTCGCGGCCCACACCCGTGAGTTCCGCAATCAGCGCGCGTGTGCCGGCCGGCACGGCGATACCGCACTTCGCAGCGATGTCGATGGCCGACTTGCCGACAAACGCGGGGTTGGGTAGTCGCTGCGGCGTCACCAGCTGTTTCGCCAGCGTCTCGGCCTCTGCCGGCGACAGGAAGTAGCCGCCCTGATCCTTGAACTGCCGCTTGGCTTCCGCCGCGACCGCCTCATCCACGACCACCGAGTTGGGTGATGAGCACAGCACGCCGTGATCGAATGATTTGCCGGTGAGGATGTCGTTGGCGGCCTTGCGCACGTCGGCGCTCGACTCGATGTAGCACGGGGCGTTGCCCGGGCCGACGCCGTAGGCGGGCTTGCCGGCGCTGTAGGCCGCGCGCACCAGGCCCATGCCGCCCGTCGCGAGAATCACCGCGACCTCGCGTGCCTTCATCAGTTCCTGGGTGCCTTCGAGCGTGACCGTGGTCATCCAGCCGATGGCGCCGTCTGGCAGGCCGGCGCGACGGCCGGCCTCGTTCATGATGTCAGCGGTGCGGGTGATGCAGCGGGCCGCCGACGGATGCGGTGTCATCACAACGGCGCACCGCGCCTTGATCGCGATCAGGATCTTGTAGATCGCCGTCGACGTGGGGTTCGTGGAGGGAATAATGGCCGCCACCACCCCGAACGGTTCGGCAATCTCGATGATCTTGCGATCCTCGATCCGGTTGATCACGCCCACCGTCTTCATGGGCTTGATGAACTCGAACACCCGTTGCGACGCGAACAGGTTCTTCTGGATCTTGTCCGCGACCACACCGAAGGTCGTCTCTTCCACGGCCAGGCGCGCGAGGGCTTCGGCGTGGGGCACGACGGCCGTGGCCATGGCCTCGACGATGCGGTCGATGTGGTCCTGGGAGAATTCGGCGAGCGTGGTCTGCGCCAGCTTCGCGCGGCGCGCGAGCGCCCGAGCCTCGGCGATCGAAGTCAGGTCTTTGTCAGTTTGCGGTGCAGGAGAGGCGGTAGCCATGTGTCACATGAGGCAGGGAGTCGCAAGCCTCAAGCCCCAGGTCTCAAGCCTTCGGAAGAATCCGTTCCACTTCGGCGTGGGGCCGGGGGATGACGTGCACCGAGACGAGCTCACCCACCCGTCGCGCGGCCGCGGCGCCCGCGTCGGTCGAGGCCTTGACGGCGCCCACGTCACCCCGGATCAGCACCGTGACGTAGCCCGCGCCGATGTATTCCGTGCCGATCAAGGCCACATTGGCCGCCTTGACCATGGCGTCAGCCGCCTCCACCGAGCCGATAAAGCCCTTGGTTTCGACCATGCCCAGTGCGTCTCGTGGAGTGTCCATCTGAATGGTCTGCATGATATTCTCGTTTGCAGCCCTATGCAACGGAGAGACATGGTTAGTAGATTTCGGACAGCTGCTGTACTGACGACCCTGGCGGTCACCCTCGCGGCCTGCGGCAAGGCTGAAGACACCACTCCCCCGGCCGGGACGCTCCAGGTGTCGTTGTCGCGCCCCAAGGTGGCGATCGGCAGCCCGGTCGAGGTGACCTACAAGTTCACGCCGGCGGCGAACGCACCGAACCTGGGCACGCGCCGCCTGTTCGTCCACTTCCTCGATGCCGATGATGAGCTGATGTGGACCGACGACCATGAACCGCCGACCCCGACCACCGAGTGGAAGGCGGGCGAGACGGTTGAATACACCCGCACCATGTTCGTGCCCGCCTACCCCTATGTCGGCGCGGCCAAGGTCGTGGCCGGCCTCTACGCCCCCGGCAACAACGATCGCCTCAAGTTGTCGAACGAGGACCGCGGCGACCGCTCGTACAAGGTCGTCGACTTCGAGATCTTGCCGCAGACCGAGAACATCTTCGTGATCTTCAAGGATGGCTGGCACCCCGCCGAGGTCGTGGCGGAAGGCGCGGGCCGGACGGAATGGCAGTGGACCAAGAAGGACGCGACCCTCGCGTTCCGCAACCCGAAGCGCGATGTCGTGCTGTTCCTGCAGGTGGATAATCCGGCGACCGGCCCGAACGCCGCGCAGCAGCTCACCATCTCGGTCGGCGACCAGGTCCTGGCGACCGTGGCGTTGAGCGCCACCGACGCGCCCGTGCGCACCTACCAGGTGACCGCCGCCCAGTTGGGGCAGGGCGACATGGTCGAAATGAAGTTCACGGCCGATAAGACCTTCGTGCCGGCGCTGGATCCCGCCCTGAAGAGCGGCGACCCGCGCGAACTGGGCGTTCGCGTCTTCCACGCGTTCATCCAGTAGTCATGCGAAATAACGACGAACGAATTTCAAAGAGCGAAGGCACGGGTGCCCGGTCGAGTTGGGCGCACCGTTCGTTTTTCGTTCTTTGTTCTTTGTTCTTCGCCGGCAATGCCTCCGCGGACATTCTTGTCTTCACGACCGGCCGCACCATGTCGGTGCAGTCGTATCGCGTGGACGGCGACATGGCCACCGCGCGGCTGCGCGCCGGCGGGGAAGTGTCGTTCCCGGCGGCGATGATCACGCGCGTCGATCCCGACGAGGCGCCCTATCCCGCCCCGGCTGACGAAACTCCGGCACTGGCGGAGGTGGTGGCTCCGGTCGCCCCGGTGCTGGCCGGTGTGGCGGATGACGTGCTGGCCGTCAGGCCGTTTGCCGACCTGATCTCCTCGGCCGCCGCCGTGCATCACGTTGACGCCAGGCTGATTCACGCTGTCATCGAACAGGAATCCAACTACGTTGCCCGGGCACGGTCCAGGACGGGCGCGAGGGGCTTGATGCAGCTGATGCCGGCCACCGCCCGCCAATACGGGGTCAGCAACTCCTACGACCCGAAGGCCAACATCGACGCCGGGGTCCGCCACCTCAAGGACCTTCTGAGCCGGTTAGAGCTGCCGACCGCCCTGGCGGCCTACAACGCCGGGGAAGGCACCGTCCGCCGCTATGGCGGCCTGCCGCCGTTCCCCGAGACCCAAAACTACGTCCGCCAGATCCTGCGGCGCGTCGGCCGCCAGGCCACGGATTAGGCACAGATTAGGCACCGCGCGGACCTGAACCCCGGGCTTCACCTCGGCTGGGCCGACGCGACTATTCGGGTCGAACGGCCGTCTAAAGGGGAGTAAAGTTAGGTCAGTCTTTTAGGGATGGAATTCCGCTGCCGGCTCGGCACCACATCTGGTGAGATCATCGAGGGCGTTTACGTGGCCCAGAGCGAAGCTGCCCTCAGACGCGAGCTCGAGGACAAAGGGCTGCACGTGCTGGCACTGCGGCCCCGGCTCGGCTTTGGCAGCTTCTCGTTCTCGGCCGGCCGCAAGATCACCCGTCACGAATTCCTCGTCTTCAACCAGGAACTGGCCACGCTCCTGAAGGCCGGCATGCCGCTGGTGCAATCGCTCGACATCCTGCGCACGCGCCTGACCAACCCGCTGTTCAAGTCGGTGCTGGACGATGTCCACGAGAAGGTGCGCAGCGGCACGGCGCTGTCGGATGCCTTCGCCGAACACGGCGAGTTGTTTCCCAACGTCTACACGGCGTCGTTGATGGCGGGCGAGCGCGCCGGCAACCTCGATGCGGTGCTCCGCCGCTACGTGGCGTACTCGAAGACGGTCGACACGGTTCGCTCCAAGACGATTTCCGCGATGATCTACCCGGCGATCCTGATCGGGCTCGCGGTGGTGCTGGTCGCGATCATCATGGTGAAGGTGGTACCGACCTTCTCGGAGTTCTACTTGAGCTTTGGCTCCGAGCTGCCGCTGTCGACGCGCATCATCGTGGCCGTGTCGGACGTCATCCGGCAGCAGTTCCTGCCGATCGTGATCGGGCTGGCGGTGGGGGGCGCGGTGTTCTGGAACTGGGTGCGCCAACCGGGCCACGGGCCGAAGTTTGATGCCCTGTTGCTGAAGCTCCCGTTCGTGGGACCGAGCTTTCACAAGTTCGCGACCACGCAGTTGGCCCGGACCCTGGCGACCTTACTTGGCGGCGGCATCCCGCTGGTCAACGCGTTGGAGATTGCCGCGCGCTCGACCGGCAACCGCCACCTGGGCCTCGAACTCGCGACGGTCGCCACCAAGGTGCGCGAGGGCCAGAGTTTCTCGGCCACCATGTTCGAGCGCAAGACCGTGCCGGATGTCGCGATCAAGATGATTGAAGTGGGCGAGTCGACGGGCGCGCTGACCGAAATGCTGAACAGCCTGGCCGATTTTTACGACGAAGAGATCGACACCGACGTCGCCCGGTTCGTGACGGTCATTGAGCCCGCGATGCTGGTGTTCATGGGCGTCGTGATTGCCGGCATCGTGCTGGCCCTTTACATGCCGCTGTTCCAACTCACCTCCGTGGTGGGCAACCGCTGATGCTGAAGGGACGCTGCACGTGGATGTAACTCCGGACGAGACGCTCGACGCGGCGGCGCTGATCGATGATCCGGCGGCGGCTCCGGAGGTCTCGGCCGAGGAACGCAGCGCCGAAGAAGCCGCGGCCCGTCGCCTGGCCGAGCGCTATCGGCTCGATTTCCTGAGCATGCACGATTTCCGGATCGATCAGGAACTGTTCAGGACGATTCCCGCCGACCTGATGTTGCGCTACGGTTTCGTGCCGTACCGCCGGGATGGCCGCTCGCTGGTGATTGTCGTCTCGGATCCGACCGACCTGCCGATGATCGACGAGCTGGGCGTGATCCTGGGCACGCCGGTGCGCGTGATGGTCGGCGCCCGCTCGGCGATCGAGGGCATGCTGAAGAAGAGCGAAAGCTCGCAGCGCGTGCTCGACGAGGCCACCGAGGAATTCCAGATCCAGGTCCTCAAAGACGACGACCTGGGCGACGACAACCTCACGGTTGAACGGCTGACGAGCGACAGCAGCCCGATCATCCGGCTGGTCGACTCGACCATCTTCACGGCGATCCAGCGGCGGGCCAGCGACATCCACATCGAGACGCAGGACGATGGGGTCTATGTGAAGTACCGCATCGACGGCGTGCTGCAGTCGGCGATGCGACCGATTGCCAAGCGGTTTCACAGCTCGATCCTGTCGCGCATCAAGGTCATGGCGGAGCTCGATATCGCCGAGAAGCGCGTCCCGCAGGACGGTCGCTTCCGCTTGCGCGCGGCCGGCAAGACCATCGACTTCCGCGTCTCGGTGATGCCGAGCGTGCACGGCGAAGACGCCGTGATTCGTATTCTCGACAAGCAGTCCATGAGCGAGCAGTTCACCGAACTGCGGCTCGACATCCTCGGCTTCCCCGAGGAGGAGCTCAAGCGCTTCCGCAAGTACATCCGCGAGCCGTATGGCATGGTGCTGGTCACCGGCCCCACCGGCAGCGGCAAGACCACCACGCTCTACGCCGCGCTCGCCGAGATTCGCACCATCGAAGACAAGATCATCACCATCGAAGACCCGGTGGAATACCAGTTGAAGGGCATCACGCAGATCCCGATCAACGAAAAGAAAGGGCTGACGTTCGCGCGCGGGCTGCGCTCGATCTTGCGCCACGACCCCGACAAGGTGATGGTCGGCGAAATCCGCGATCCGGAGACCGCCCAGATCGCGATCCAGTCGGCGCTGACCGGCCACCTGGTGTTCACCACGGTGCACGCCAACAACGTCTTCGACGTGCTCGGCCGCTTCCTGAACATGGGCGTGGAGCCGTACCAGTTCATCTCCGCGCTCAACTGCGTCATGGCGCAGCGCCTGGTGCGCAAGATCTGCCAGGCGTGCAAGCACCCGGTCACGGTCGCCCCGGAGTTACTGGCTGAATCGGCGATCGACGCGGCCGTCGCGGCCAAGCACACCTTCTACGAAGGCGCCGGCTGCATCGAGTGCAGCGGCACCGGCTTCAAGGGCCGCATGGCGATCTGCGAGTTGCTCGACCTCACGGACCACATCCGCGAGATCATTCTCGACAAGCGGCCGATCTCGGAAGTGAAGCGCGCCGCCCGTGAGCAAGGCATGCGGCTGTTGCGCGAGTCGGCCGTCGAACGGGTGCTCAACGGTGAGACCACATTGCGCGAAATCAACAAGGTGACGTTCGTCGAATGAGCTTCCGCGCCCTCTTCCAAACCCCGCCCCCCGACGTGGCGATCGAGATCGATCATGCGCATGTCGGCGCGGCCCGCCTGGAGTGGCGCGGCCACCAGGCCGTGATCGCGGCGCACGCGCACGAGGCGCTGCCGCCGGGCATGGTGGTGCCGTCGCTGGCGGCGCTGAACCTGCCCGACGTGCCGGCCGTGGCCACGGTCGTGGCCCGCGTGCTGGCGCAGTTGGGCCAGCAGACCTCGCGCGTCGCGCTGGTCGTGCCTGACACCGTGGCCAAGGTCTCGTTGGTGCGTCTCGAGAAAGTGCCGGCCAAGGCCGCCGACCTGCACGAGATTGTTCGCTGGCAGGTGCGCAAGACCTCGCCGTTTCCCATCGAGCAGGCGGTCCTGAGCATCTCGCCGGGCGTCGCGGCCGCCGACGGCAGCCACGAGATGCTGGTGTCACTGGCCCGTGCCGACGTGATTCAACAGTACGAGCAGGCCTGCCGCATGGCCGGCGCGAACGCCGGCCTGGTCGACATCTCGTCGTTCAGCGTGATCAACGCCATTCTCGCGGCGCCCGGCCGGCCCACCGGCGACTGGCTGCTGGTCCACATCACCGACACGTATCTCACGCTCGCGGTGATGCGCGAGCAGGCTCTGTTGTTCTTCCGCCATCGGGGTGAAGAGGCCGAGGGGACGCTGGCCGATTTGATTCACCAGACCGCCATGTATTACGAAGATCGCCTGCACGGCGGTGGCTTCGGCCGCGTGCTGATCGCGGGTGGCGCGCGCCTGCCGGGTGGCGCCGAGAGCGTGCGCCGGGGCCTTGAAGAGCGGCTGCGCGTCGGCGTCGAGTCCGTCGATCCCCGGCAGGCGGCGACGCTGGTGGACCGCATTGGCGCCACGCCGGAACTGCTGGATTTACTGGCGCCGCTCGCCGGCATGCTGGTGCGCGAAGGACAGGTGGCCTAGCCATGTTGCGCTCCAACCTGTCGACGCAGCCGTTCTACAACACACGCGCGGTGAGGGCCGGCCTGGTCGTGTTCGGGGTGATCGCCGTGGCCTTGACCGTGTTCAACTCGGTCGAGCTGTGGCGGTCGCAGCGGGCCAATCGCGAGTTCGGCCGGGCCGTGACCCAGAACGAGAACGCGGCGCGTGACCTGCGCCAGAAGGCGCGCTCCGTTCAGCAGGCGCTCGACACGACGGCGCTGGCGCAAGTGGCGGCGGCGGCGCGCGAGGCCAACGAGTTGATCGATCGCCGTACGTTCTCCTGGACCGAGCTGCTGAATCAGTTCCAGGCGACCTTGCCGCCCACCGTGCGCGTGTCGTCGGTGCAGCCGCAGGTCGATAGCAACGGCCGCTTGCTGGTGGCCATCACCGTGCTATCGCGTCAGCAGGAAGACCTGGATAGCTTTATCGAAGCCCTCGAGAAGACGGGGGTCTTCCGGGACGTCCTGTCGCGGTCGGATTCAAGCGTGGATGACGGCTCCCTGGTGTCGGTGCTTCAGGCCTACTACAACCCGCCGGCGTCTGCGGCGACGCCACCGGCGGCCATCCCGCCGCCTGCCGCGTCTGAACCAGTGAACGACACCCCGGCCAACCGTTCGGCTGCCAACGTGGTGGCGGGAGGGCGGCCATGAACGCACTGTTCGCCGTTGGTGGGGACGTGCCGCTGACCCGGGTCGTCGCCGATCACCGGCGGGTCCTGTGGCCGTTGGCCGCGCTGCTGGCGGCCAACCTCGCGGTGCTGGTGCTGTTGGTGCTGCCGCTGCGGGCTGCGGTTGAGAGCGGCGGCGTGCGAGCGGAGGTGTCGAGCCAGGCGTTGAACGAGGCGCGCGCCGAGCTGGCGGCGGCCGAAGCGGCGCGCGATGGCCAGGCGCAGGCGACGCGGGACCTCGATCGGTTTTATCGCGAGGTGCTGCCGGTCAACATCAGCGCGGCACAGCGCCTCACGCATTCGCGGCTGAGCCTGCTGGCCCGGTCGCATGACGTCGTGTTTCAGCAGAGTTCGACCTCGCCGGAGGTGTTGCGGGATTCGTCACTGGCGCGGCTGGTAGTCAGCTACTCCTTGACCGGCGAATGGGACGATGTGCAGCAGTTCATTCACGCCATCGAGACCCTGCCCGAGTTTGTGGTGATCGACAACCTGGCGTTGTCGGAAGGAAGCGCCGCCGACCAGCCGTTGTCGCTGATGCTGGCGGTGTCAACGTACTATCGCGCGGGGAGCGATGCTCGCTGATCGCCGGCGCCTGCTGATTGGCGGCGCGGTCATCGTCGTGCTGGTCCTGGCCGTCTGGTACCAGACGCGGCCGGCGCCGGCCAGCGTGACAGCGGCTGCCGTGCGCGCCCGAGTGCCGCGCAGCAAGCCGGCTGCGGTGGCGGCTGAAGGCCTCACGCCGATCAGGCTCGAGACGTTGAAGATCGACCGCGGTGAACCGAGCGGAACGGCGCGCAATCCGTTCCGCTTTCAGCCGAAGGTGGTCGCGCCAGCGCCACGGCCGGTCGTACCGCCGCCGGACATGACGCGGCCGGTGGCGCCACCGGTTCCGGCAGGACCACCGCCGGTGCCGCCGATTCCGCTGAAGTTCATTGCGCTGGTCGAGCGGGCCAGTGGGGTGAAGTGGGCGGTGCTGAGCGACGGGAAGGTCACGATGTACGGCCAAGACGGCGATACCATTGATGGCCGCTACCGCATCGTCAAGATCGGCACCGAATCCGTCGAGCTGACATACCTCGACGGACGTGGTCGGCAAGTGATCCGATTGACAGGGCAGTAGAGCGAATGATGATGAGGCGTTTGGCAAACGGTGTCGTGTTGGTGGCCCTGGCGGCCGTCGTGGCCGCAGGCTGTGCCACCGGCCGATCATTCGCGCGCGGCGAGACAGCGGGGCAGGCCGGGGATTGGGAAGCGGCCGCCGGCTTTTATCGGCAGGCGCTCGAAGACGACCCCGATCGTCCCGACTACAAGATTGCGCTCGAGCGCGCCATGCTGATGGCGTCGAGCCAATACACCGACAAGGCGCGGCAGTTCGAAGCGTCCGGCCAACCTGAGGAAGCGCTCCGCGCCTACCTCAAGGCGATGGAGTTCGAGCCATCGAACCGGACGATTGCGGCCAAGGCCGGCGAGCTCGAGCGGATGCTGCGCGACCGGGCCGAGGCGGCCACGCCGAAGCCCGAGATCGACAAACTGCGCCAGCAGGCGCGCCGCAGCGTCGAGCCGGTGCTCAGCCCGACCAATCCCGAGCCGCTGATTGTTAACCTGATTAACACCAGCCTGCGCGAGATCCTGAGCTTCATCGGCAACTACAGCGGCATTAACGTCACCTTCGATCGCGATTTCCAGGATCGCTCGATCACCCTCAAGCTCGAGGGCGTGTCGCTGGAGCAGGCGCTTCAGCAAATCATGATCTCGAACCAACTGTTCTACAAGGTGATGAACGAGCGCACCATCATCGTGGCGGCTGATAGTACGCAGAAGCGGATGCAGTACGAAGACCAGGTGATTCGAACGTTCTTCATTTCCAACGCGGATGCGACCGAGATGCAGGCCTTGCTCACCGGCATGTTGCGCGTCGCCGGCATGGCGATTCAGCCGCAGATTGTTCCCAACAAGACCGCGAACACCATCACCATCCGCGCGACCGGCGCAGTCGTGGCCGTGGCGGAACGCATCATCGAGGCGAACGACAAGCCGCGCGCGGAAGTCTCGGTGAACGTGCAGATTCTCGAAGTCAGCCGTGAGCGCGCCAAGCGCTACGGCCTGGACCTGGGGAGCTATTCGGCGGCCTTGAATTTCTCACCCGAGTCGGCGCCGAGCACCGATGGCAAGCCGTTCAACCTGAACACCATCTCGCGCGGCGTGAGCACCAACGACTTCTACCTGTCGGTGCCATCGGCCGTGGTCCGTTTCCTCGAGAGTGACTCGCAGACCAAAGTCCTGGCGAAGCCGAATCTGCGTGGCACCGAGGGGCAAAAGCTGTCGCTCAACCTCGGTGAAGACGTGCCTGTCCCCAGCACCACGTTCACGCCGCTGGCCGCCGGCGGCGCCTCGGCCAACCCGCTGACGTCGTACGGCTATCGCACCATCGGCATCATCGTCGACATGACGCCGCGCGTGACCTATGACGGCGACATCATCCTGGAGATCAGCATCGAGAACAGCGCGCGAGGCCAGGACACCAACATCGCGGGCCAGAACCTGCCATCGTTCTTCTCGCGCAAGGTGCAGACCAAGTTGCGCCTGCGTGACGGCGAGTCGAACCTGCTCGCGGGCTTGTTGCGTGAGGACGAGCGGAATTCGCTGACCGGTTTCCCCGGCATCATGCGGCTGCCGATCGTGAAGCAGCTGTTCTCGAACAACGACAAGACGATCAAGCAGACCGACATCGTGATGCTGCTGACGCCGCGCATTCTGCGGACGCACGAGCTGAAGGCGTCGGACCTGAGCCCCATCTATATCGGCACGCAGAGCAACATGACGCTCGGTGGCCCGCCGGCGGTGATTGGCGGCGAGCCGCCCGTGGCTTCGCCCGCGCCGGCTCCAGCCGCGGCTGTCCCCGCGGCGCCCCCAACGCCTGGCGTCGCACCGTCGCCGGCCGCGCAGGCGGGCATGCAGCCGGCCGTGGCCCCCGTGTTGCCAGGTGGTGGACCGCGACCGATCGCGCCGCCGGGCAGTTCGCCGATTCCGGGCATGGTGTTGCCGGCACCGGCTCCGCCCGTGGCCGCGGTCGCCGCCGCGCT
>Ga0163144_10017270_pt1 | contig 14705 bp, 13 predicted proteins | sample OliLak19BULKMAT1_FD_123175 | JGI IMG/M metagenome (GOLD analysis project Ga0163144, IMG submission 123175) | Freshwater microbial mat bacterial communities from Lake Vanda, McMurdo Dry Valleys, Antarctica - Oligotrophic Lake LV.19.BULKMAT1 | ecosystem: Environmental > Aquatic > Freshwater >... | reverse complement strand
GCTAAGTGCAAAACCCCAAGCGGTTTTGCTTTTAGCCCGCATAGGACGCACGCTCACGCAAGCTCACCGCCTGTCCGCCGACAAACGCCGGAAAAAGGACGCAGAAAGCATGAAATAGGCGGGCTAACATCGACCGCCTTGCGCGCGAGGGCCTGCGCTTCACCGACGCGCACGCGCCCGGCGCCGTGTGCCATCCGTCGCGCTACGGCCTGATGACCGGCTCGTATCCGTTTCGCACCGACGTCTCATTGTGGCCGAAACAACCCCTGATCAAGGACGGGCAGATGACCACCGCCTCACTGCTCAAAGCGGCCGGTTACCGCACCGCGATGATCGGCAAGTGGCACCTCGGGTTCGACGAGCCGCGTTACGATGGTCCGTTGCGGGGCGGCCCGGCGGACCGCGGCTTCGAAAGTTTCTTCGGCTTCCGCGCCTCCACCGACATCGCGCCTTACTTCTACATCAGCGGAGATCGCGCGGTCGTTCCACCGACCGCGACCATCGCCGAAAGCCGCTCGCATCCGAGCCTGGGCTGGTCCGCCGTGCAGGGCGAATACTGGAAGGGCGGCGGCATCGCTCCGGGACTCGAACTGAAAGACGTTCTGCCGCGCTTCACCGCCGAAGCCGTCACCGTCATACAGGAACACAAAAGGAATCAGCCCGCGCAGCCGTTCTTCCTCTACTTCGCTCCGACCGCGCCCCACACGCCCTGGCTGCCGAGTCCGGAGTTTCAGGGGCGGAGCAAGGCGGGCCGGTATGGCGATTTCACCATGATGGTGGATGCGATGATCGGCCGGCTGCTGCAGGCCCTCGACGAGACCAGGCAGGCCGACAACACGCTCGTCATCTTCACCTCCGACAACGGCCCGGTCTGGTATCCCGAAGACACCCGGCGCACCGGCCATGACGCGACCGGTGGTTTCCGCGGCATGAAAGGATCGAGTTGGGAGGCGGGCCACCGCATGCCCTTCGTCGTGCGCTGGCCCGGAAAAACCAAGGCCGGCGCCACGACCGCCCAGACGATCTGCTTCACCGATGTGCTCGCGACCTTCGCCGCGATCGTCGAACGCCCGTTACCCGACGACGCCGGTCCCGACAGTTTCAGTTTTCTGCCGGTGCTTTTGGGCAAACAAAACGAACGCGAGCCCGTGCGCCCGAATCTCGTCGTCAACCAATCCCTTCGCTCCGGTCCGTGGAAATGGATCGAGGGCCGCGAGCGGCTCGAGTGGGCCAAACCGGAAAGCGGCACGTATCCGGCCACAGGCGAACCGCCAGCCCAGCTCTACCAGCTCGCCGACGACCCCGGGGAGAAGCATAATCTCGCCTCCGCCCATCCGGAGAAAGTGGCGGAGCTAAAAGCCGCCTACACCCGCATCCGGAATGGAACGCAAACCCGAGGGTCCGGTTTGAAGGATTAGCGCCACTTCAGCTCCGGTCGAAACCGAACTTCCGGCGCCAGTCTCGCGACCGAACCCACGCCTTCCCCGGCGCGGGTTTTGTTTTGCCTCAATGCGGGGCCGCACCCGCCGCTTCGGGCGCCGCCATCGTTTCCTTTTCGATTTCCGCAGCGCGGATCAATCCGTGCGCGCTCGAATGGCCGGTGAATTTCACGCACAGCCGATCCATCAGCACATAGACGATCGGCACGACGAACAGAGTCAGAATGGTCGCGATCGACAGCCCGCCCACCACCACGATGCCCATCGGATTGCGCGTCTCGGCGCCGGCCCCTGACGCAAACGCGATCGGCACCGCGCCCAGCACCGTCGAGATCGACGTCATCAGGATCGGCCGGAAACGGATCGCCGACGCCTCATACGCGGCGTCGAACGCGTTGCGCCCCTGCACCTGCAGCTCATTCGCGAACTCCACGACCAGGATGCCGTTCTTCGCCACCATCCCGATCAGCATGATCAGACCGAAGCGGGAAAACAGATTGTCCGTCATCGCCGGGCCGAAAAACCGCGTGCCATACAGCACGATCAGCCCGCCCGAGATCGCGAGCACGATGCCCGTGAAAACCGTGATGGGATGGATCCACGACTCGAACTGGGCCGCGAGCACGAGGAACGTGAACAGCAGCGCGAGCCCGAACAGCATGTAGGTGTCGCCCGCGCTCTCGACGAATTCGCGCGCCTCGCCGTCCCACGTGAAGGCATACCCGGCCGGCAGGATCTTGCGCACCTCTTCGGAGAGCACCGCGACGGCATCGCCCGTCGTGTAGCCCGTCGTAATCTGCGCCGACACCGTGACCGAGCGCAGCCGGTTGAAATGCGGGAAACTCTCCGGCACGACCGATTCACCGTAGGACACGAGATTGCTGAGCTGCACGAGCGCACCGCTCGACCCGCGCACATAAAGCCGCGCCAAATCCGAGGGGCTCGTGCGATTGGCATCCTCGACCTGCACCAGCACGTCGTATTGCTGGTTGCCGCGTTGGAACTGCGTCACGCGCCGGCCGCCGAGCAGGGTCTCGAGCGTGGCGGCCACCTCGGATACGGGCACGCCCAGGTCCGCGGCCTTGGCGCGATCGATCTTCACGTCGATCTGCGGCTTGGTCGGCGAGGGATCGACGCGCGGCACGAGGAAGAGATTGCTGTTGCGCATGAGCCCAAGCACCTGCTGGCCGAGCTCCTGCAGCTTGTCGAAATCGCTGCCCTGCAGCACGAGCTGGACTCCCGAGCTGAAGCTGCTGCGCCGGCCGCCGAACGGCCGGACCGGCGAAGGCGACGACTGGCCGCCGGTGATTTCCTGCCGGAATTTCCGCCGGACCTCCTCCACCACGTCCTGCGTGGTGCGCGTGCGCTCCTCCCACGGCTTCAGGGTGGCGAAGATGAACGCCCGGCCGTCACCGGTCCGGTGATACGTCCGGTCGATCTCCGGAATCGCCAGGATGATCTGCTCCATCTGGCGCGAATAGATCGCGTTGTATTCCGGCGTGGCGCCCACCGGCGGCACGAAGCTCGCCGTGAAGATGCCCCGATCCTCCATCGGCGTGAGCTCGCGCTGGAGCTTCGTGTAGAGATACGGGCCGGTCACCGAGAAGATCACCGCCCCCAGCAGCACCAGGCCCCGCCAGCGCAACGCGCCCCGCAGCAACCGTTCGAACAGCCGGTTCACGCCGACAAAAAACGGCTCCGTCTTCTCGTAAAACCAGCCGTGCTGCGCCTTGCCCGCGACGAACTTCGCCTTGAGCATGCGCGAGCAGAGCATCGGCGAGAGCGTCAGTGCCACGAAGGCGGAAACGCTCACCGCGATCGCGAGGGTGAGACCGAACTCAAAGAACAGGCGCCCGGTGCGGCCCGACTGAAACGCCACCGGCAGGAACACCGCCGCGAGCGTCAGCGTCGTCGCGATGATCGCAAAGGCGACCTGCCGCGCACCGAAGATCGCCGCATGGATCGGCGTCTCGCCCAGCTCGATGCGGCGATAGATGTTCTCCAGCATCACGATCGCGTCGTCGACGACGAGGCCCACCGCCAGCACCAGCGCGAGGAGCGTGAGCGTGTTGATCGTGAAGCCGAGCCAGCTCATCACCGCGAACGTCCCGACAATCGAAACCGGGATCGCGATCAGCGGGACCAGCGTCGCCCGCCAGTCGCGCAGGAAGAGGAAGATCATCAGGATCACCAGCACCGCCGCCTCCCACAGCGTCTGGTAGACCTCGCGCACGGAACGATCGACGAAGACGCTGTAGTCCGACGACACCATCACCTGCACGCCCTCCGGCAGCTCCGATTGCAGGATCGGGATCAACGCCTTCACCGCCTCCGCCACCTCGAGCAGATTCGATTGCGACTGCCGATACACCGAGAGGCTGACGGCGTGGCGGCCTTTCACATACGTGTGATTCCGGAAATCGCTCGGCCCGAGCTCCACGCGGCCGATGTCGCTGAACTTCACTTGGGTGCCGTTGCGGCTGGCGAGGATCAGGTTCTCGAACTCGATCGGGTTGTCCAGCCGGCCGCGCAACCGCACCGGAAACTCGCGCGCGAGCGATTCGATGCGCCCGCTCGGCAAATCCACGTTCTGCTGCCGCAGCGCCCGTTCCAGCTCGGACACGGTGAGATTGTGCGCGGCGAGCCGGGTCGCATCGACCCAGAGTCGCATCGAATAACGCAGCCCGCGCAGCTCGACGTTGGCGACGCCCGGAATCGTCTGCATCCGTTGCAGCGCCAGCCGCTCGACCAGCTCGGTCAGCTCGAGCCGCGTGTGCGCATCGGAGCGGAACGAAATGGAGATCACCGAGTCGGAATCCGAGTCCGCCTTCGAAATCTGCGGGTCGTCCACCTCGGGCGGAATCCGGCCGCGCACGCGCGCGACCTTGTCGCGCACGTCGTTCGCCGCCTCGTCCATGTTCCGATCGACATTGAATTCGAGGGTGATGCGCGACCGCTGCTCGCTCGAGCTCGAGCGGATGATCCGCAGGCCGTCGATGGCCGAGACCTCCTTCTCAATCACCTCGGTGATCTTCGACTCCACGACTTCCGCCGAGGCGCCGGGATAGCTCGTCTCGATCGAAATGGTCGGCGTGTCGGTGCTCGGATACTCCCGCACCGGCAGGCCGCGAAACGCGAGCGCGCCGATCAACACGATCAGGATCGACGCCACCAGGCAGATCACCGGCCGCTTGATCGAGGTGTCGGAGAGCAGCATGGCTCAGTCTTCCATCCGGAATTCCGCGCGCAGCGGACGCGGCTCGATCTTCGCGCCGGGAAAAAGCGCCAGCGAGCCCACGCCGGCGGCGACCACCTCGTCCTTCTCCGACAGGTCGCCCTGGATCGCGCGCACCTCGACGAGCCCGCGCGAGCGCAGGCCGAGATTCACCGGCACGAAGCGCGCGACCTTCTCCCCTTTTTCCTCGCCGACCATGATCAGGTGCGGGCCCCGTTGATCGATCAGCACCGCGCCCTCCGGCGCCGTCAACGCGCCCTTCCGCACTTCGAGCACGACCTCAATCACGACGAACATGCCGGCTTTGAATGCGGCGGCGGTGCCGCCGAGGTAGCCCTTCACCTCGCTCGAACGCGTCGCGCGATCGATGACGGAGTTGACGAAATAGACCTCGCCTTTGCCGGCGGTGGCAACGTCGACGTTGCTCGCGGCGACGCTGAACTTCGTGCCGCGCCTGACTTTCGAAAGATAACGCTCCGGCACCTGGAACTCCACCTTCAGCCGGCTCAGGTCGTTGATCGTGGTGATGACGGCCTGCGTGTTCACGTAGTCGCCCGGCGAGAGCGTGCGCGCCTCGACGATGCCGTCGAAGGGCGCGCGGATCTCCGTGCGCGCGAGCCGCACGTTCAACAACTCGATCTCGGCCTGAGTCGCGGTGAACTCGCTGCGCGCGCGATCGGCATCGGCCTGCGTGTTGGACTGCGTTTGCCGCAGATTATCGGAGCGCTCGAGATTGAGGCGCGCCAGCTCGTGGCGCGACTTGGTCTGGGCCACCTGCGCCTTCAGTTCCGCGTCGTCGATCTTCGCGATCAAATCGCCCTTCTTCACGCGCTGGCCTTCCTGGAAATGAATCGAGCGGATGAGCCCGCTCATCTCCGGCCGGATCGTCGCCGTCTCGTTGGGCGCGAGCGAGCCGACCACGCGCAAGGTCTCCGAAAGATCCCGCCGCACCAGCGCGATGACTTCGACGGGCTGCTTCTGCCCGGCCCCGCCCCCGCCGCGACCGCCCCGTCCACCACCGCCCTTGCCGCCTTTGCCACTCGCGCCTTCCGCCGGAGCGGCGGCCGAATCGGCCGGCTTCCTCGCGCATCCGAACGTCAACACGGTGACGGCCAGCAACAGGAGTGAGAAATCACGGAGCGCCCGGGCGCAAGCGAACGGGCGGGCGGCGGAGGAAGGAAGTGGCACAGGCGAGGTATCGAGAAAGACGTTTCAGCGGTCGCATCGTTCCGGCTGAAGAAACGTGCGACAGCCGGTCGCCGCTGGCGCGCCGTTGCCGGCGCCTGGTCGTTCAGCCGACCAGCTTGCCGTAGGCGCCGGCGTCGAGGAGGGCGCCGGCCGCTGCGGCATCCGCGGGCTTCACCTTCAGCATCCAGCCCTCCGTATACGGAGCGCGATTGACGGTCTCCGGCGCGCTGTCGAGCGCAGCGTTCGTCGCGACGACGGTGCCGCCCACTGGCGCATAAAGGTCGCTCGCCGCCTTGACCGACTCGACGACGCCGAACGTCTCGCCAGCCTTGAGCGTGGCGCCGATCTTCGGCAACTGCACGTAGGTGATGTCGCCGAGCGAATTCTGCGCGTAGTCGGTGATCCCGATGGTCACCGTGCCGTCGCCCTCGGGCTTCAGCCACTCGTGCGATTTGGCGTAACGAAGGTCGGCGGGAATGTTGCTCATGCAGAGGATTTTTTTAGTTCCACGAACGGTGGTTTGACCAGTTGCAAATTGAGTTTCGTCCCGCGGATGTCGACCGCGAGTGCTTGCGCGGCCTGCCCTGCGCCTGTCGAAGGGGCGGCCGCAGTCGTCACGAGCGCCGAACCGATCGCCTCGTTCAGGATCGGCGAGAGCGTGCCGGAAACGACGCGACCCACCGTCGCACCGCCGGCATCGAGCACCGGCGTCTCGGCGCGCACGATGCGGCGATCGCCGGTCTTGAAGAACACGACGCGGTGCGAGGCGCCGTTTTGTTTTTCCGCCACGAGCGCCGCGCGACCGATGAAATCGGCGCCCTTGTCGAGCTTCACCGTCCAACCCAGGCCCGCCGTCAGGGGCGAAATCTCCGCGGTGATCTCATGGCCGTAAAGCGGGTAGCCGGCCTCGAGCCGCAGGCTGTCGCGCGCGCCGAGCCCGGCGAGCTCGAGCCCGCGCGACTGGCCTGCGGCCAGCAGGGCTTCCGCCAGCGTCACGGCATCGCCGGCCGCGTGGTAGAGTTCGAAGCCATCCTCGCCCGTGTAGCCCGTCCGACTCGCGAGGCAATGCACCCCCGCCACCGTGGCTTCCATGAAATGATAGTATTTTACGAGCCCCAGCTTCGCGCCGGTGAGCGACTGCACAATCTCGGCGGCGCGCGGGCCCTGCACGGCGAGCAGCGCATAGTCGGCGCTGCGATCGGTGATGGTCACGTTGAACTGCGCCGCCTGCTCGCGAATCCACGCCAGGTCCTTGTCGATGTTGCCGGCGTTGATGCAGAGGAAAAAATCCTCCGCGCCGCGCCTGTAGACGAGCAGATCGTCGACCACGCCGCCGGTCGGATAACACATCGGCGAATAAAGGACCCGGCCGGGAAAGAGTTTCGCGACGTCGTTCGTCACGAGGTGATTCAGGAAGCGCGCCGCGTCGGGCCCGCGCACGTCGACCTCGCCCATGTGGCTCACGTCGAAAAGTCCGGCGCTGCGCCGCACGGCCTTGTGCTCCTCGAGAATGCTCCGGTATTGGACGGGCATTTCCCACCCGGCAAAATCGACGAGGCGGCCGCCGTGCTTCGCGTGAAAGTCGCGCAGCGGGGTGCGTTTCAGTTCGCTCATGGCGGAAGTTAGCCCGGCGCCCGTGTGGTGCCGCAAGGCTGATTTGGGCCCACCCCGCGATTGCTGCTGCCTGCTTGCACGCGGCGCGTCGCCGCACGAACCTTTCCCCGCCGGTCGCCGGCCATCCTCTCTCCGCGTCATGTCGCTCGCTTATTTCGTTCACGACTTCAGCCCCTTCCTGATCCGATTCTCGGAAAATGTCGGCCTGCGCTACTACGGCCTCGCTTACATGGCCGGCTTCGTGGCCGCGGCGTGGCTGCTGCACATCTACTGGAAAAAAGGCCGGTCACCTTTTCCACTGAACGCGATCACCGATCTGATGACCTACATCGTGCTCGGCGTGTTGATCGGGGGCCGGCTCGGCTACTTTTTCCTCTATCAATTTCACACCGTCCGCGAGAATCCCTTCGCGATTTTCCGCGTCTGGGAAGGCGGCATGGCGAGCCACGGCGGCTTTGTGGGGGTGCTGCTCGCGATCGCCTGGTGGGCGCGCCAGCGCCAGGCGTCGCTGCTGCCCATCGGCGATCTCGTCGTGTCGACGGCGCCGATCGGGTTGTTTTTCGGCCGCATCGCGAATTTCATCAACGGCGAGCTCTGGGGCAAAATCGCCGACGTGCCTTGGGCGGTGATTTTCCCGCAGAGCGCGGCGCCCGGCACGCCGGTGGCCTTCATCGCGCCGCGGCACCCGTCGCAGCTTTATCAGGCGGCGCTCGAGGGCCTCATCCTGCTCGCGTTCGTGCAATGGCGGTTCTGGAAGAGCGATATCGTCCGGACGCAACCCGGCCGGCTGAGCGGCGAATTTCTCGTGAGCTACGCCGTGGTGCGGATGATCGGCGAGCTATTCCGCGAGCCCGACGCCTCGCTCCTCTTCGGCGTGAGCCGCGGGACGTTCTATTCAATCTTCCTGATCGGCGCCGGCGTGTGGCTGATCGCGCGGAAGCAGAAGTAGGGCCCGACCGGGTGCCCCGCGCGAGCCCGTCCGCGTTGAGCCACCATCGCTGGTTCCCAGCCGGCACCTCCGTCACGTCTGGACCGTTCGCCCTTCCGCCACCTATCCTGCCGGGATGAAGCGTCTCCGCCCCGCCCTGCCGCACAGCGCCCTGATCGAGCTCAAGCGCTGGAACACGCCCACCATCTACAATGGCTGGGAGCAGATTACGCGGCACGACCACGCGCGCGATGCCTTCAACCTCGAGGAGACGCGCGACTTCATGCCGCAGATGGGCCCGATGGTCGGCTACGCCATCACCGTCACCTGCGAGCCGGGCAATCCCGCGCACCCGAAATCCAATCCGAATCGCTGGCCTGAATACCGCCGCTACCTGGCGAACTTTCCCGGCCCAAAGATCGTCGTCGTGCAGGATCTCGACCAGCCGGCGACCTACGGCGCGTTCTGGGGCGAGGTGAACAGCAACATCCACCGCGCCCTCGGCTGTATCGGCACGATTTGCGATGGCGCGATCCGCGACGTCGACGAGATCGCCAACGCCGGGTTCAAGGCCATCGCCCGCCGCCTCGCCGTCGGTCACGCCTACTCCTGCCCGGTGAGCTGGGGCATCGAGGTCGAGGTATTCGGCCGCACGATTGCGCCCGGCCAGCTCATCCACGCCGATAAACACGGCTTTCTCGCGATCCCCTTCGGGGAGGAGGAAAAGCTCCTCGAGGCCGCGCGGTTCATGGACAGCAACGAGTGCCAGACCTTGATTCCCGCCGCCCGCGGCGGCGCCGGCAAACCGCTCCAGCAGATTTGCGACGAATTCGACGCGGCCGCCGCCGAGTTCCGCCGCAACGTCACGAAGAAATTCGCCCGCCGCGGCGAATGGTGAGTTGAAAGGTGGAGCGGCTTGACCCCAAGCCGCTGCGTGGCGGAAGCGCTTCGCTTCCGAGACGGAACCGGGATCCGTTCCACGTCGCTCCCCGCCACCCGCGGAAGTCGGCAAGCGTCGCCCTGATCAAGCGGCTTGCGGTCAAGCCGGTCCAGCCTCGATCCCCCCAAGGTTCCCCCGGGAGACCACTGCATCGACATCGCCCGCGCGCCGCCGTATCCGTGCAATTGTCCGCTCCCCCATCCTCGACGCCACGGAGAACGGCGACCTGCTGCCCCTCGCGGAAATCGCCCACGTCACCGGCGCCGAGTCGGGCGCCGACACCGGCGAACCGTCGGCCCCCGGGCCGGCGGCCCCGCGCAATGTGCAGGCGTTTTCCGTTTGCTTCGTCCTCGATGAACTCGCCGGCGAGAATCACGTCAGCGCCCCGCCGGCCCGTTACGGCCACTGGCGCCGCTACGTTCCGGCGCTCCGCCCGCCCTGGCCCGGCCCGCTGCTGGGCTGGGCGGGCTCAATCCGCGCACGATGGAAACGATGCGCTACAACTTTGATCCGCATCGCGAGAAGCCCGGTTTGTTTTCCGGTCTCTGGGCCTTTCGCCGGATCATCGATCGCGCGCAATTCGAGCCGGGGTTCTACCGCAGCGACGCCTGTCTCGTGAACTGGCCGATGATCGATTTCATGGCGGGCGATCCGCACACCTGCACGGAAGCGGAGCGCACCGCGCGCATCGGCGATGCCCGCCAGCTCAGCCTCTCGATGGTCCACTGGCTGCAGACGGAAGCGCCCCGCCCCGACGGGGGCACCGGCTGGCCCGGCCCGGCGAGCGCGCGCTCGCCAAGTCGCTTCAGGTCGGCCGGAAAACGCTGCGCAAGGCTCTCGCCCACCGGGTGAAATTGAAAGTGAAGTCAGTGCCCCCGGCCACCGCCGCACCGTCCGGCCGCGACGGTTTGTCACTTATTAAGTGACAAACGAGCCCGCCCCCGCCGGGACAGAACGATGGTTTGTCACGTATTACGTGACAAACCCGCGGGTGGGTCGGCCGCACCGACGTGGCCTTGGTTGGGCAAGCGACTTCACTTTCAGTTGCACCCCTCGCCCACCTGCAGCGCGACGGCACGATCGCCACGCAGGATGGTCTCGGTCACCGCATCGCCCCGACGACTGCCACCGGCGGCAACCGCGCGGTGCCGGGCGCCGCGGGCATTTTCTCCGTCGGACTCATCACTTCCGACTCGCTCGAAAATCTCCGCCCTTTCGCCATCTGCCGGCACGCCGCCGGCGCGATGCTCCGTCTCGGTCACCGCCGCGTCGCCTACTTCACCCGGCTCTCCGACCGCGCCGGCGATCTCGGGAGCGAACGCGGCTTCGAGGATGGCGTCCGCCGCTCGCCGCATCGCGAGGTCGACTCCGTGATCGTGCGTCACGACGGCACCGTCGACGGCGCCTACCGGGCGCTCGGCCGGATGTTCGGCGTCGCCGCCCCCGCCGACCGCCGTGCTCGTCGCGCAGGCCTCGTTCTATCTCACCACCATCGCGTTTCTCGGCGAGCGCGGCATGCGCATGCCTCGCGATGTCTCGCTCGTGGGTCGCGAGGACGAGACCTTTCTCGGCTTCCTCAAGTCCGCGCCGGCCCGTTACGCCTGCAATCCCACGACCTACGCCAAGCGCCTGCTGCTCCAGCTCCAGCTCGCCTTTGCCGGCGAGACCGGTGCCCACACCCTCCCCTGGATCGAGCCCAAATGCATCGCGGGCGATTCGCTCGGCTCCCGCGCCGCCCTCAGGCCAGATTCACCGGGTCCACGTCGAGCACCTGCGTGATGTCGTCCGGCCAGGCAAACTCCGCACGCAGCCGCGCGAGCTCGGGGACGACCTTCGTCACCGTGTGCGTGAAATACCAGAGCTGCCAGCGATACTCGTCCTTGATTTTCTCGATCGGTGACGGCGCCGGCCCGCGCAGCTCGACGCGGTCGCCGAGCGTCTTCTCGACCAGCTTCGCCCACTGTTCGGCAAAAAACTTCAGCTTCTCCGGATTCGGCCCGCGGAAGAGATGGTGAATCAGGTGCCGATACGGCGGGTAGTGAAAATCCCTCCGCATCTTCAGCTCCGACGCGGCGAAGCCCGCGTAATCCGCGTGCCGTGAAAACTGAATCGCCTCCGCCTGCGGCGTGAAAGTCTGCACGATGACCTCGCCCGCGCGATCGCCCCGCCCCGCCCGACCCGCCACCTGCACCAGGAGCTGGAAGGTCCGCTCGTTGGCCCGGAAATCCGGGATGTGCATCGAGATGTCCGCGTCGATCAGCCCCACCAGTGTGACGTTGGGAAAATCCAGCCCCTTGCCGATCATCTGGGTGCCCACGAGCACGTCGATCTTGCCCGCGCGGAACTGGGAGAGCACCTCGCGGAAGCGGTTCTTCTTCGACATCGTGTCGGCATCCATTCGCTCGATGCGCGCCCGCGGCAGCACGCGGCGCACCGCCTCCTCCACCCGCTGCGTGCCCAGCCCGCGCCAGCGAATCTCCGGCGCGCCGCACTGCGGGCAGCGCAGCGGCGCGGCCCGTTGCGCGGCGCACAGGTGGCAGCGCAGCGTCTCGTCCGTCCGGTGATACGTCAGCGCGATGCTGCAATGCGCGCACTCCTCCACATGCCCGCACTTCGTGCAGAGCATCGACGACGAGTAGCCGCGGCGGTTGATGAACAGAATCGTCTGCTCGCGGCGCTCGAGCCGGTCCTGCATCGCCCGCACCAGCTTGCCGGAGAGCGACGGCAGCGTGCGCTGCTTCGCCGCCTCGATCCGCAGATCGACCACGTCGATGTAAGGCAGCTTCCGCGCATCGACCCGCTGCGTGAGCTGGAGCAGCGCGTATTTGCCGGACTCGGCATTGGTGAAGCTCTCGAGCGACGGTGTCGCCGAACCCAGCAGGCATACCGCGCCCGCCAGCTTCGCGCGCATCACCGCGACATCGCGGCCGTGATAACGCGGCGTCTCATCCTGTTTGTAGGCCGGCTCGTGCTCTTCATCGACCACGATGAGCCGGAGCTGCTGCACCGGCGCAAAAATCGCCGAACGCGCCCCGACCACGACGCGCGCCTCGCCGGTCGCGAGCGCGAGCCAGCCATCGAGCCGCTCGCCCTCGCTGAGATGACTGTGCCACACGACGCAACGCGTGCCGTGGGCGATCGCCTCCAGCCGCGATCGCAACCGCGCGACCGTCTGCGGCGTGAGCGCCACCTCCGGCACCAGAAACACCACGCCCCCGCCGCCCTCCAGCGCCGTCGCGATCGCGCGCAGATACACCTCCGTCTTGCCGGAACCCGTGATGCCGTGCAGCAGCGTGACGCCGAATTTCCCCGCGCCCAGGGTCCGCCCCATCGCGTCGACGGCGACCTGCTGTTCCTCGTTGAGCAAATGCGGCTGCGCGGCGACCAGTTCGCCGTGCGCGTGATCATCAGCGTAGGCGACGCGCTCGATCCGGCGCGTCTCCTCGCGCACCACGCCGCGCTTGACCAGCGCCGCCGCGACCGCCGCGGTCTGCCCGAGCCGCGCGAGCACGAGTCCCTTCGCCTGCGGGCGGAACTGCTGCTCGAGGAACCGGTAGAGTTTCGCCTGTTGCGGCGCGCGTTTCTCCATCGCGGCCAGCTCCTCGGGCGAGAGCTTCTGCGCGATCGCCAGCAGCTTCTCCTGCTTCAATCCCGCGCCGCGCCGCACCGCGGCGGGAATCATCGTCTCGATGATGCTGTCCAGCCCGCACGCATAATAGCGCGCCATCCAGCGCGCGAGCCCGAGCAGGTCCGGCGGCAGCGCGGGAAACGGATAAACGAGTTGCGCGACGAGCTTCAACCGATCGAGCGGGAAATCCGTCGGCGCCCCGATCTCGCCCACGATGCCGAGCTTCATCGTGTTCACAATGGGCACGCGCACGAGCGAGCCGACGCCGAGCGCCGCCTGCATCGCGTCCGGCACGCGATAGTGCAGCAGCTTGTCGAACCCCGCGAGTGGATGGACGCCCACGATCATCGCGCGCATCACGGCGACCGCCGCGGAGCGGCGCAAATTCTTTTGCGACGGATGAGAGTTGCAGGAGCGGCGTTACGCCGCGACCTCACCACGCTCGTCCCCGGTCGCGGCGAAAAGCCGCTCCTACCGCGCCGAACGATCCCATTGACAGCCCCGGCGCGCCCGGCGAACAGTCGCCTCGTGAGCATTGCTGCGGCGCGCGATAAATTTCGAAATTTCCTGATCAAAAAAGGCCTGCGGGCGACCAACCAACGGCTGGCAATCTTCGATGCCGCGTTTGCGCAGGGCGAACACTTCACCGCCGAGCAGCTCCTCGATCACGCGCGGGAAAAGGACGACTCGGTCTCCCGCGCGACCGTTTACCGCACGCTGCCGATCATGACGGAGAGCGCGCTCTTGCGCGAAGTCGATATCGGTTCCGGCGAGAAGTTCTACCGGCCGAACCGCGAGGGCGACAGCACGCAGATCGCGCAGGTCGTCTGCATCGACTGCGACAAAATCTTCGAGATCAGCGCGCCGTTCATGTCGTGGTATGGCAGCACGGTCTCGTCGAAGCTCGGCCTCACGCCGGTGACGCAGCGGCTCCAGGTCAGCGCGCACTGCAACCTGTTTCGGGAGACCGGCACCTGCCCGCGCCGCGGCTGAACGCGTTTTTTGTTCCTGATGTCCAAACGCGATTCCCAAGACCCGGAATTCGAAATCGGTTTCTTCGAGACTGTCCTGCGCCGCCAGCCGGGTTACGCGGCGGTCGTCGAGATCCTCGGCGGCCTCTACACCCGGCAGGGCCGAATCGTCGAGGGGCTGAAGATGGATCGCAAGCTGGTCAAGCTGCAGCCGGCCAACGCGACCGCGCGCTACAATCTCGCCTGCAGCCTCGCGCTTTCGAAACGCAAGCGCGCCGCGCTCTCCGAGCTGCGCGAGGCCGTGAAGCTCGGTTATCGCGACTTCGACTGGATGCAGCAGGATCCCGATCTCGACGCCCTGAAGCCGCATCCGGAATTTCAGACGCTGCTCGAGACGCTCAAACCGCAGAGCTGAAAGTGGCAGGGACGGTTATCCTTGTTTCAATTTGCGCTCAAGATGAGCCGAATTGGAGCGGAACGGCTTCCCGTTCCGGGTGGGAGCCGAAGCGGCTCCGCTACGGAATCAGTCTCACCTTGAAAGCAATCTGGAATTAACCCTCCGCGTTGGAGGGGGTGCAAATGAAAGTGAAGTCCCTTGCCCAACCAAGACCACGTCGGTGCGGCCGACCCACCCCGGATGTTTGTCACGTAATACGTGACAAACCGATCGTTCTGTCCCAGCGGGGGCGGGCTCGTTTGTCACTTAATAAGTGACAAACCGTCGCGGCCGGACGGTGCGGCGGTGGCCGGGGGCACTGACTT
>Ga0163144_10017269_pt1 | contig 14705 bp, 11 predicted proteins | sample OliLak19BULKMAT1_FD_123175 | JGI IMG/M metagenome (GOLD analysis project Ga0163144, IMG submission 123175) | Freshwater microbial mat bacterial communities from Lake Vanda, McMurdo Dry Valleys, Antarctica - Oligotrophic Lake LV.19.BULKMAT1 | ecosystem: Environmental > Aquatic > Freshwater >... | reverse complement strand
CTCGGCAAGATGTTTGCAGGAAGCCGTGGGTTCAGTGCCCGAACTACGCGTAATCAACCTGCGACGGAACTATGGCCAGACCGCGGCAATGATGGCGGGGATTGATCATGCGCGGGGTGACGTAATAATCCCCATTGACGCGGATCTTCAGAATGATCCGGAAGACATCCCCGCATTGCTTGAAAAACTTGATGAAGGATTTGATGTTGTTTCCGGCTGGCGGAAAAACAGGCAGGACCATGCCATTCGGCGCAATTTAGTCAGTCGCTTGGCGAATCGCATAATTTCCCTGATATCGGGCGTTCATCTGAATGATTATGGCTGCACGTTAAAGGCTTACCGGCGCGACGTAATCAAGGGTGTCAGACTTTACGGTGAGATGCATCGATTTATCCCGATCTACGCAGCCTGGCAGGGTGCGCGGGTGACAGAAATTCCGGTTCGGCATCATCCCCGCACTTATGGAAAATCAAAGTACGGGTTGGAGCGGGTTATAAAGGTCATTCTTGACCTTATGGTTGTGAAGTTCATGAACAGCTATTTGACAAAGCCGATTTATGTGTTCGGTGGATTTGGCCTGGCTTTAATCGCCTGCTCATTCTTAATCATGTGTTATGTTATTTACGCGAAATTTTTTGAAGGGGTGTCCATGATCCAAACGCCGCTGCCCCTTCTTTCCGTGATGATATTTATCACGGGCGTGCTCAGTATCCTGATGGGAATTCTGGCTGAAATGGTCGTTCGCACGTATTTCGAATCGCAGCAACGCAATATCTATCTGATCCGGAATACCGTAAACATGGAAGACATGCGCTGATGTGTGGTTTGGTGGGCTTCGTCGGGCACGGCAACCGCGACGACTTGGCCAGAATGACTTCCGCCATCGCGCACCGGGGGCCGGATGCCGATGGCTTCCATATTGATGAACCAGCCGGCGTTTTTTTGGGGCATCGCAGGTTGTCTGTTCTCGATCTCGAGTCGGGGAAACAGCCAATGTGGAATGAGGACAATACTGTTGCTGTAATTTTTAACGGCGAAATATATAACCACGCGGAGTTACGCAAGATCCTTGAAGGATGCGGCCATATTTTTCGCTCGGCGCACTCCGATACTGAAGTTCTTGTGCATGGTTATGAGGAGTGGGGAAAGGCCATGCTCTCGCGACTCAACGGGATGTTTGCATTTGCCATCTATGACCGCCGCCAGAAGCAGATTTTCCTTGCGCGGGACCGATTTGGCGAGAAGCCGCTTTATTACACGCATAGTGGAAGGTTTTTTGCGTTTGCTTCCGAGATCAAGGCATTGGTTTGTCATCCGCAATTCAAGCGTGTTATAGACGAACGAAGTTTACAGAAATTTTTTGCGCATGGTTTTTTCCCCGCGCCCAATACGCTGTACAAGGACACATACAAGCTGCCGGGCGGAACTTCGCTGACTTATGATCTCTCGTCCAATCGCATATCCGGCGACTGTTATTGGCGATTCCGTCTTGAGCCGGATGATCGTCTGGCGACGGAAAATGAGGGCATGCTCGCGGAAGAGTTTCGACATCTGCTTGCACGGTCTGTAAAGCAACGAATGGAAAGTGATGTGCCGCTTGGTGTTTTTCTGAGCGGTGGACTGGATTCAAGCGCTGTTTTTGCATTGGCCAAACAGGCGATGCCCGAGGCCAGGATCAGCACGTTTACCGTTGGTTTTGAAGAAAAGTCTTTTGACGAATCTGTTTTTGCGCGAGAGGTTTCTCATGTTATCGGGTCGAATCACCACGAGGAACGGCTGACGCTTGCGACAGCCCGGGGTCTCGCGCCAGGCATACTTTCTCGGCTTGACGAACCTTCAGGGGACCCCTCGATTCTGCCTACCTACCTCTTGAGTGAGTTTACGCGCAGACACGTGACGGTTGCCCTGAGCGGTGATGGTGGGGATGAGTTGTTTGCCGGGTACGATACGATAAAGGCGTTGATGCCGGCGCAGTACTATCAGCGAATGGTTCCGGCGGCTGTGCACAGATGCCTGCGCCAGTTGGCCGGTCAGTTGCCCAGATCATCGCGCAACATGAGCCTTGATTTCAAACTGAAACGTGCCTTGACGGGCCTCTCTTATCCGGAGGAGCTCTGGAATCCGGTCTGGCTGGGCCCTATCGAGCCGAATGACCTTGCCGAAGCATTTGAAAAGCCCATGGAAGTAGAGGACGTCTTCAGTGAAGCGCTGGAGCTCTGGCGAACAACTGAGACCAGAGGGATTCTGGGCAAGACACTGGAGTTCTACACAAACTTCTATCTTTCCGACAACGTTCTTACCAAGGTAGACCGCGCCTCAATGATGAACTCTCTGGAAGTGCGCGCACCATTTCTTGACAATGACGTCGTGGATTTTGCGCGACGTCTTCCGAATAACCTGAAGTACAAAAAGGGCAGGCGCAAGCATCTGGTAAAAATGGCCATGCAGGGTATTCTTCCTGATTACATCATCAATCGGCGGAAAAAAGGCTTTGGCATACCAGTATCTGACTGGCTCCGGGCGTTCCCGGCGGTGGCCCCGTTAAGGCCGGTTTCCGGTTTTAATGCGGGCTGGGTCGCCGATCGCTGGCGTGAACATCGTCAGGGCGGCGCTGATCATCGGTTGTTTTTATGGAGTTGGTTGGGCATGCAATACCTTCCAAAAAATGCGTGGGTGCAGTAACGGCCTTGTGACATGGATCTGAACGCATATACACTCGAAGCGGAAATCGAAGAACACCATTGGTGGTTTGTCGGGCGCCGTCGTCTTTTTGCCCAGTTGCTGACGGACCTTGCGGTGCCTCGAGATGCAGCTATTCTGGATGTTGGTACGAGTACCGGCACCAACCTTCGCCTTTTGAAAGGTCTGGGGTATTCCAACGTTACCGGGGTAGATCGCAGCCCGCAGGCGATTGAGTTTTGCTCGGCGAAAGGACTGGGTCCCGTCGAACTCGGTGACGTCTGCAATTTGCCCTTCGCGGACGGTAGCTTCGATGTTGTTTTTGCAACAGATATTATTGAGCATGTCGATAACGACATGTCAGCGCTTCAGGAACTGAGCCGTGTCCTTAAGCCAAATGGGCGTGTGCTTATAACGGTTCCGGCATTCCAGGTGCTATGGGGAGTGCAGGACGAAGTGGGGCACCACAAGCGAAGGTATCGTCTCAAGGAGCTTGTTGATAAGGTGTTGGCGGCCGGATTTCGACCGTTGCAGCAATATTATTTCAACTACTTGTTGTTTTTGCCAATTTTGGCAGCGCGTATGCTGCTGAAGGTTTTTCGATTCGGCGTTACCAATGAAAATCAACTGACGACGCCGCTCCTGAACCGCATCCTTTTGAAAATTTTTACCTTTGATGTAAGAACAGCAGGCAAGGTGCGCGCGCCATTTGGTGTTTCCTGTCTGGTTCTGGTAGATCGTGGGCAATCATAATTGAATGAATCTTTGGATTTACTGACTTCATCGAACCAGTTTCTTCGGTGTCCTGTTTCTGGTGAAAGTTTGCACCGGGAGGGCGAGCGGCTGGTTACCAGTTCCGGGCGCCACAGCTACGGGATCAGTGCCACAGGTATCCCGCTTTTCGCCGAGCATACTTTTTCACCCGAAGCCCGCGTCCAGCAGATTCACTATGACCGGGTGGCCAAGAGTTATCTCGAAAATCTTACCTATCCCCATACTCAGGAATATCTGAAATTCCTGGACCGCGCCTTCATGGAGGTTTTAGGTGCGTTCCCGCTGGGACAATCTGCGGAAATCTGTTGTGGCCGCGGGGAGGCTTTTGCGCTTCTTGGCAAACGTATCAGCGCGGGTGTCGGTGTGGACATTTCGCTATCAATGCTTGAGGCGGCACAGCGGGATCATGTCGGAGGCAACTTTGTATTTGTCCAGGGCGATGCCACTTCGCTGCCTCTTGCAGATGCAAATTTTGACAGCGTGTTTATGTTGGGTGGGATTCATCATGTCAACAATCGTGATGGATTGTTCAAAGAGATTTTCAGGATACTCAAGCCGGGAGGTCGTTTTTTCTTCCGTGAGCCCGTCAGTGACTTTTTTCTATGGCGATGGATTCGGGCATTGATCTACAGACTCTCGCCGGCGCTGGACAGTGAAACCGAGCGCCCCTTGCGCTATCTGGAAACGGTGCCTGTTTTGGAGCGGTGTGGGTTCAATCTTGTGAGATGGAGGACGGAGGGATTTTTCGGATTTTGCTTATTTATGAATAGCGATGTTCTCGTATTCAACCGGTTTTTCCGGTTTATTCCGGGTATCCGGAAAATCACAAACTGGGCCACAAAAATGGATTCTTTTGTTACCGGTCTTCCTGGATTGAGCCGTTCAGGACTTCAGGTTATCGGTTGCGCAGAGAAACCGGGGAAAAGCCAAAGTTTGGCAGTGCAGGCATGAGCGGCGCTTTTGAAAGTGATACTCAAGCCGACTGGAGAAGTCCGGCTTCTTTGCGCCGAGCAGTCCTGTCCCAGGTGCCGCTAAGGCGCGAATGGTTGGTTAGATCAGATTTGTATGGCTGGTACATAACCCTGCGCATTATCGGGCCTTTCCTCGGAACGGTGGTGCTCGCGCCGCATCTCTGGATTGTTGCGGGGCCGCTCACTGTTGTCCCGGTGATATTAATGCTCGGCACGTATGGTTACAAGATCAGTTTTATTATGCACGATTGCTCTCATGACAGCTTGTTCCGAACCCGTGTTCTCAATGATCGTGTAGGTATCGTTTGCGGTTGGCTGGTCGGAGCCGACTATTTTCAGTTTAAGCGAGTGCATCGAGATCACCACGAATACAACCTGACCAGACGCGATCCGCAATTTGAGGAGGCTGGTGGATTACAGCTGGCATCACGGAAAAATCTAGTTTGGCATCTTTCCAAGGCATTGATTGGCGGGCGGATTGGCGGTTACTTGAGCGGGTATCATGGCTCAGTTACAGAACAGATTGGCCCGGCCAGACCGATATTCTGGATGTTTCCCGTGGTGGCAATCCAGGCGGTAATCGCGCTTTTCGCCAGTGGTTTCGGCAAGTTACCAGTTCTTGCGTTGGTTTATCCCTTGAGCGCGGCAACGATTGCCCTTTTTCTCGCCAGATTTAGGACGTTTGCCGAGCATGTCGAGCCTGCTGGGTGCGCTCTTCCTGATTTTGTTCGCACACACTCCCCGAACTGGGTTGACCAGCTTTTTCTCTACGATGCGCACTTTAATTATCACTTTGAACACCATCTGTTTCCGGCGATTGCTTCTTGCCATCTCAAATCTATTCATCAGGTTTATGCTGAGCTAATTCACGGTAACGTAAGCCTAGGACATTCAATGTTTTTGACAGTAATAAACCGCATAAGGCAGGCCAGTAAGTGATTTCCATCCCGACAATTTCGCAGTCGTGCGTGCTTTGTGGCGGCGCTGCAAACAAGCTCGTTTGTCAGACGCGTGACTTTTGTTATGAAACCTGCGGCAATGAATTTAGTTATGTGCAATGTGATGATTGTGGCCATGTATACCTGAAAAACCGACCACAGACCGAGGCACTAGATGTGATCTATCCTCGTACATACTTGACCTACGACTACGATCAACACCTCGGTGGCTTCATCAATGGCATTCGCAACAGGATTCAGCGAATGAAGCTGCGGCCGATGCAGAAATACGCCCGCCAAGGTGACTCGATCATTGATGTGGGGTGCGGTGGCGGGGACTTCCTTGCACTGGCAAAACAATTTGGCGATCCGTCGTGGCAATTGTTCGGTGTTGATTTTTCAGATGAAGCGCTGGCTCGCTTGCATGCGCGGGGTCTGGAGGGGGTCAAGGGCCGCTTTGAGGACATGCGTTGGTCGGGGCCGCCAGTAGGTGTAATAGTGATGAATCAGCTCATCGAACATGTTGAAGACCCTGCGGCTGCAGTCCTCAAAGCGTTTAATATTCTGCGACCTGGTGGAGTGCTTATCCTTGAGACCCCAAATCTCGACAGTTGGGATGCTAGGCTTTTCAGCAAACGTTATTGGGGTGGGTGGCATGCCCCACGACACTGGAATCTGTTTAACAGCGAAACTCTCAGCCGATGTGTGCTGAAGGTCGGATTCGATCTGGCGGAGGTGTCGTATATTCTCAGCCCGTTTTCCTGGTTGCATAGCATTCAATATGGATTGCGGGAGCGTTTGGGCTGGAAGCGCATGGCCCAATGGTTTGATGTTGATCATTTTGTGCCATTGTGCGCAGCCAGTTCCCTTGATCTGATTCAGCTTGCTTTTACAAGGCGGACAGCTAACATGCGGTTGATTGTGCAAAAGCCATCAATTGGCTGATGCGCTATGAAGCTGATTACGGTGGCTTTTGTCCTGAAGACTACAGCCACGTTGTTGATATTCGCTGCCCTTGCTTATCGGGTGGATCTGGACGGCTTGGCGAGCACGATTCGTAGCGTACCAGCTGCGCCGCTTTTCCTAGGCGTTCTGTTTGGCCTTCTGGTGATGGTGGCCTCCGGATTACGCTGGCGATTGATCAGCGGGCATCTTCGTGTTCCTCTGCCGGCACGTTTTGCAGTATGCGGATATATGGAAAGCATCTGCTTTAATTTGATTTTGCCAGGCGCAATGGCAGGTGATGTATTGCGCGTTGCCAAGGTAACCAAGGCTCGTGGGCATCTGCGACGTAACCTTGCTGCAGTTCTGTTCGATCGTGCCGCCAACCTCATCATCCTGTTGATACTCTGCATTCCGGCAAGCGTATTCCTGTGGGGCAGGCCGGAGTCGAGAAATTTGCTAATGGTGCTTGGCTTCCTTGGGGCACTCTCGCTGGTAGCGTTGTGCATCCTGATATTTTCGAGTCGCCTGCGGCGTTTTCGCCGGCATCGCTTTATACGTGAATTGGTTTATCTGTCGATGATGACGTCGCGGCTCTTTAGTCAAAGTTCTGTAGTATGTAAAGTCGGATTGTTGTCGCTGTGCGTTCAGGGGCTCGCTATCGCCATGCTGACCTGCGCGGCAGTATCCGTTGGCATCAACGAACTTTCGATATTGGAACTTGCCATCGTGACATTTCTCGCATTGCTTGCCGCGGCACTGCCTTTTACTATCGCTGGGTTTGGTCTTCGCGAAGGTGCCTTGATCTGGACGCTTGAGGTATATGGCATTGATCCGACACGGGCATCTGCTGCGGCGGTCATTTTTGCTGCGATTCTCTTGCTACAGGCAGTACCAGGGTTCATGATTTGGGTTTTGGGGGCTGCAAAAATCCCGCAGACCTACGCAAACAACCGTTTACCGGAGTCAAAAGTCGTGACTAGTCGAACAAAAACGTCACAATATTAATTGATTGCCGAGTGCAGCCCTTGACGTCTGCCTTTGAAGAAATTGGCAGGTTTTGTTCGACTCCGTTAGCGTAAGCAGCAATGACGGCGGATTTATTAAAGGATAGTAGTAGCTTATAGCAGCCGTACGACGATACGGGGACCGTAATCGAAAATTGAAGTCCCTCGCTTAAAGATGTTATTTCAGTGCCCCAAGGGCTGCGGAGGACTGGAGGCGTTACTGAGCGATCAATCATTTTTCCAGGAATGTCATTCGACGTTACTAGCGTAGCGGTAAGATCCGTAGATACAGGCCCACAAGACAAGCGAGTGTAGGCTTTTTTTCTGGTGACCTCGGCTAAGGTTGCAATTTGCTCGGCGACCCTGGCGACCCGGATATCATCACGGAATCGCCCAAAAAAATGATCCCCGTCCGGGTTTTTTGATATCCATATCCCGACAAGTGCGATGAAGCCTAGCACTAATGCAAGGGTCGTTTTTGTTAGGGTGATAGTCGGGGCTGGCATTGAAAATAATGATTCTTAGCAAATCATTTTGTTACGGAAGAAATTCACCGAGCAGCTCTGTAAATTGCCGCTTCATATCTTTAAGCTCAGTAATAGCGTACGGTTGCTGCCCAGGAAAGCTGCGAGTCTTTTCCGGATCAAATTTCAGTAATTTTAAATCCCGTATGTCTTCTAGTTTGCATTCGGATGAAAAGAAGCTGATGTTCTGTCGAATCGACGCATCAATTTTTTTGTAGAAGAGAACGCCCGTAAGTGTGAGGTTTACACGCCGGATTTGAGCTTTATCCTGTTCAGAAAATCCAAGGCATTTTGAATATTGAACCGGTAACACCATGAGTGAATATCCATCGCTTTCCCCCCAGACATGGATGTGACCATCCTGAAAAGAAAAGCCAGTGTTTCTTGTGGGTACCAGTGGGAGAGCGATTTTTTCGGAAACCACAGCATCTTTTTCGAAATTAAATTCCGGCAAACGCATCTTTTCAATGCTTTCTCTGGCATTGGTGGAAACATAGATACGAGATGGCGCGTAGTTCCCGGTATTTGGATTTCTCAGTTCGTAAAGATGCCAAGTGGCGCCATCGGTGGTTTTATTTATTTTTCGTAATATGGCGTCAGTGGATGTGATACTTCTTTCAGACGCAATGAATTTTATTCCCAGGATCTGAAGCGCCGGTAGATTTAAAACGGAGACGCCAACGCCATTTCTCCCTATGGGCTCTGTGCTGCTGTTCAGAAGCCGTGAGACAAAATAATAATAGGGTGGCGGCACCATCTGCCCATAAATCTCCATTGTTGGTATTCCTTGTTTCCATAGCGTATGCAATATCCGAATTCTTTCGTAAGGGGAAATAAAATTTTCTTTTTGTGAGTTTGATAAAGAGAGAGAGGGCAGCACTACCGATCCGCGAAACGGTTGATTGGAGGTAATTCCTACTTCTTGCTGTAGATATTGAACAAACCCAATATCATGCGGAGGTTTTTCTCGATAAATAGCTCGCCATGAAGGCGGTGGTTTTAGGAAGTAACAAAAAATTATCGCGGGGATTATAAGGACTGCCGCCCATTTCATGGTTGACGCGACATCGATGCGTTCGACGATTGAGCAGATAGCTGACCAATTATGTTTTATTATTGGAGCGGGATTGATGTGACTAGTGAAGCGACGGATTGTCGAGCATATCAGTGTATGTAGCCCTAAAATCAGGGCTTTGTAGTACGAGATCAAACTTACCCAGCCGCCGACAGCACCTACGATGTACAGGTGAAAGATGCTTTGCTCAAAGTAAATCGGGACTGGGTAATTCCAGTTTATGTTAAGGAAGAGGTACGAGGCGCCCAAGCCGAAAATGCATAACATATAAATCAGACATATCAATGCAAAAAGCCGCCGTTTTCCTGCTGCAAAAATTAGCCCGAAAATCCAGCCGCAGAATAAAAGCCAATAGATAAAACCAGCTCTTTGGCTTTGAAACAGGACCGATACAAATCTGCCGGTTTGGACTTCACCGAAGACCTCAGCCTGAAAATATTGCCTTGCGGTGAAGCCTGCGATTGAAAAAATATAATGAAATATGCCAAGGCCGTATAGCAAAAAGGCAGCGAGGGCTAGGGACAGAACGCGGCCCCTGAGTGCGGATGAGTTGCCGTTCGCAAAAATGCAGATTGCAAACGGGATGATAAAAGCAACGCTGATTACTACAGTCCACAGTGGGTCACAATAAACACTGTATGCGTATAACGCGGCGATTGCGCATGCATTGGCTATCACGGTGATCCATGAGGGCGATGAAATTCGTAATACAATGCAAAGAATGAAAGTCAGTAGGGCGATGTGATAAGTAACCCCAGGATTCAATACGAACTGTATGCCTAAGCCAACGCTGTATTGAAACGGCGGAAAAACAATCGCCGCAAGTTGTCCGGCAATAATTGCAGATAGCGTTGAAAGCCCGAGCGCGCGAGCGAGAAAAAAAGTTGAAAAGGAATACGCAAAGAGAAAAATTGCAGCTGATGCAACTCGGGCTACTTCAGCATTGAATAAAGAAAAGACCAAATATCCAGGATTTAACCAGACATTCATCTGGATAAGCGGGGATCCTAGTCCTTGAAAAATATTTATTGCATTTACTGAAAATGGTTGAGTGTGCTGGAGAAATGTTTCAATTGTGAATTGAAATAGGTTCCCATCCAGGCCGGCATAAAGAAAATGCGAGAATTTACTCCAGACCAATAAAACGGAAAGCAGTAAACCAGAAAATCCAAGTAAGACAAGGAGTCGGTGGTTAGTGCGGGTAGCGGTCATGGCTTAAATTACGTCGAAAACAATCGCATATTCCCTGATGAAATTCAGAGGAATACCGTAAAGAGATGGAATAGTTACGGATATTTTTTATCCGCACAATTTCTCGCCTTGCGCTTGATACCGTTATCTTGAGGGAATGAGCACAAGCCGATCTTATCGGTTACATCGAGGCGGTGTTGGGACAAGATGCCGCGCCGCTTAAAGCAAGCTCAACATACCTTGATTGCGATCCGACCAGCGTAATCGACCCTGGTCAACAGTGGAGGGGCCTCTAGGGTTTGGAGGTATTCGTCTGTCGCCTGTCGCGCCCCCTTGAAGTGTCCATAGTCGTCGAGAATCAGTATCCCGTTACCGGACAACCGGGGATACAGGTGCTCTAACTCGTGTTTTGTTGAACTGTACCAGTCGGTATCGAGCCGAAGCATGGCGATCGTATCCGGGGCCTGGGTGGGTATGGTGTCCTCGACCATTCCCTTGACGAAAAAAACCTTATCCATGGGATAACCGGTGCTTTCCATGTTAGCACGGACCTCTTCCAGCGAGGCGTAGGCCCAGTCGCTGCTTTCATCAGTTTTCCGGTGGGGGCGCCAACCGTCTATGCCGCGATTCCCCCAGACATCGACATCCAGCGCCTCATCAGGTTTAGGCAATCCCTCGAACGTATCGAATAGCACCAGGCGGCGATCGGTCTTGCCCAGCGCGAGCAAGGTAAGCGCAACCATCATCATGCTGCCACCGCGCCAGACGCCGCATTCGACGAAGTCGCCCGGTGTGTTCGACTTGGCGATGTAACGGGTAGACGCGTGTAGGTTGTAGAGCCGTTGCCAGGACGTCATGGTGTAGGGGCCGCAGCGCTCAAGATACGGAAAGAACTCTGGCTCCAGATCGCCCATAACGGTCTTTAAATCGTAGGTCGCCATTTCCAGCTGATAACCCGCAAGGCGCGGCTGGTCTGCGGGTTGCAGCCCGCGGACAATGTCTGGCAGGCCAGCGAGGAGGTCAGCAAGGGCCGGTTTTTCCACATTTCTTTCGGCTAAAGTAGCCACAATGCTGTTGCCGCGATGCACTTTCGTGATTTGATAACCAAGGCGTGCAAAGAGGCGGAGGATGAGGTTTTTGATAAATCGGATCATGATTGTGTAATCGTTGTGTTGGTGCTGTGGATTATATGCGTACTAGCGAACACAGGGAGTGTTGTGCTGCGCGAATCCTGCGCTGTTTAATTGGGGCAGGATTCGCGATGCTATATATTGGGAGTAAGAATATTTGTTCTGATCGTACAGATAATGGCTTAGGTGCTACCGGGGACTTATAGTTGGCGCTTTTTGAATTGGGGACTTGATGGGAATTGCGTTCTCGTATATCCAGAAAATGAATGAGCTTGGTTTGTTCCGCAAAGGTGGCGTGAACATACTCGACATCGGATCGTCCAACCTGTATTCAGCGACTGCTGATGATATAAAAGGATTTCTGTGCAAGTACGGACCGTCCGCTCCCGCCAATATTGACGATCTTGCCGAACGCCTGTCCTATGGATCCGGGTATGACCCGGTTAAAGGAGGGCGCAATGAAGCTTTTGTCGGCGAACTATTCGAGGCGGCAGGTATGCATTACGAGTCGTTTGACATAGCCGCTGGCTATCGAACCACTGTAATTGACTTGAATCACGCAGTACTTCCCCCCGAGTTGCAACGCAAGTTTAATCTGGTACTTAATTTCGGTACTACCGAGCACATCCTTAATCAGCTCAACTGCTTTAAAGTTATCCATGATGCCACCAAGGTTGGTGGGTATATTTATCATTCGTTACCGGCGGTGGGGTACGTAGATCACGGCTATATCACTTATACCGGCCGGTGTTTTTTTGATGTGGCCGGATACAACGATTACGAACTGGTCGCCTGTTGGTTTGATGGTCCGCACGGGGGCAACAGCATATTTGACAGCTTGCGCAGCTACAGCGGCAGCTTCCCGGCACTCAAGAAAGCGCTCGAACAGTTTGACAGCACGGATCACGGACGTATTTTGCGTGACCTGAAAATCCCCGACATTGGCATCAACGTGGTTTATCGCAAAGTGAGAGATACGCCGTTCTGGGGAGCGCTGGAATCCAGTACTTCGGTGGGTGTGATCCCGGGTGGTGTTACGGCGATTTATCAGGGAAGTGGCCACGGATCCGCAGCAGTTGCCGGAAGCCGTATATCCACAAATCAGCAGATGAGGCGGCCGTTGGTCCAGCAGATTGCCGGTGCTCTGCAAGGCTATCCCAGTCTGTACCAGTTTGCTAAGCGTGCTTACCGGATGGTCCGGCGCTAGTCGGCTATGCGCTATTTATAACGATTCACGCGGCTGCAGTGACGTTTGGGAAATGTGAATGGCGATCCCGCTGCAATTACTTATGGAATATCGACTGGGGAATCTTGCACCCAGGTAAAGATTGGTCACCAAAGAGAGCGGCAGCCCGATTGCCGATAATGGCAAAACCCAGAGCAGGGACGGCGTGCCGAATTTTGTATAACTTTTTCCCAGTTGGCTTAACAGACCGCGGTTGAAACGTTTGAGCAAACCGCCAACCAAAGAACAGCGGATGAGATGTTTGGCCGTGCCCCCGATGTTTTCAAGCAGTTCCAGTAATTCAGATGGAATAGACCCACTGAACATTTCTCCGTCACGACTGTGCAGCAAAACGTGGCATTCACCGTCTTTGCCCAGCAGTGACAGGCAGCGCTCAGTGACTTTTCGTACCAACCCCCAATCTGTGGGAGCAAGGTAAATCAGAATATGGCGATAACCACCTTGGGTCGCAGTGGGTAAATCTGCGTCAGGCGACAATATTGTTTCGGTATTGGTGAACTGCGCGAATGTGCCGGGTTTGAGCAGGTGATTCAGGAGCCCGGGACTGTCTTGGACGATCAATGCATGCTGTTCAGGTGTAGTAGCAAGGGTATCGACGGTGTCGCGAAGCAATCGAAAATCAAGCCAGTCCGGATTTGCCCGGGTTGGCTGTTCTGGTCGGCCTAGGATCATGTTGCGAATACTGTAGGCTAGTAGCCAGGATTGTCTTCGGACGTAATACTGAAAGGTATTGAAAAGCCCCCAGTGCGCAGACCGATGCCTGGACGCGGTCAATTCCGGAGGGAGTGAAGACAAATCCTTGTTTTTTCGGTAGTTCTTCCAGGCCGCTACACCGCGAACCCAATATTGATGCTCGGTGTGCAAAATCGGACGGCCAAGCTTTCGCTCAATACGGTCGATGAAAGCCTTGGCTTTGGTTTTTGCGGCATCCAGGCCGGCCGGAATTTCTCCCGAATGAAATACGATGTCGTGGTGTGCCGCACGGCGATGTTCGGCCGTGGTCCAGTGTTGGAGGCTGGCAACAATTTCGCGGTCCGGTTGCCGTCCCAGGCGCAGCATATACATTTCCTGGTGTCGCTCCTGCAGCTCAAGCATGAAAAAATCATCTGAATCACCCATCGCGACCTCGTCGCCCGACGGACACAGTTCCGGGATCAGCGCGTAATCACAATAACTGTTGACGCTTTTGATGATCCGTTCCGGTTTGAGGCACAACATGAAAATCAGGTAGTAGCGACCGATCAGGGTTTGCTCGTCGACCTGCCAGAAAAACTGGTTGGGATGGGTTGAGTGGCAAATATCCTGACTCTGGATTTTCGCTACTGTTGTTGCGTGCGGGTGTGCTAGCGAGATCGTCGCCAGTTGTCTTGGTGGAATGGACAATACGCCCGACGACGACTTGCGCAATAGGTCTTTCAGCAGTGGTTCCACATCCTCGGCATTTGCCCGAAAGCTGGGCCCGAGAACGATCGAGCGACCATCAAGAATGTGCTTGCAAAGTGAGCGTAGCGAACCATCGGCCAGTACAAAATCCGCATTCATGAATGCGAAATGGGTGTCCAGCATTTCCCGTCCGCAGGCGATGATCGGACGGGCGTAGGCGAGGGTCAGTGTTACACCGTAGACACCGGTGGAGATCAGATCGTCGATTTCGACGAAGCGCACGGGGCAGATCGAGCGCAAGGTGCAGAATGTGGGGTGTTGATCGAAAAAAGCGATGTCACTGCCTCGGGTCATGATCACGAACTCGAGGTCGGTGGCCTCGGCAAGGGCGGGCAGATTGCCCGGCGCAATGAAAGACGGCAACGCCAGATCTGTGAAGCGTGCGATGTAGGCTTCGCCCCAGACTACCGTAAGAAATTTGACTTTTTTGCGCATATTCTCAGAAAACGCTGTCGTTTAAGCCGGATCGGCCGATGTTGTTGTGGCGCGCTGAATGGCGGAGGTGTATTCATGCGGAACAAGAGAGTTCGGTATTTTTCCATATGCTATCATCGGCTTACCTGCTGCGAAAGCAATAATCCTGGAGCATTTGTTGATACGTAAAAATCTGGAATTCAGTCATGTCCAAGAATGTTTCTGTGCCTAAAGGCCATGGGCCGGTAAAAACTCGCGAGCCGCAATACCAGGAATGCCTGGATGCAGTCGATGAGCGGGGATTCGAGCGGTTGGGACTGCGCAGCAGCCAGAGCTGGCACGATGACCCGAAACACATTCTGTTCCGGCTT
>Ga0163144_10017268_pt1 | contig 14705 bp, 6 predicted proteins | sample OliLak19BULKMAT1_FD_123175 | JGI IMG/M metagenome (GOLD analysis project Ga0163144, IMG submission 123175) | Freshwater microbial mat bacterial communities from Lake Vanda, McMurdo Dry Valleys, Antarctica - Oligotrophic Lake LV.19.BULKMAT1 | ecosystem: Environmental > Aquatic > Freshwater > Lake... | reverse complement strand
CCCGAGAAATACTGGAGAGTGCCGCCATCCGGATCAGTCCAGTTCATCGTGCACGTGATAGTGTTTCCAGTCGGAAGGGTCATCGGGGAGCACGAGGTCGAGCTGTTGGTTGGTGCCCGATTGGTGAAGGTCAATCCAACACCGTTCGACGCGGCGGATACACCGCCTTGCCCATCCGAGGCAGTGGTTGTGGCCGTCAGCCCACCCGGCGTGCTGAGGCTGTAGGTCGTACTCGTGCCTGCCGCGGGACCTGTTCGACCAGTGCCCGACCACGTATAGGTAATGCTTCCGCCATCGGGATCAGTGCTCGCCGTCTGGATAGAACAAGTGCTCGATGAGCCGCTCGGCGTGCTCGTTGGCGTGCACGAAATCGCCGCGGCCGTCGGAGCTCGATTTGTGAAGGTCATCGTGACACTGTTGGACGTTCCGGACGTCCCGCCTTGTCCGTCTGACGCAGTGGCAGTGGCTGCTGCAGTGCCCGGAGTGGCAAGACTATACGTTGTGCTACTGCCTGTCGCGGCCCCGGTTCTATTGGCACTCGACCACGTGTAGGCGATCGTACCGCCATCCGTATCCGTGCTCGCTGTCTGGATAGAACAAGTGCTCGCTGATCCGGTTGGTGTGCTCAGTGGCGCACATGTAATTCCTGGCGCAGTGGGCGCTTGATTCAAGAAGGTAATGCTGATGCCGGTCGATGCTGCCGACGTACCTCCTTGGCCGTCTGCCGCGGTCGCACTGGCCGTCACGCTTCCTGGCGTAGTGAGACTATACGTTGTGCTGGTGCCTGTAGCTGAGCCGGTGCGCCCCGTACTTGACCACGTGTAAGCGACGGTGCCGCCATCAGGGTCAGTGCTGCCTGCGGAAATACTACAGGTGCTGGTCTCTCCGGTGAATCGACTGGTATGTGAGCAGCTGATAACCGGCGCCGTTGGGGCCCGATTGGTAAAGGTCATCGCCACGCTGTTCGACACGGCCGAGGTGCCGCCCTGTCCGTCAGCGGCTGTGGCCGTTGCTGCTGCTGTGCCCGGTGTGGCGAGACTATACGTCGTGCTGGTGCCCGTGGCTGCTCCCGTTCGGTTGGCCGCTGACCACGTGTAGGCAATCGCTCCGCCGTCTGCGTCCGTGCTTGGTGTGGCAATGGAACAGGTGCTGGCTGATCCGGTGGGTGTGGTCAGTGGCGCGCACGAAATCACCGGGGTGGTCGGCAATTGATTGGTGAAGGTCATCGTGACGCTATTGGACGTCCCCGAGGTGCCGCCTTGTCCGTCAGCCGCCGTGGCCGTTGCTGCCGATGTACCCGGCGTGGCGAGACTGTAGGTCGTGCTATTTCCCGTGGCCGCTCCCGTCCGGTTAGCGGACGACCATGTGTAACCGATCACTCCGCCGTCCGCATCCGTGCTTGCTGTTGCGATGGAACAGGTGCTGGCCGAACCGGTTGGTGTGTTCAACGGCGAGCAGCTAATCACTGGTGTGGTCGGCAGTTGGTTCGTGAAGGTCATCGTCACGCTGTTCGACGCCGGCGACGTGCCGCCTTGCCCGTCAGCAGCTGTGGCGGTCGCTGCCGATGTGCCCGGGGTGGCGAGGCTATACGTCGTGCTATTCCCCGTGGCTGCTCCCGTTCGGTTGGTGGCCGACCACGTGTAACTGATTGTGCCGCCCTCTGGGTCCGTGCTCGGCGTGGCAATAGAACAGGTGCTGGCTGTGCCGGTTGGTGTGCTCAACGGCGCGCACGAAATCACCGGTGCGGTCGGGGCCCGATTGGTAAAGGTTAGGCTCACGGCCGTCGAAGCCGGCGAGGTACCACCCTGTCCGTCTGCGGCCGTGGCTGTCACGCTTGCGCTCCCTGGCGTGCTGAGCTGATAGGTCGTGCTGTTCCCCGTGGCGCTGCCGGTGCGACCCGTGGCTGACCACGTGTAACTGATGACTCCGCCGTCTGCGTCGGTGCTGGGTGTTTGGATACTACAAGTGCTGCTCGATCCGGTGGCGAGCGTCAGTGGCGTACAACTGATAACCGGGGCGGTGGGTGACTGATTGATGGCCGAGACGGCGCTGGCTGGAATCCATGCGCTGAATGCCGAGCCTTGGTTGTCGCGCACGCGGGTCTGGACCACGTAGGAGCCCGGCAGCGTGAAGGTAAAGGTCGCTGAAGCCACCGTAGTCTCGGCGCGTGTGCCGACACTCGCCCAGCCGCTGTCAAAGGCTTCATACTCGTAGCTGACAATCCCGCCATCCGGGTCACTAAAGCCCGAGGCCGCACATGTCACCGGCACACCCGAAGAGGCCGAGAGTGGGGTACAGGCGAGCGTGCCAAGCGTCGGGGCTCGGTTGGTAAAGGTGAGACTGACGCCGTTGGACGCCGCCGAGGTGCCGCCCTGTCCGTCAGCCGCCGTCACACTGGCCGTTGCGCTGCCCGGCGTCGTGAGACTATAGGTCGTGCTCGTGCCCGTGGCGCTACCAGTTCGGCCTGTCGACGACCACGTGTAGGCAATCACGCCGCCGTCCGCGTCCGTGCTTGGTGTCTGGATGGAGCACGTGCTGCTCGAACCCGTTGGCGTGCTCAGTGGCGAGCAGCTTATCACCGGGGCTGTCGGCAGTTGATTGGTAAAGGTCATTGTCACGCTGTTCGACACGGCCGAAGCGCCGCCCTGTCCGTCAGTCGCGGTGGCCGTTGCTGCCGACGTGCCCGGTGTGGCGAGACTATACGTCGTGCTGGTGCCCGTGGCGGCTCCCGTGCGATTGGCGCTGGACCAGGTGTAGACGATCACGCCGCCGTCCGCATCTGTGCTTGGTGTGGCAATGGAACAGGTGCTGGCTGTGCCGGTTGGCGTGCTCAACGGCGAGCACGAAATCACCGGGGCTGTCGGGATTTGATTGGTAAAGGTCAGTGTCACGCTGTTCGACACGGCCGAGGTGCCGCCCTGTCCGTCTGCGGCGGTGGCCGTTGCTACTGCGATGCCAGGTGTGGCGAGGCTATACGTCGTGCTATTCCCCGTGGCTGCTCCCGTGCGATTGGCCGCTGACCATGTATAGGCGATCACGCCGCCGTCCGCATCCGTGCTTGACGTGGCAATGGAACAGGTGCTGGCCGAACCGGTTGGCGTGCTCAACGGCGAGCAGCTAATAACTGGCGTAGTCGGGGTTTGGTTGGTGAAGGTCATCGTCACGCCGTTGGACGCCGCCGAGGTGCCGCCCTGTCCGTCTGTCGCGGTGGCCGTCGCACTTGCGGTTCCCGGTGTGTTCAGCTGATAAGTCGTGCTGGTGCCGGTGGCCGAGCCCGTTCGACCTGTCGCCGACCACGTGTAGGCAATGACTCCGCCATCGACGTCAGTGCTTGGCGATTGGATGGAACAGGTGCTGGCCGAGCCCGTTGGCGTGCTCAGTGGCGAGCAACTAATTACCGGGGCGGTTGGCGCTTGGTTTAGTAGCGTCAAAGTGGTGGCGGTTGTCCAGTCAGAGGCGTTGCCAAAGAGGTCAACAGTGCGCAGGCGCACTGCGATGGTGCCCGGCGTGCTTCGCGTAATTGTGCGCGAGAGGCCCGTGCCGGTAGCCGTGCCGCCGAGTGTTTCGAATTCCACGCTCACGGCGTCTCCTTCCGCATCACTGCCGGCCGTCGCGCTACAGAGGAGGCCGGCGAGGGTGGGCCCGCTGGTAGCACAGCTCACCGAGCCACTGGTCGGGGCCGTATTGCGCACGACGATCGAAATCGGCGTCTGGGTTGCGACGCCTTGAGCCGTGACTGAGAGCGACACCGTGGCGCTGTTCCCTGTCAGGATGGCACCCGTGAAGGTCGCCATCCCGCTCGCATTGGTCGTGGCCGTCGTCGTGCCGCTGAGCGTACCTGCGGGAGACGAGAGCGGCGCCCACGTGCCAATGGCTAGCGTGACACTCCGGCCAGCGAGGGCGACTGGATTCCCGAACGCATCGCGTAACTGAACGGTCACCGGTGCGCTCATCGCCTGACGGCTCGTGGCAGAGTCTGGTGCGGTCGTGATACTCACGGCCGACGCAACGCCGCTACTGATGATCGTGATGGTGAGAGGCGGCATTGCCTGTCCATTTAAAGACGGCGTGACCGTATATACGCCGGGTAAAGTGCCGCGCACGACGAACGTCCGACTGGCCTGTGCCCCACTGACGGCACCGCTTGCGGTGGAGACCGTGAGATTGGCCGAGCTGCTGGCGAGGGCTGCGGTGGGCATCGCGCCCGTGAGCAGGAGGTTGTTCACGTTTCTGGCCGCAATGGTCACGAGGGCCGAGTCGCCAGGAATGAAGCTCGCCGTGTTTGTGGTCGCCAAGGAGAACGGCAGCGACAGCGGTGCGGCCAAAGGCGAGACGGTAATCACGCGACTCGCCGTATGGGTGAGGCCGCTCCTGTCACGCACCGTGAGGGTCGCCGTAAAGGTGCCCGCGGACCGATACGTGGCGGAAGTCCACGACGTCAGCGTCGTATTCATCGCCGATCCGGCACCGTTGTTATAGGCGTAGGAGACAATGGCGTCACCGGTGGCGGCGTTTGGATCGTGCGATCCGGTGGCGCGCAGGATGACAGGCGTGCCGGTCGGCACCCACACGAGGTTACTGCTCAAGACGGCGACCGGGGCAAGGTTGCCAATCGGGGCCACCGGGGCCGTCACGGTCATCGTGCGCGTTTGAACGTCGGCTAGAATGCCCGTCGCCGTCATCAATCGTAGCGTGACGGTATGTGTGCCTGCGGCCATAAACATTTTCGTCGGCTGACGGAGGCTTGAATACGTGCCGTCGCCGAATGCCCATTGCCAGACGGTCGGAGCAGTTCCGGCAACGCTCAGGCCCGTCGCATCAAAGACAATGGGTGTCATCGCTGCGACGGTGGTACCCGCCGGGAGATTCGTAAAGGTGCCCACCACCACGGTGGTTGGTCCGCCGCCATCAGCCCGCACGCGGCCCGAACCACTGACGACCATCAGGCCCGCCTCACTCGCATTCGCCGCCTGTGTCGGAGTCAAGAAGCGGGTGATACCAGTCGACAACAAGGTGCTATCGGTCGAGCCAAGCGTCACCGTTTCACCGGTGGGCAACGTCCACGCAATGGTGGCCTCAGAGGACGCCCCCCCGGTCGTGCCGGACGTCTCGGCTCCTGTATTACCGGAGGTTTCCGCACTGCCCGCACTATGGCCTGAGGCGCCGACTGGAGCGAGCGCCCCGGTTGGGACGACGACAGGCCAGCTGCCAGTCAAGGCCGGGGTGGCACGCAACGTCCACGCAACCCGCGGTCCGTCGGGGGTTGTGACGTCTTGGCTGCTGACGCTAAAGCTCGCCGCCGGGACCGGCTCCGGTACACCGCAGCGAGGCGTCATGGAAGACGTGGGGGTCACCACCACGCCACAGACGCGGGTGCCGCGAGAGGGCCGCACGACGGCGACCAAGCGATCATTGCTTTCCGAGACAGCGACAGGTGTGACGCCGGCGCTAAACGTCAGACCGCCACTGCGCTCCCAGCTGCCTGTCTGGCGCAAACCCGATTCGGTGCGAAGGCGAACTAAGTCACTCAGGGCGACCGCTTCAGCCGCACCCGTCATCTTGTTATCGCGCACATAGAAGACCCCGATACTGGCCATCAGACCAAGAATCACCACCGCCGCCACTGTTTCAATCAGCGTCACGCCGGATCGCGGAGTGGACCACTCTGTGTCAAGAGGAGAAAAAGGGCGCATAAATGGGAGGAAAGGCTTAAAGTGGAGGGTTCACACCGAACATTACCCAACCCCCTAGTCCGACAACAAGGGTAAAATTTTCCCTATGCGCGCGCCCCTCGTGTTTCTTCCCGCGAAGAGTTTCAAGAGCGCCCTTTTCTACCAGAAAGAAGAGAGGCTCTGCGGCGTGGGTTGAGACAATCTGCCAATTATCAGATCTCAACAGTTGCTCGCAACCCTAAGGAAGATTCAGCTGCCGAAGATCCTGCGTCAAGTTTCCTAAGCCTCGTTGAATGAGGACTTGGTGAGCCGGAATGTGAAACCAGCTGCTGGCGCCAGAGGGATGTGGCAGGGGGTGAATCTGTGACGTTTGCCCTTGAAGGGTTTTCGTGAAGCGAGTGCCAATGAGAAGATCAAGCGGATCGTCTGAAAGCACGGTCGAAATCGCGAGTCGTCCAATTAGGACAATGACATCGGGCTGGATGAGCGCGAGTTCCGCATTCAGCCATCCGCTGCAGGTCTTTTGTTCAGCCGGAGAGGGTACTCGGTCGCCGCGTCCAGATGGGTGGGGACCCGGAAAGCATTTCGTCACCGAGGTGACATAGGCATGGCGGCGAAACCACGCTTCGTCGTAGCCAGTGTGCCCGAGCCACGTCCACAAGCGCGACCCTGAGGGGCCAACGAAGCCTTGGCGCTGCACTTTTTCAAGCTTTCCCGGGGCTTGGCCAAGTACAAGAATCCGAGGCGCTGTGCTGTTGTGAATAATGGAACGCACTTCCGAGTTCACAGGAGCGCAGGCGACACACCGTGACAGCGCACGCACATGACCCTGTAGCGAGCGCGCACGTCCCGCCTGCGGCGGGGGGGTGAGTATTGGCAGAGCAACTCGCGTTATGCGGCCTCCTCCAGCTGGAGGGCGCGGTCCACAATCGTACTTCCCCCAACTCCTGGCTCAACAGCGAATCCTGACGTGATACGCTCATACATCTCGCGCACGTGCGTGACGACGCCAATCATGTGGCCACGCTGCTGAAGGCGCTCCAATGCGGCGAGCACTTCATCAAGACTGGTGCGATCCAGTGACTCAAATCCTTCGTCGATAATCAAGAATTCAAGCATGGTGCCCACCGTTCCCTGTGACATGACGGTGCGTGCGAGACCGAGGGATAACGCAAGGGACGCCAGAAAGGTCTCACCGCCCGACAAGGTATGCACGGCGCGCGGTACGGAGCCGGCGGCGACGTCGATAACAAGGAACTCGTTTTTGGCGCCGGCGCCTAAGCGGAATCGACCTTGGGATAAATCCCAGATTTCATCGCTGGCAGCTGACACGACGTCCCCAAATCCTTCAGCGAGAACGTAGTCGATAAACGCATCGGTGCGCAGGATTTTTCCGAGACGATCATATCGGTGCTGGAGTGTTTCGGTGGCTGCGGCCGCCCCATTTTCTTGAGTTAGCGCAGACGACGCGCGCAGCGACGATGCAAGTGACGCATCAAGTGCGTCGCCTTCCTCTCTTGCCGTGCGTTGAAGGGTTTGAAGCGAGCGAAGCCATTCGGCGTCTGTGCGCGGATCTGACCACAGCATATCCTCCGGCACGTTGGAACGGGCTTCTGCATCCAGCGCCCGCATCAACTCACGCAGCTCGGTTATTGCTGCATCGAGTTCCGCCAGTTGATTCGTAAGTGAGCTGGCGCGTGTGGACAGCCACGCATCCCACTCCCCAGTCGCGGTGCGATCCGCGACAAGTGACGAGAGATGCGCGACGCCGCGGGCCTCGTGTCCGGCCACGATCTGGGCAGCGGTAGCAGCTTGTTGAACAGCTTCCTGCTGGCCCAGCTGACGCTCTTTCGTCTGCCGCTGGGCCTCGGTGAGTCGGCTGGTCGCCGCGGCGCGGCGTGACTTCGCTGCGGTCAATACGTCCTTGAGCGTTTCGATGGTGAGGCGACCGTTTCCCAGAGTGGTCGCGGTCTTGTGTGCAGCTGCGGCCTCGTCGGCCACAGCTGTTTTGTGTGCTGACTCGACCTCTGGGTGCCTCGCGGTCGGTCGTTTCACCGTGGGCTCTCTCTCTGCCGCAAATTCTAATGTATATGAGGCGATCCACGCAGAGAGGGCGTCTCGCGCGGACGTAACGTCTGTTAAAGCCCTCGCACCTGTCTCAGCGGCTTGTTGCGCGAGTGCGCTGTGCTGTTGAGCTTGTTGCAGGGCGTCCAGCGATTCCTTTTCGACAGTCCGAGTTTCACGCACGACCAATTGACAGGAGCGAATCTGGGACCGGACCTCCTCCTCCGCTGCGAGGTTCGCATGCAGGGCACCGTCGCGTCGTAGGACTTCCTCGCGCTCACTGAGTTGCGCCAGGGATTGCTCTGCTGCGTCCAATCGCCCGTGGAACCGAATAAGGCCAGGGCGTGCCTGTGTGACGGCTTGGCGCGCTCGTTCACTGTCCTCTCGTAAATGTGCGAGATCCCGCGCGGCGGCTCCGTCTCCACCGACGGGGTGCGCTGCTGCGGTGCCACACAGTGGGCACGGTTCGCCCGATTCCCACGTGGCGAGCAATGCGTCTCGATGCTGATGGGTCATTGCGTCACCGAACTGCTGTTGTGCGAGGGCTGCCGCCGCCTCAAGCGTAGCCATCCCCTGCTGCGCCGATGTCAGCGCGCGCTGTGCGTCATCGCGCTGTTGATGGAACTTCTCGCGCTCTGCAGTGAGTTGAACCCATGCGGAGGCCATTTGGGTTTGGAGCGCCGCGGCCTCGAGCTCATTCATAGCTTTCTGCACATCGGCCTCGGCTGAAAGCACACGCTGTTCCGCGGCGGCGACACCTAACGTCAGGGCGGCCATCTCCGCATCAGTGCATGCGGACGGATTCTGGCGTTGTGCGGTCACCGCGCGCTCAAGGTGTTGTTGCGCGCTCTCGATCTGATCGAGGAGTCTGACCGCTGGCTCTAAATGCTCCCACGTAACGTGTGCGAATGCCGCTTCTGTGGTGGCTTCTTGTTGTGTAGCGAGGGAAGACTCAAGATGCGTCGTGGCAGTCGCAACAGAGTCTTGGGCCTGCCGGTACGAGGATTCCCCCGATCGTCCGTCGAGCTCCCATCGCTGCATCTGTGTATAAACGGCGTCGAGTCGGCGCTGGTGCGTGAGCGTGTCGTCATGCCGCTGTGTTAATGCGCGCAGGTCGGCCAAATGTGTCGGAAAGATTCCCAGCACTCGATCAAGCGTCTCCGCCGTATTGATCCAGCGCCCGCGGGTGTCTGATAAGGCACGCGCTGCGTCTTCTGACAGCACGGCGTCTCGCAACGTTTTTTGGCGTGCGTTCAGATCAAGCAGGATCACCGACAGTTCAGACGACTTTTGACGGGCTGCCACGGCCGCGCGCGTAATGGCCGTGGTATCACATAGTCCTTGAAGCACGAGCCGGCGCGACGCCGCATCACCGCGCAAAAAGTCTGAAAATTGACCTTGCGGCAGAAAAACCGTGCGCACGAAGCTTTGAAACTCCATGCCAATAAAGCTCACAATTGCTTCGTCGACTTCCGTTTTGCTGTCTCGATCGTGTGGTACCATGGAGTGCCACGAGCCATCGGACGCAAGGCGTTCAAAGCTAATCTTTTGTGATTTGCTTTTACCAGTAACCGACAGCACCCGTGTAATACGAACGGTCGCGGTGCGGTGTTCAAACGTGAACACCACCATCATCCGCTTCGCGCCAAGGCTTAGAAAGTCCGCAGCTGACCCCTTCGCCTTGTCCGCGCGAGCCATCGTGCCATAAAGCGCGAAGGTCATCGCGTCCAAGACAGAACTTTTTCCTGCCCCGGTTGGTCCAGTAATCGCAAAGATATCTTCCAAACTCGCGAAGTCCAGCGTCTGGGGTGCACGAATGGTGGCGAGCCCTTCAATCTCTAATTGAATCGGACGCATCAGCCCTGCTCCCCTGAGAGGGGGGCCGACAAGAGTTGCTCAAACACGTTCAGATCCTCGTCCGACAAAGGTTGCTTCGCGGCGGTGCTGTAGCGCACCAAGAGATCACGAGTGCTCGGCGCGCTCCCCCCTTCTCTCGTAAGGCGGACGGCCCGTTCTGTCTCCACCGCGACGCGCGTGAGACGGACGTCGACGATGTGAGGACACTGTGGATCAACCGCGGCGCGGACTTGACTCAACGGCAAGTCGCTCGTGATGTGGAGCAGGAGATGATGATCGGCTACCCCGCTCGCGGCCGCAATCACCTCGTCCACGGTTCCACGCAAGACGCTCAGAGGGCGCGGCGACACAAGCGGGACGGAGCGGGCTCGCGCCGGCTGACCCGAGGCGATATCAATAATCACGACTTCTGGTGACCAGCCTGTTTCACCGAAGTCTAACTGCATGGGCGAGCCGCAGTAGCGCGCAAGGCGTCCGAGCGAACCGACCGACTGCGGGCGGTGCACGTGTCCGAGTGCGATGTAGTCAAAGGCCTCCGGCAAGCGCGCTGGCTGAATACCCCAGACCTCGTTGAGCGTCAGGCGTTGTTCGCCGCCGCCGACGAGTGACTGGCTCACCAAGAGGTGCGCCACGAGCACTAAGGGTAAGCCTTTCGGGGCGCCATCGGCGAGCGCGTCCAAAAGGTCGGCGACCTTGTCTGCGTAGGTGCTTTGTTCCACGCCTTCCTGTAACGCGTTCCCCGTGACGACGGCGCGCCACGGCACCCACGGAAGACCCGCGACCACTAACGGCTCGCGCTGCGGACCGATTTCAATAATGCGACGACCGCCCTTTTCTGGGTGGTCGGGATTGGGTCCCACAAGATCACTGAAGACGTGTACATTGGCAGCCCGAGAGAGTAGCGGGGCGAGAGCCCTCCACCGACCGGGGGCATCATGATTACCTGGAACGAGCATCACCGCGACCTGCTGCTGTTGTGCGGCCAATAAGAAGCGATAAAGCATGGCCTCAACCTCCGGGGTCGGGACGCGTTGTTCGAACATATCGCCGGCAAGCAAGATGCCGTGAACGTCTTCGCGCTGTGCTACGGCGAGGATTTCATCAAGCACTGCCTGTTGTTCGGCCTGACGCGACTTGCGTCCGAGGAGCTTGCCCAAATGGAGATCCCCAGTATGAAGCAGTCGCATCAGAGATCCCCAAACGAGACGGTGGGAACGATCGCCTGAAATCCACTGGTTGCAGCAGGTGGCGTCATATTCGCTTCGCGAGAACGGGTCGCCCAGCACGGAAACGGGAAACTGATTTCGATAGCCATCGGCACATGGGGTTGGAGCACTAACATGCTGCCGGGCTTTAAGAGGCCGACACGTGCGCGCTCGTTTGTATCAAGGAATGCATATTCTGGACGTTGCGCTTCGGCCAGATCCAGACGCCCTAAGATACGCACGGCGGCATTGGAAACGATCCGTCGCTCAACCTCGCTGGCCGTCTGTTGGGCCCCAATGAGGAGCACATTCATTGAACGTCCCCGCTCGGCAATGTCAAGCAAGACTTCTTTCAAGGGTGAATCCCCTTCGCGCGGGGCATACTTATTGAGCTCGTCGAGCACGACGAACACGTGGTTGTTCTGCGGCTGGGTCTCTCGCGCTTCAAAAATGCGTGATAATACCACGCCCACCACAAATCGCTGCGCGCGCTCTGCCAGTTGATGAATGTCAATGACCGTGACCTGCGCCTGCAGGTCTTCCAGCGGCCCACCAGCCCGTGTATTCACCTGAGGACGAATGAGATGCTTGAGATGGCGCTCTGCCGAGTTCAATCGTCGATTAAAAGCCATCAAGGTTTGACCGGCCGACTTGCCGGTCCACTCTGAATCTTCCTGTTCGAACTGTGCTTCAATGTAATCGACCAACTCTTTGAGCGTTGCGACGATGACCCGAGCGCCCTGGCTCGACTTTGCACCTGGCTTTGGCAAACTCACGGCCCAAGGAGAACTAGGCACCACCTGAAAATCCTTGGCTAAGCGATCTTCCAGCAGCATTGCCAAGTCGGTGACTTGGCTTCCATGATCTTGGCCTTCGCTAAACAGATACCGCAAGAGACGTTGGGTGACGACATCCCGCACGGTCCACCAATAAGGCACGATGGCTGCGTCTGTCAGCGGGCGACTTGAGACATGCGGGACGACTGCGAGCGACACATCATCCACCTTTTGTGGCGGCACCCGAAACGAGACACTCTTAAACGCGTTCATCGGCAGCTGCATCGCGGCATAACCCTCAACCACCGCTCGGGCTTTTGCCATTTCTGCTGGGGTGGTCGGGTTTTCATACATCGTGTTCTTCTTATCCAAGAAGAGCAGGTCTTCTCCTTTGACATTGAAGATGACCGCCTTGGCGTTGTTTTGAATTCTCTGCGGAAGCGTGGCGTTGTGAAACAGGCTGTAGAGCAGCATGGAGGCCATACTGGTTTTCGTGGCTACACCGGAGATACCGCTGATGTTGACATGGCCACCTTTCTCGCCAGCGAAGAAAGCAAAGTCTAGTACATAGGGCATTTGGTCACGGGTGAGACCAATTGGGACTCGCTCATCTTCGCGCATCTGGTCCATATAGAGTGCGGCTTCGCGCGAGTCGCCGACCACACGCACAACCGCATCCCCCGGCAGAGGCGGCACCCAGACTTCGGCCCCTGGACCACCCTCAAAACCGCTGCCAACTTCCTGCACCCTCGTGGTGCGAACCCGCGCCGTTCGGGAAATCGAGCACGGCAAGACACCCCGGCGCGTCAAGAAGACATCAGTCTCCAGCTTAACACCCTCGTGCACAGACCCCACATCGACCACGAGTCCCGACAGGCGGACCTGCCGCGGGCGTGCGCCCGCCGTGGCCCCCGGAATCTTGGTGATTGTTTCAACGAGATCTCCCATTTGCAGGAAGGCGTCCTCTTTGATAGCGACGATCCATTCAAAGGGGGTGGCATGCGTCAGCGCCATTACGAAGCCGACTTCAGCATTAGTCTGTTCCATCAGAGTCGGGCGTCAAGAGAGAGAGAAAGCGACCGCGCGATGAGCAGGGAATCGCCAAGGTAGTGCTTGAGAGAATGTTCCAGTGCCCCAATGGGGTACAAGTTTTGCGGTGCGCGTGGATCAGAGCCCGTAGTTGACCCGAAGTGATGGAGCCACTGGGCCGTCATATTTGCTAAGATCATAGCCCTACGGACCCCAATGCTTTCATTCACTTCGCAGCGCATGATGCCCGAGAGCATGCCCATCGCTCCCCGCCGCTCCATGAGGCGACAAAACCAACTGAATCGTCCCAGCTTATTTTGTTGACCATGAATGCGAAAGAGTGGTGTCCGGTTGCCCGGCGACAAATCTGCAAAGATCCGCTCATGATCACCTGACAGATATTGCGTGCTTTGGCGTTTAATGAGCCCAATGGATTCACCCGTATCCGTATCGTACGACAACGGTCCATCAATGCAGAGAACCTCTGGGGGGGTTGGCCACGCTTGGATTTGTGCGGCGAGGGAGCCTTCCATTCGGCGCATCTTGTCCTGCAGCGTCGCAGTCAGCTCCTGAGACGTCGGTCGCCCCAGCATCGGTGCCTGGTGCGGCACCACGTACTCGTAGAGACGGGACTGCGCTCCAAACTGCAGGGTGAGGGGCTCAAACCCCGATGGTGCCCCGTGTGCCGCCACCATTAAGTGGGACACCTGAAAGCTTTCAGTCAAAATACGTACCTGCTGCCCGGTCTGCACCGCACCGACGGCCGCACTCCCGATAACGACAGGAAAGATACGGTTGGTGTCCGAGTCTTCGATAAACAGGTTGGCTTCGACTCGACGCGTACCATCGAGAAAAACCCAGTTTGGCACGGTGGTCGCATCCGGGGGGCGAACGGTCACGATGGCCCATGGCTGTCCTGGCTCGACGTCCTGAATGTCAACTTGACTCCGGCTACTGGCCTCTGGGCCGTGCTCCGCGTCAATCGAGCTGCCCCTTTCCGGGCTCCAAGGATCTTGTGTCAGGCGAAGAGGACTCACAGAACGGCGCTAAAGTGGCGAGGAGGATGGACTCTAGGATACCGGGCGGGAGGGGGTTTTAGCCCCCTGCCGGGGCACTTCTCCGTCGGGTTCTTTTTGAGGAAAGTCCGCGTCCCGTCTATTTCGGGAGACGGCCTCGCGTGGAGTTCAAAACGCACAAGAGGGCGTTCGACGTTTTTCCGTCGACCGCCCTCTTGTACTGCTCTGTTTGCGCCAGATCGGCCTGTGTGGGATTTGACGTTCATTGGCGGCCCTCGACTTCTCTCGACTGCCTAGCTGCACATAGAAGGGTGCTATGCGTCGAGTTGCGAGCCCCCAAGCGGACGGGGCGGGTCCGCGGCGGACCATCCGGCCCGTGGCCTAGATGTTAATGGGTCTCCGGCCTTGGATGAGCCGCACCAACATCACCACAACGGCGACGACGAGCAATACGTGGATCAGCCCGCCAATGGTGTACGCGCTCACCATGCCGAGTCCCCAAAGAACAAGCAAAACGATCGCCAGTGTCATCATGATATTATCCTTATGAAAGGTATGTCGCCGTATTGTTTTTGCGGCGTTGAGTGGTGTTCGGGCGTATTTTTGTGCAAGCGTCATCTTCGACGCAAAGTCCGTAGGTCTTGTAGCGTTCGCGCCGCGTCGCCGTATGCTGCCGGCGGGGTGTCTCGGCGGCTTTTTGGTGGTGGCGACCCCGTTGCGTCGTTCTCGTGCCGGTCAAGCTGTTTTCGTCTTAACCTCCGGTGTTCAAACGAGGTGCGGACACTGCGGTTTCGCGTCTCTTTTTTCCCAAGTCGCCGAGGCTGTCGCGCACATAGACTTCTGTTCTGTCTACGTTCAGTTCAAGTTCCGTGCCTTCTCCTCCAGCACTCTGTTTTTCTTTCGTGAGAAGCGGAGGACGGGCGGAGAGACAGCGGGGAATCACTCGCGGAAGCCCCCTAGAACCACCGTTCATAAAATCTACGCAAATCTTCCACCCACTGATCTGCATACGCCGGGCGAACGATGAGCCCGACTGCCGTCCGGATTTCACCGGACTCGCGCGCGATTGGTCCGTCCGACGCGGGG
>Ga0163144_10017267_pt1 | contig 14706 bp, 15 predicted proteins | sample OliLak19BULKMAT1_FD_123175 | JGI IMG/M metagenome (GOLD analysis project Ga0163144, IMG submission 123175) | Freshwater microbial mat bacterial communities from Lake Vanda, McMurdo Dry Valleys, Antarctica - Oligotrophic Lake LV.19.BULKMAT1 | ecosystem: Environmental > Aquatic > Freshwater >... | reverse complement strand
CTGAACGCCCGGTACTACGACCCGGAGCTGAGCCTGTTCCTGCAGCCGGACTGGTTCGAGGTGACGAAGGCGGGGGTGGGGACCAACCGGTTCAGCTATTCGTTCAACGATCCGGTGAATAAGTTTGATCCGGGAGGGAACAAGTTCCATGATTGGGGGATGGATCAAGAGGAGGCCGACGAAGACAACAAGCGGAGAGCTGACTTTTGGAGCGCGAGAGCTGAGAGTCTAAGAAACCCCAAGACAGTTGACGAAAAGATAAGCGCGTTTCTTGGCGGCGCTTCCACTGCGGAAGAGCTTGCTACGGAGTTTCAAGCCCGGATTGGTGTGCCGCGCGCAGATCGTCTAAGGAGCGATCTACGCGATTTTGTAGGCACAGCATTTATGGGTATTGCGCCCGCAAGAGGGGGAATACCGGGTAGAACAGGACCACTATATGACACCCCTTCTGCTGTCGTTGCGGCACGAGTTTCTGAGCTTCGTGCGCAAATTCCGGAGAATGCTTCAGGGAGAGTAACAATGTCTGTTGCTGTAGTTGAAGACGCCAACGGAGCGCGGAGAGTGGTAGTCGCAACGTCTGAACGCAATGGTTACCTACGTCCTGGCGTATCTGTGAATGAGGGCGAAGTGCTCGCCCGCGGACCTGCCGGAAGCCACGCCGAAGCCGATATCGTTCAATACGCAGCAGAGAACGGCTTGACCGTAATCGACATAGGCGCAACAAGACCAGTCTGCGCCGGCTGCCAGTCAATTATTTCGAACGGTACGAATATTTCTACACCCCTGAAGTGAGTTAAGATATGAGCAGACTTGAGAACTTTGATTCGGGCTTGTATGCTGAGATCATGTCAGAAAGCTATTCTGGCGGAAAAAGGCTTGTTGCACGAATCATCGCTGAAGCCATAAGTTCTGCGGATGCTGATGTAGTTCAAATTATTAAAAACTGCGGAATGAAATTTTCAGATTTCGAGCCTTATATTGATGGCTGCTCGACGGAGTATGTAGATCAGCTCGACGAGTTGTACTTTGAGAAAGAAGAATTGGGAATTCTTGCGGAAGCCAGTAAATACTTTTCTGCGGCTCGATTAGTATCATCGTGCGTCTACTATGAGCGAGCAATTGACGCGGAAATGCTCTCAGAGGCGGCCTACGAAGCGATAATGGCGAAGGAATAATCCCGCACTACTGTGTTCACGCCTGAAACGTTTCTTAATGCGAAACTACCGGCGCCACCCAACCTGTAGGAAATGCCTCACCCTTGCCCGCGCGTCCTCCTTCGACACCCCCCGGTCTCCTTTGCCGCTCCCCACGTGCCATGCCGCGCAACCCGCACCAAGGCCTCACCACCCTCGCCACCCTCGCTGCGGTGCTTCTCCTCGCGGTGCTGACGCTCACCCTCCAGACCCGCACCGCCGCCGACCTCCGCCTTCTTTCCCGCCTGACGGCTGATCTGGAAACCGGGGCCGCGAAGGACAGCCTTTACGACCGCCTCCGCCCCCTGATCGCCGAGGCGATGGCGGGTACCCCCGACGCCGCGCTCACTCTCGACAGCACACCGCCGATCCTGACGGAACTGGGGCGCGACTGGGAAATCCGGGTTCAGGATGTCGAGGGGCAGGTCGACCTCTACCTCGCCCCACCTGACCTCCTCGGCATTCTCTCGGTTCCAACAGAAACTTCCCCCCTGCGGTCCGAAGCACTCGCCCAACTCCCCCCCGGCGCGCGGTTCCCCGTCCTCCCGATGACCGCCGCTCGCTTCGGCCTCGACGCCGCCCGACTGGAAGGCCTCATAACCCAGAACTCCACCACCGGCATGCTCCGCCTGCGCACCAGCCCGGAGGCGCTGCGCAGGGCCGACCTCCTCCCCGGCCCGAGGGAGGGTGAGCAGGTGACCCGCGTCGCGATCAGCATCCGCGCGGTCAGAACTCCAGCAGTTCAGCCGTAAGCCGCCGGCCGCCAACCCCGGTCCCGCCGCAAGTGCTACACCCCGCGCCGCCGCAGTCCGGGCAGGGGGTCAAAAGCAATTCCTGCCCCAACACCCCGCGTAGCACGTCCTGCACCAGAAACTCCGGCACCCCGAGGTCAACCAGCCGGTTCAACGCCCCAGCAGCCGAATTGGTGTGCAGCGTTGACAGCACCAACCGCCCAACCTGCGCCGCGCGAACCGCAATCTCTGCCGTCTCGGTATCCCGGATCTCACCGATCAGGATCACGTTCGGGTCGTGACGCAACACCCCCCGCAGCACACGCGCGAAGGACAGTCCGATTTCCTCCTGAACCTGCACCTGCTGCACGCCGCGCAGGTTGTATTCCACCGGGTCCTCGACCGTCACGATCTTCCGCCGCGGGTGGTTCAAATGGGCGACCGCGGTGTAAAGCGTCGTCGTCTTGCCCGATCCGGTTGGCCCGGTGACCAGGAAAAGACCGCTCGGCCGATCAAGGATCGCCTTGATCCGAGTGACAACGGTGGCGTCAAAGCCCAGCCGGTCCCAGCCCAGTCGCAAAGCCTTCGGGTCAAGCACCCGCGCCACGATGCTTTCACCGTAATGAGTGGGGAGCGACGAGAACCGGAAGTCGATCTTGCGGCCGGCAATGATCGCCTCCAGCCGCCCGTCCTGCGGCAGGCGCCGCTCGGCGACGTTCACGCCAGCCATCACCTTCAGGCGGGCAATGATGGACGTGGCCTCCAGGGAGGCGTCAATCCTTTGCGGAACCAGGACGCCGTTGAGCCGGAAGCGAACCGCAAAACCGTCCTCGGTGCATTCGACATGCACGTCCGACGCGCCTTGCAACACGGCGTCGGTCAGCTTTTCCTGGACGAACCGGATAACCGGCCCGTCCGTCTCGCCCCGGCGGAGGGCCTCGGAGTCGCGCTGGACCTGAGCATCCGATGCCTGGGCGGCCTGTGGTTCTGGAGCTTCGATCTCGGCCAGAAGGCGGCGGATGGTGGCGGTCGTCGCACCGACAGGGATCACTTTGCGGTCAAGATGAAACGCGAGTTCCTCAAGCAAGGAAGCGTTTCCGGGGTCCATCGTCGCGATGAGAACCTCGGGACTTGCTGATATCAGCGGCACAAGCAAACGGGCGGACAGGTATGCGGTGGTGAGTTTGCGAGCGACCTCAACGTCCGGCGGAGGGCCACCCTCGCCCAGCATTTCTATGCCAAGAACTTCACTCAAGATCGGGAGCAATTGTGCTTCCTCGATCAAACCAAGGCGCAACAAGACCCGGTCGATTGATCCACCATCTTGCCTTGCAACCGCGCGCGCGCGCTCCAGGGCTCGCGCATCGACCAGACCAAGCCGAGCAATTCTGGTAAGAAGGTGATCGGCAACCGTTTGCGGTGCGATATCATCTGGCAATTTGCCGGGTCCTCGCCTTAAACTTGCAGTTGAAAGAGAATAGTCGGACGACCTGCGATGGCACCAGAAAAAAGCTCACGGCTTTGACCCGGAAGGATGCATCACGGTGAACTTGCGCCTGTTCGTTGGGAATTTCGGACGAAGGATCGGCGAAGCGCTGCTGCCCAGAACATTGTTCATTCCGGGCCTGCCGCGGCCCGCCCCCGTGGAGATTTTGATCGGAAGTCTTCCGCTCTCCGAAGCATCCCGAATGTTAGCGCGTCGGGCCCGTCGTCCCATACTGGCAGTCATTGATCCCGAACTGACGCTGCGCCGCAGGGTGGAACTGCCAAAAGCGGTTGGGGCCAAGGCAGACGCTGCTATCGGACTTCAGTTGCGGCAATCGCTGCCAGGTCAGGGTCAAGGCCTGGTCTGGCGCTCGGCGCTCATGAGCCGCGGTGTCGAGAAATCCGAGTACGGCATCTATCTCGTTAAACAGAGCCTGATTGACGATATCCTTTCTGAGTTGCGCTCTGTAGGCGGAAAGGTTGAAGCAATCACGATTGGTGCTCCGGGGCTCCAGCCGGTTTGGCAGCTCTTTCCTAAGGTCGGCCAGACTGCCAGAAACTGGATGGCTTTCACGGCATTTTCAGTTGCTGCCATAGCCCTCGGTTCAGTGATCCTGGGCGAGCGCAGTCGCATGTCGCTTTCAGCACTGGTTGACGCGCGTGCTGCCCGGGTTGCCGAATTTGAAGAACGGCTTGTGGCAAAACGCGAGGATGCCGATAAAGGCAGTCAAAGGGCCCAGGAAGTCTTGCTGAGTCTTGACCTTTTCGCGGCACAAGCCAGGCGCCTTGGCCTGCTGACCGAGCTGACTGTGGCTCTACCGGATACGGTATGGATATCGGAGCTCTCGATCTCAGGTGACCGGCTTGTGCTTTCAGGCTTTGTTGCTGGCGACGTGACCGATGTCATCTCTATTGTCCAGGGACTCTCCTGGGCAAGTGAGGTGCAGTTGAACGGTGCGATCTCATTTGACAGCTATTCTGGCCAGAATCGTTTTGAGCTTGGAGTGGTGGTAACGAGGAGTGACCCTGCGTGACCCTTGCTCGTTTCGGCTGGTGGTCGGGTCTATTGCTGATTGCGCTTTCGTCCATGGTGACAGTCGGGGCGGTCACATTTCCGAGCCGGGCAAGCCTCCTCGACCTTGAGGGGCAGGCGAAAGACCTTGCTGAGCGTGAAGCTTCGCTCATGGAGCGTATGACCACTCTCTTGGCCGCCGAGTCCAGCCGCATTGCCATACCTCCAGAGAACGTCTGGAAGAGTAACGCGACTGGGACGACGGTCGAACTGGCACTGCAAGAGGCGCTGGTTGCAGCAGCCGGAGCGTCGGGAATGCAATTGGTCTCATTCAGCGAAGCCGCGCCCATCTCGGAAACAAGCCTCCCGACAATTGCCTATGAGTTGGAACTGACTGGTAATCACGAGGGCCTTGCGCGCTTCCTTGCTGTAGTCGAGACAGTTAGCCCGCCGCTGTCGGTATCCTACATCTGGCTCCGCCAGCTGCCGCCAAACCAAAGTCAACCCGGCGCCCCGCTCACAGTACGCCTGACAACGTGGGGGTTTCTGGAAAGCGAGGCAGACGAATGAATCTTTCTTCGCTCCTTCCACCCGTAGGTTGGATTGTCGCAGTGGTCAGTGCGGCGGCTTCCGGTTTGTGGCTGCAAAGGAATGCAGATGCTCTGGCAACAATCAACAACGGCCCCGAGCCTGTTCAAACCTCACTGAGCGACGGGGATACGTTCTACAAACTGCCACCTCTATCTGACCAGGAGAACGCGATCGAGGCATTTGCAGCCCGTCCGCTTCTGGCCGAGGGCCGCAGGCCATTTGTGCCCGTACCAGAACCATCTCTGGCAACAGAAGAACCGGAGCCTGCACCCGCTCCGCCGGTTCCCGAGGAACCCTCGATAGAAACGCCGATCCTGCCGGATCTGGTCATGCTTGGAACGATCCGAACGGGAGAGGTTCAACGCGTGCTGATCCTTGACCCGGCCTCCGGTCTGGAAAGTTGGCAGGGCGTTGGAGACAGCGTTCAGGGATGGGCTATTGTGGATATACAGCCAGAAACTGTTACTTTGACACAAGATGGTGTGGAAATTACTTTCAACCAGTTCCAAGACACACTACCCTAACGGGAGAAAAGAGTAGAGAAAACATATCAGACAAGGGCAGTGTCATGCACAAGTGTTGCACGCGTACGCTTTGCGTTATGGTCTTCACGATGCTGCTCTCTTCCTGTGACTCTCCGCCTTCCGGCCGAAGTGCAGGGATGTTCGGGTTTGACGATCCTGTGGCAGATGGTCAGGTGACGCGCGGCGATGGCTATGGCCCGGGCGATGACAGCAACCCAGGTGCAATGCAGCGTGGAACCGATGACTTTCTCGGTGACGATGGCTTGCGGGGAAAAGACACTCGGGCGATCGTTGTTCCTGGAGACGGCGAAACCGTTCAACTTTCCCTTGTAAATGCATCGATTGAAGCTGCTGCCAAAGCAATACTGTCTGACACGCTTGGCCTGAACTATGTGATAGGCGAGGGGGTCGAGGGCCGGATTACAATCCAGACGACGGGGCCGGTCCCTAGATCGACGCTGCTTGAGCTTTTCGAAGCGGCACTTGATGCAAATGGTGCTCAACTTCGGCAGGACGGCGATACCCTAAGGATCGTTTCTGGTACCACAGGAAACTCAACATTCCGCGTGGTGGGAGCAGGTGGTGTGACTGGGTCCAACATCATGGTAGCCCCCCTGAAATTCATTTCAGCAACAGAAATGGTCAAGCTGCTGGAGCCTCTCACGGAACAAGGCCTGCGCGTTGTCGCTGAGCCGAACCGCAACCTCCTGTTGTTCTCCGGGACAACGTCGCAGATGGAATCAGCCTTGGATGCGCTGAACCTGTTCGACGTCGATGTGCTGCAGGGCAAATCCGTCGCCTTGGTGAGACTTCGGTCTGCCGAGCCTGATGCGGTTGTAGAAGAGCTAAAGAAGATCTTCGAGGCAGAAGAAGGCGGAATGCTTGCCGGTGTCGTCGAATTTATTCCAAACCCCAGGCTCGGATCGGTGCTGATCATCTCGTCGCGCTCGACCTATATCGACACCGCCAAGCGCTGGATCCGGGAACTTGACCAGACCGCAGCCGGAAGTTCAGCCTACCTAGCAACCTACTCTCTACAAAACCGCAGTGCAGCGGAAGTCGCGCCGATCCTCAACGATCTCCTCGCCGGGGGGGCAGGAGGCGCGCCCATCGCCAGTGGCGACGGCGATGGTGGTGGGGTATCTGCCGCTGCGGACGGTGCTGGAAGTGGTTTGCGCGTAGCGGCGGACGACAGCCGCAACGCACTCATTGTTCGGGCCACGGCGGCTGATCATGAACAGGTAGAACGTCTGCTCCGCTCTCTCGACAGTCCTGCCCGTCAGGTACTCCTTGAGGCAACGATTGTGGAAGTGACCCTCAATGACGAGATCGGGATCGGCACGCGCTGGTTTTTCGAAAGTGGAAACTGGGATCTGGGTTTCTCGGACCTTTCCAGTGGAGGTGTATCTGGATCCAACCCCGGCTTCACTGCAGTCTTCGGGGTCGGCGGCGCAGATCTTGCCCTGTCTGCGCTTGCCGGAGTGACAGATGTCAAAGTGATCTCGGCGCCCACGCTTATGGTGCTGGATAACAAGGAAGGTGTGCTGCAAATCGGTGACCAGGTTCCGGTTGCCGTCGAGTCCGCGACCAGCACCGATAGCAATGATGCTCCAAACATCACGCAGATTGAGTACCGCGACACTGGCATCATTTTAAGGGTGAGGCCGCGGATCAGCGACGGGGGTAGGGTACTGCTGGACATCAGCCAAGAAGTTTCCGACGTTATCGCGAACAGCACCTCCGGAATCGACAGCCCGACTATCCGGCAGCGAAAGGTAGAAACCAGCGTCGCCCTCGGCGATGGACAAACATTGGCTCTCGGTGGTCTCGTCCAGGAAAACAATTCTGTTACCCGTTCCGAGGTCCCCGGGGTTGGAAAGGTGCCGGTCGTAGGCAATCTTTTCCGCAGCAAAAGCAGTCGCAAGGGCAGGACTGAACTCTTGATCCTGATCCGTCCAAGAGTTGTCACAAACGATCACGAAGCTGCCGACACGACCCGCTACTGGCGGGAAAAGGTGTCAGGTGCAGACTCCATGCTGGAAACCGGGCTCGGAGGCGGGCAACATTCGATCTACGACTTCACCAACTAGGACGCCCGATGCCGCGCTTCCGATACACCGCCTACACATCTGACGGGGTGCGCGAAGATGGCTTGGTTGAGGTATCCACGGAAAGCCATGCATGGGATAAGCTGACCTCGCTTGGGCTCACCGTCGTGGAACTCCTCCTTGATGACGGTGAGGGTAGGCGAGGTAGAACGTCACGCTTAAGCTTCGCCCGCAGTGTTTCGCTAACGGTCCAAGCTGACCTCGCCGAACAGTTGTCGGTACTTTTTGCGGCTGGCCTGACCACGATGCAGGTTGTCGAAACGGTTGAGAAAGGTGCCACACTTCCCAGTATTCGTCGGATGTTCCAGCGGATCGGGCAGCTTATGTCTGACGGCGCTACATTCCCGGAAGCCTTTGCCGAGGCTGGGGCAGACATGCACCCTCTGTTCTTGAGCCTCATTGGAATTGGACAGATGACCGGCGAGCCAGCATCCCTCCTGAAGTCACTGGTAATCACATTGCGGAGGCAACAGAAGATTGCGAGCCAGATCAGCGGCGCCATGGTCTATCCGGTGATCCTGTTGATCGGCGGCCTCGGCATCTTGATCCTGATGGCGCTCTACCTTGCGCCCAGGCTCTCTACGATCTTTGTTTCGGTTGACCGACCAGTTCCGCTGGAGCTGTCGGCATTCATTGCCTTTGGCGAGTTCCTTCAAACTTGGTGGCCATTGATTGTGGGTACTGTCCTGGCACTTCTGATGACGACACCTGGTGTCGTCCGAAAGAATAGGGTCCGGTTGGTTGGCCTTGTTCAAAGACTGCCTGTGATCGGCCCCATATCCCGGGATGGGTCTCTCGCCCGTCTTGCCCGGTCGGTCCAGATCATGCTGGCGGCTGGCATGCCGCTCGCACCTGCGCTCCGGGCGACCGCATCTGCGATGCCATTTGATCCGCTTTCAAGGAGTTTTGCCTCGGCGTGTGACACTATCGAAGCAGGAGGCACTGGACGTGAAGTATTTTTCGCCGACGCAAGACTGCCCCCGATGTTTCAGGAGCTCTTCGCCATCGGTGAACGCACCAACACCTTGCCTTCTGTGATGGCGTCGATTGCTTCTGCCCTGGAAGATCAGGTCGAACGGCAAGCGCAACGTGCGATGACCTTGCTTACGCCGCTTCTCACACTGGTCATCGGAGGTGGTATTGCTTTATTGGTCTACGCCGTCATGAGCGCGCTCCTCTCCGTGAATGATCTGGCCTTCTGAAATGCTCCGGCGGAAACGTAGAGCCGGGTTCGTCCTTCTCGACACACTGATGGCTTTCGCGATAGCTGCGCTGGCGTTGACCTTGGTGCTCGGTACGCTTCCTTCGGTCGCAGTTCGGCATGCCGACCGCATCCATCTCTATCAGGTCACAGAACTTGCTCATTCTGTATTGACCGAATACCGCGTGACATTCCCAGAAATGCAGCGGGACGGAGAAGATCCATCTGGCTGGTCGTGGTCGGTAACTGAACGCCCCTCGGATGAAGCGCCTGTTATTGACGAGGTTGGGCCAATTGTTTTCGTTGAAGTTTCGGTCACCGCTTGGCACAAGGACCGCCCGGACCTACGCGTCACAACTAAAGCCCTCGTCGCGCGGCGCACGGAATGAAGAAGCGCAATCCACAAGCGGGTGTCACCCTCCTTGAAACGCTTATCGGCCTTCTTGTAATGGCCATGGTTGCAGCTCTTTTGTCCGCGGGATTTGGCACCAGCACCCGTTTCTTGAACCGCAGCGAAGAAGCCTCGGACCTCGTGGATCAGGGTTTGGCGCGCCGCGATCTCCGGCTGTGGTTTGAGTACGCGCTTCCCGCTCCGGTACCGGGCGAAAAGGACCTTCTTCTCTCAGGATCACCGGATATGATGATTTTCCTCACTGTCCCACCGAACGGCATGTTCTGGCCGGGGGCAGCGACGGAGGTAAGTTTGGGGGAAAACGGCCCACTGGTTATGGCCGTCGGGACAGACCAGGACGGGGCCGATCGCAGGACTTCGCTAACCCTCGCGCCCCCCGGCACACGACTAAGGTTTCAGTACTGGGGCCAGTTAGAGGCGGATCAGTTGCCAGACTGGCATGCGCACTGGCCCGGAGACCAAGGGCTACCGCAACTTGTAAGTATCGCATTTGACGGTGGTTCCAGCCCGCCGCCCACACTTACTGTTCAGCCTGGAAAGGCATGGCTTCAGAGCGAAATGTCGCTGTCCTCTCTGGTGCCGCCCGCTCTGCCGTCGCGGCCGTAAGTAGTAATCTCAAAAGGCTTTTCCCCGGCGGGCGAGCGGTAAAGGTAAGGGCGCTCCCAAGGATCGGCGAGGTCGTACTCGGCGTCGAGATAGGGCCCGATCCATCCCTCAACTCCGTTTGGGGCTGCCAACAGCGCGGACAAACCCTCGGCTTCGGATGGGTATCTGTTGACATCCAGGTAGAACAGCTGGACTGCGCCTTTGATGTTCTCCATCTGTATCGCCGCCGACCGTGCTTTTGCCCGGCCGAAACTGTCCATCAGACGCGGCGCCGCGAGTCCTGCGATAAGTGCGATGATCGCCAGGACAACCATAACCTCAAGCAATGTGAGGCCAGATTTCCGGTTGCGCTTCAAGGGGGCCGTGCGGCTCATGGGGCATGTACCGAAAGCAGGAAACTGACGAATAATCCATATGCCAGAAACGGTCCAAATGGAATGCCTTCCTGATTGCGGGCCCTCGCTACGAGGGCCGAAGTAATCCCCCCGATCGCGGCAAGAAGCAGCATGACCCAAAGGTTGGCCACGCCGACTGCGACTGTTCCCGCGGCGATCAGCTTCACATCGCCAAGGCCAAGCGCTTCTCGTGCTGACGTCCTCCAGGCCCATTCGCCGAGTGCCGCGAGGCCCAGACCGATGACCCCTGCCGAGAGGGCATTGATCAGCAACATTTGCGGACTGTCTTGCCAAGCGATGACACCGATAAAGCCCACAAGCCAGGAAGCCAAGTTAGGGATCTCCCGGTGCCGCAGATCAACAATCGAGGCCCAGACGAGCGGCCCAACAAGACAGGCGGCAAGCGCTTGATCTGTTCGGGCCATAGGCTGAAACCACCAGAATAACACTGCATACAGCGATCCGAATACGAGGATCGGTATAGATTCACGAAGTGCATTACCTGGGGGGGGGTCAAATCGAATGCCACTGGTCCGGGACCGGCCTCGCGCGCAATGCGCAGGCCGACGCAGGTATCATCAGTTTTTCTCGCTTAGCTTTCCACATGCAGATGTTTCGTCATGGTTTACGGTGTTGGAACCTATCAGTTGGCGATCTTGCCATACTCAATCACGAGCTTATCAATCAGGGCCATGCATTCCACCTGTGCCGTCCAACGGTGGCTCAGAACCTGCTCCGGACACAACAACCCCAGCATGTTCCCGGCAATCGCTCCAGTGCTGTCGCTATCCCCGCCATGGGTGACGGCGATCCTGAGGGCATGCTCAAACCCGCGCCCTGCAAGGCAGGCGTAAAGCGCGATGGAGAGCGCCTCTTCCGCCACCCAGCCGCCGCCGAGGCTTTCGACGGTTTCGGGCCGACCATCGCGTGCGGCGGAGAGCGCGCGGGTGATGGCCCGGGACGTTTCATCGCCTCCTGCGGTGTCGTAGTCCTGAGCGATTTCTGCCGCAGTCTCCTTCAGGTCCTCCCCCTCCGCCACGGCCCGCAAAAGCTCCGCCCAAGCCGTCGCCGCGAGCTGTCCGGTTGGATGGCCGTGCGTGAGAGCGGAGGTCTCAATCGCCGCTTGCCGCACCATCTCCCGCGGCAGCATCAGGGCCACGGGTGCCACGCGCATGATGGTGCCGCAGCCTTTGCTGTCGTTCCGGGCCGGATCGCCGATCGCGACCGCCTCCTTCAGGGCGGCAAGGCAGGTGAGGCCCGGTGCACGGCGGACGTGCAGGCGGCGGTCGGTGATCAGACCCTGGTGCGGCCAAGGCTCCAGTCGCGACGGGTGTCCTTGCGTCTTCAGCCAACGCAGCAGCGCCTCATGCACGCTGCTCGGCGGATGCCAGATCCCGCGCAGTTGCCCGCGCTCGTAGGCGTCCAGAATGCCCTCGGCGGTAAAAAGCGTCATCTGGGTGTCGTCGGTGATCGCCCCGATGATGCCGTCATGCAGCGGCAGGTCATGGATCCCGTCCGGAGAGCGCGCCCGGATTTGTGATAGGGACCAGAATTCAATTTCGGCCCCAAGGCTGTCACCGATGGCACCGCCGAGCAGGCTCGCGCGGAGGAGCCGGGGGCTAACGCCGGTCACGGCGCACGCCTCCTGGTCGATTGAACGGGGTGGTCTGCATGGTGGGCTCCTGGCTTGCCACGCCACCATGCGCCACTTTCCCCGTCAGCCTCTCCCACCGAGCCACGATCGTATCGCAATAGGCCGGGTCGTATTCGATCAGCCGTGCCCTTCGCCCGGCCTCTTCCGCCGCAATGAGCGTACTGCCCGAACCGCCAAACATATCGAGGATGATGTCGCCGCGCTTTGAGCAATCGCGGATGGCATCGCCGATCAGGGCGACCGGTTTGACGGTCGGGTGCATCGCGAGGTCCGCGTCGCGCGAGGCGCCGAACGTGTTCACCCCGGCGTAATCCCAGACATTGGTCCGGTAGCGCCCGGTGTCGCCGAGGCCGAAGCTGTTTACGTGCCGCCCCGGCCGAACCTTCCAGACAAAGACCAGCTCATGCTTGGAGCGGTAGAAGGTACCCATGCCGCCATTGCTCTTGTTCCAGACGCAGAGGTTCTTCAACTCGTGGAACACCGCGTCACCCGCGGTGAGCATCTCGCGCATATGCCGCCAGTCCATGCAGACAAAGGCGATAGCCCCTTCCCGGCAGCGCGCGGCGGCCGGAGCCATTGCCTCGGTCAGGAAGGTGGTGAACTCCGACGGGCTCATTTCGCCGGAGGCGAAGGCGAACTCGCGGTGCTTGACCTTGCCAAGGCCTCCGACATGGCCATCGACTTCGACATTGTAGGGCGGGTCGGTGAAGATCAGGTCGACCTCCTCGCCCTCCAGAAGCCGGGCCAGCGCTTTCGGGTCCCGCGCATCGCCACAGATCAGCCGATGCGCCCCGAGCTGCCAGAGATCGCCAGTTTGCGTGATCGGAGGACCCGCGGAGGGCGGCGGCACGAGGTCGGCCGCTTCCGGGGTGGTGTCTGATCTGCGCGCGCGGTCTTCGTCGAGGATGAGATCGATCTCGGCAAGCTCGAAGCCGGTGATCTCGACCTCGAAGTCGAACTCGACCAGCGCCTGCAACTCGATCGCGAGGATCTCCTTGTCCCAGCCTGCTTTCTCCGCAAGCCGGTTGTCAGCGAGGATGTAGGCCCGCTTCTCCTCCGGGGTCAGATGGGTCACGGGTAGAACCGGAACCTCGCGCAGACCCAGAAGCTCCGCCGCAGCCAGACGGCCATGACCGGCGATGATGTCCCCGTCGGCATCGATCAGGATCGGGTTTACAAAGCCGAACCGGCGAATGCTGTCGGCGATCTGGCGGATCTGCTTCGGCGAATGGGTGCGGGCGTTCCGCACGTAGGGCCGCAAAGACTTCGGATCGCGCATCTCGATCTGGGCGTGAGGATGGGGCAGGGGGGTGACCAGGCTCATGCAACGCGCTCCGTCTTCTTTGGTTTGTCTGCCTTTGCCGATGTCAACTTTGGAGCGGAGCGTGCGAACTCCATCATGGCGCGTGCGGTCGCATCGATCGCTTCATCGTACCCCTGCGGGTCGTCTTCGCGCGTCTTGTAGGCGTCCATCATGTCGCGGGTTGCGTAGAGCATCGGCTCCAGCTTTTCTCGGGTGCCAAACTGCTTGCCGCGAGAGACACGAGCGCCGACCGCCGCCTTCCATGCCGCACCCGACTGGCGAAGTAGGTCTCGCTGCGAATGTCGCGTCAGCCGATCGACCCAGACACCCCAGTCGCTCTCGCTTTGCCGAAAGCTCGGCGGCAGGGTCTGGTTCAAAACAAGCGCGAGGAGGCCAGGGGCCCCCAGCGTCGGCCGATCGCGCATCGAAACACCGTTGACCGCATCTTCCATCGCCTGCTGCACGTAGAGCGCATCGCGCATCAGGACCGTTTCGTTAAAGCGTTTCCACTCATCCTCATCGATCGGACCCGGAATCCGAACCCCGTTCTCCCAATCGATCGTGATGTCGTCGGGGTGCGGCAAGACCCGCGGGATGGGTTGCTTTGCAGCGCGAGCCTCGTCGATCACCCTTTGGTGTTTCGCCTTCACTTGGCTCCAGAATGTGCATTGGGCATCGATGTGTTCGCGCCGCGCCTCTTCCGCCTCATCAGCCCGGCGCAGGTAGTCCCGTTGGGCGACCGAGTTGCCGGCCATGCCGGACTGGAACTGGCTGCGCTCCATGATCTCACGGTTGGTGAGTTTCTCGATCACTCCACCGATCTTCGCCGGGCGGCGCGTGCTGGCAAACTCGTAGGTCTTCTTCTTCTGGTCCGTGTAAGGAGGTGCAGTGTCGTTGCGTCCGGTGCCGGCGGTGCCGGGCTTTTTCGATCGAGCCATCTGAGAGTTCTCCGAAGTAAGTTGGGACATTCGGGCACGCGAGGCGGCCCGACCTGACTGGTCTTCCAAACGTAGAAAGGAGGGGTCTCCCGCTGGCAGCCGGGTTGATCCCATGAACATCACAGGGTCCGGCGGCGATGGCTCCCCCCAGGTCGCGCAGGACAGGACCGCGTGAAGCAACGCGTCGCCTGTCTGGCCATCACTGCACCTTGCCCTGTGCGATCGTGCGTTGATCTGGTGCCTCGTGGCCCCAACCATGGGACGCTAAGGCCTCCAGAATGCCGATCTCTCATATCTCGTTCTTCGGTCTCTCCCTTGTTCCGGCCCGACGAAGGGCACCACAGCGAGAGAAAGTTACCATCCGAAACGCCGTTTCCGCCACCCGGATCAATGAGTTACGTGCAGATTTCTGGCTTGGAATGAATGAGGCATGAAGGTACGAATCGGTTCTCAGAGGACCTGATGTTTAAGGCCGTTTTAAACCCCCCTTTAAATACCCCTCAAAAGGCTGAAAACGACAGAAAGCGTTCAAACCGACATTTGCGGGGCTTTT
>Ga0163144_10017266_pt1 | contig 14707 bp, 14 predicted proteins | sample OliLak19BULKMAT1_FD_123175 | JGI IMG/M metagenome (GOLD analysis project Ga0163144, IMG submission 123175) | Freshwater microbial mat bacterial communities from Lake Vanda, McMurdo Dry Valleys, Antarctica - Oligotrophic Lake LV.19.BULKMAT1 | ecosystem: Environmental > Aquatic > Freshwater >... | reverse complement strand
GTTGATCAATCACGTGAAGCTTCGGAAGAAAAAATAGCGGCAGCGATTTTGGCATTAAAAGATAAAACCACTCGTGAAGCGCAATCTACAATCGCGCAATTGTTTGAGCTGGCCGCTCCAACTGAAGAAAAAGTTATTTTGAAGGGAGAGTTGCTGGCGAAGTTAAATCGTTTGAAGGAAAAATATAAAGTTGAGGCGACAGAGGAACTTTTAGAGATTTTATTTGATCGTGACTTAAAAGAAGTTACAGCAAAAAATAATATTAAGACAGTGGAGAAAAATTCACGTTATATTCCAGTTAGGGTAAAAGCAGTGACAATCGCGCGCTCGCAAAATCAGTGTGAATATGTTGGGGCCAGCGGTAAGCGTTGTACGGAGAAAAGGCATTTGCAATTTGAGCATTTGAAACCTTTTTCTAAAGGTGGCACAAATTCGGTTACAAATATTAAACATTTTTGCAGAACGCATAATCAATTAACGGCAATGGAAGCCTTCGGGCAAGATTTGAAGGGTAAGTATCGACGTGAAAAAGTAAGTAGGTCATAATTAATTTATGACTACAACAAATGATTCTTTTAGAAGTTGGGAGCATGCAGTGGCACGCGCATCGGGTGGCCTGTGGTTGTTAACACTTCGACTACCGTCATTACTTTCTTAATGGTTTTTCTCATTCAGAACTTACAAGATCGTGACTCCAAAACTTTTCATATAAATTAAATGAATTAATACGGGCAGTGCGAGGTGCGCGTACGGAAATGGTCGACTTGGAAAATCTCCCTGATGCAGAAATTGAGGCCATGCACCAAGAATTTAAATTGTGCAAAGAAAAATTAAGAGTAATTAATTATTTAACAATAATTAAAACTTGTGCCACTAACATTAAAATGGCCCCCCAAATAAGATCCACGGATAAAAAATCTGGTGGATAATAAATCCCTAGCCAAGGCGCTAAAAAAAGAGGAAATAAAACGGCAAACAAACTGGCCCAAATTGGTTCAAAACAATAAATTAATCCCGCATGTGTGGCCGAAATTTTTGGCTGAAATGAGGCCATTGACCAAAAAGCAATAATTGTTGGACCTAAAATCATCGCAAAAATAATCAGTGAGATTTTTGGATTCGTTTGAATCGCTAAAAATTGATTGAATAATACCTGGTTGCCTTGAGAAATTTTATAAAGTGGGTAAGCAGAAATGAGTAATAGTATTATTCCTGTAATAAAGAACATCAAAACAGTGGTGACTAAACTTCGATTATTTTTAAAAATTTCTTCTTCAAAACACAGAATTTGAAAACTAAATAAAAAAGCCGCCAAAAGTGTGAGTCCTTCGCCCAGACCTAAATGAAAAACTTGGAAATTAAATCCGGTAATTAGTTTTAAAGAAATTAAAACTAAAATAGTTGCCAGAAAAGTTTTGCGATTAATTTTTGAACCGCGTCGCCACCAAGAAAGCCAGGGAATTAATATGCAATAGGCTTGAGTTAAAAAAGCTGAAGTTGAAGCAGGAGTTATTCTTAAAGCATGCATTTGTAATAGAACAGCGGGGCCACCGGTCAGTGCTAAAAGTAGGGATTGCCGGAATTCTAATTTAGTAATTTTACTCAATGATTTTTTATTAATTAACATGGTGATGAAAAAGAGGCCCAGAGCTGCGAGAAAGAAACGTAGACCAACATTAAACAGTGAAAAAGTGTTAAAAAAAGATTCATTGTCGCCAATTATTTTTTCTGTATAGAGCAAGATAGTTCTAAACATGACGAAGCTGGTGCCCCATACGGCGGTGGCGAGCATAAGTCCAATAATCGCGATATTTTTTTTAGAAGTCATTAAGTTGCCTTGCGCGCAGTCTAGCTCAATTGAAGAAAAGCCCCTAGATTTTTTTATATGGACTGTTATGAAATATAACTATTTAGTACAAGACAAAAGAGAAAAATCAAAGTTATACTTCATCCATGAAAACAAATTTATACTTCCAACAGCTTTTTGAGGGCGAATCTTCTACTTATACCTATCTTTTAGCGGATCAGGCCAGCGGTGAGGCGGTCATTATTGATCCGGTTGATGTCACTTTTGAGCGAGATGTAATTCTTATTAATGAATTAGGTTTTAAATTGAAGTATATTTTAGAAACCCATCTACATGCTGATCACATTACCAGTGCCGCTAAGTTAAAAGAAAAATTTGGCGCACAAACAGTGATCTCATCGGCCGCACCAGTGACTTGTGCTGATAAAAAAGTTGGGCAAGGTGAGCGCGTGAGTTTTGGGAGCTTTATTTTAAAAGTATTAAGCACTCCAGGTCATACAGAAACCTGTTTAAGCTTTTATTTAGCGGAGATGTCGATGGCCTTCACCGGCGACACTCTTTTAGTTCGGGGTTGTGGTCGTACAGATTTTCAAGAAGGAAATGCTGCTAAATTATATCAAAGTGTTCATTCGAAATTATTTACGCTACCAGATTCGACAATAGTTTATCCTGGTCACGATTATCAGGGATTTTCTGGCAGCACTATTGGTGCTGAGAAAAAGCACAATCCACGTTTAGGCGGTGGAAAAACAGTACAAGAGTTTAAAAAATTAATGGGGGATTTAAAGCTTGATCCACCTAAAAGAATACAAGAGGCGATTCCGGCCAATTTACAATGCGGAAATGTCTAGCCGCGAATTTTAATGGTCAGACCGTTTATAAAGTTGCGCAGCACTTGATCACCACAATCACGATAATTCACATGACCTTTTTTACGAAGTAGCGCACTCAGTTCAGCGCGACCGATGGTCACATTCGCCAATTTTAATACTTCATGCATTTCATCTTCTTTTAAAGCAAAGGCCACACGCAATTTTTTTAAGACTAAATTATTTGTGATGGGAAATTCAAAAGGAAGAGGCGGTCGCGATTGGTCTTTGCCGCGCATGTGATAAACTAAACCATCTAAAAAGTGCGCCATGACCTCGTCATCACAGCGAAGATATCCCTCTTCGTCTTCGCCCTTTAAATAGGCCTTTAATTGATCGACCGATACAATATTAGCAGCAGAAGAGAGCTTAATAATCTCTGATAACTTGGCCTCGTTAACTTTTATTAGATAACGAATGCTACGAAGATAGTCGTTATTTGTCATTAAATTACAGCGCGAGAGTCGAGAGTTCTTCGATCAGCTCTTGAGTGCGTTTAACAAATAATTCTTTCTCGTCGTGTTTTAATCCTTCAGATGAAATGGTCGCCAGGTCTTCCACGTGATGACAAATCTTTTCCACCAAGAGTGGATGCTTTCCGGCGTTCCAAATCTTCATGGCATTTTTAATTAGATTATTATTGGGGTTAATCACTAAAGTCTTTTTTACCGGGAACATATTGCTATTTCCCATACTCTTGGCCATTTGTGAAAAGCGCTTCATTTGTTCATCAACTTTAAAAAACGCCGGAGCTTGAGCATTTTTTAATTTTCCAATTTCAATATCGACACCAGCGGCCATGGGGCCTTCATCTGTAGTCTTTTCGCCGACTAAAAATTTTGCAAATAATTCTTTTACTTTGATATCTTCTTCATTGGTGTTTTCACTGGCCAGTAAATTTCCAATTTCTGCGTCGATGGTCACAAATTTATATTCTGGTTGGTTTTCTAGTTTGTGCGTTTCGATGTGTTGTAAATAGTGCGGATCAATATGATCATCCGTTTCAATCGCGTGCAGGCCTTCAGTTAAAAGCTGCGTGCGAAGAGAAATGTCGGATTTTAATTTTTCAAAATAAACTACTTTGTGCACACTTTCTGTTTTCATCTTATCAGCATAGGCCGCGGGGATAGATGCCGTGTACTCGCCGAGTGTGGCAAATTTATTTTCCGAGTTTTTAAAGATCACGCGCTCTCTCATCACTTCGTCAAATTTGGTGTCAGAAATGCTGCCGTATTTAACGAACATTCCAATATCTTCCCAAATGGTTTCATAACGAGGGCGATCAGAGGTGTAGAGTTTCTTTAAACTTTCCGCTACTTTTTTAATGATGTAGTTTGAAATCTTTTTCACATTGGGATCACCTTGCAATGAAGATCTTGAAACGTTAAGCGGGATATCAGTTGAGTCGATCACACCTTTTAAAAGATTTAAAAAATCTGGCACAATGTTTTTTACGTTGTCAGAAACAAAAACTTGTTTGCAATAAAGTTTAATATTGGACTCGTTAAAAGGGCGATTGAAATTTATTTTTGGGAAAAAGAGCACGCCTTCAAGAGTAAAAGGGTGATCAACTTTTAAGTGTAACCAAAAAAGTGGTTCTTGTTCCGCTGGATAGAGCTTGCGGAAAAATTCTTTGTAGTCTTCGTCTTTAAGCGTCGCTGGATCTTTTTTCCATAGCGGCTTCGTGTCGTTAATTGAATCCTTATTGTCCTCTGGCTTGTCTTCTATATCAGCGACAAAAATAGGGTACGGCATAAATGAACAGAAGTTTTTAAGTGTTGCTTGCAATTTCCATTTATCTAAAAATTCTGTGCTCTCTTCGTTAATATGTAGTGTGATGGTTGTGCCGACAGTATCTTTAGTTGAAGCACTAAAAGTGTATTCAGTGTCGCCTTGACAAGACCAGTGTGTCGGAGTTGATCCTTCATTCATGGAAAGAGAATCAATTTCTACTAAATTGGCCACCATGAAAGTAGAATAAAAACCTAAACCAAATTTACCGATAATGTCTCCACCTTTTTCGATGTTGGAGTCCTTCATTTTTTTGACAAATTCTTCAGCGCCAGAAAAAGCTAATTGCGCGATGTATTTTTCTACATCCGATTCAGTCATACCTAAACCGTTATCGCTGATAATGATGGTTTTTTCTTTTTTATTTACTACCACGCGGATTTCTGGCGCAGCAACTTCTTGATTTAAAGTGCGGGCCAGGGTGGCGCGCTTAGTGATGGCGTCGGTCGCGTTGGCGACTAATTCGCGCATAAATATATCGTGTTCTGAATAAAGCCATTTTTTAATAATGGGGAAAATGTCGTTGGTTTTAACCGAAATACTGCCTTTTCTGGTACTCATAAAATCTCCTAAAAATGAACTAGACTTACTATGGTATAGACTCGTTTAAAGTCAAGACCAATAGCTTCGCATAATGCTGATTGACATGATGAGACTTAGTTTTTTAGAATAGTTACATGAAATTTGCTTCTACTAAAATAAAAATTAATATTATCACGACGGGTGGCACCATTGAAAAAACCTACGATGAGCAGGATGGATCGCTGCTAAATCGCGGGCCACTTTTTCGGCAAAAAATTCTAGATAAACTGCGCCTACCTTTCACCGATATTTATGTGACGCCGATTTTATCTAAAGATTCGCTGCATATGGATGATAATGATCGCAAATTGTTATTGACCGAGCTGGAAGAAAAACTAAAAGAAGGTTTTCCTGTTTTAATTCTTCACGGCACTGACACCATGACTCTTTCGGCGGAATATTGTTTTGATCGCCTTAAACATTTATCGGTTCCAGTGGTTTTCACCGGAGCGATGCGGCCGATGGGATTTGATGATAGCGATGCCCAGCAAAATGTGACTGAGGCCTTATTGGCGCTGCGCCTTTTGCCGTCAGGATTTTATATTTCTTTTCACAATTGTATTTTACCGGTTCCGCACGTTAGAAAAAATAAAGAAAAAGGTTTTTTTGAATTAACTTAGGCGCTTTTTTTGTAAAGACTTTTAAGTTCTATGCAGTCGCCAGGAAAATGAGTTTCAGCTTCAATGTAAATTTTTTCAATAATATTGTGCGGACGATTAAGCTCCATTGATTTTTTAATCACAGCTTCGTAAATTTTTTTATCGTGAATACCTTTTTGTAGTAAATGCATGCCTTTTAAAAGCACATCTTCTGCTCGTTTGCTTTCCATCATGTCGACAAAAAAGTCCGTCACAAAAGCTTCTTGCGTCCAATGTTCGCTACTAATTTTATAGAGAGTTTTTTTTGCCTCGTCCACGCGATTCATTTCTAAAAAAAGTTTGGCCACGGCGCTAACGATTTTTGGGCCATTCTCGCTTAAGCGTAAGGCCTTATTTAAAATTTCCTCATATTTAACTTTTTGGCCATTTTGCCATAAGTAACGAATCGCCACGACTAATGAAGCCGCCATTTCGGTGCGAATTTTCATGCTGACACTTTCTTCATCTTCATTTTTTTTGCCACCTACTCGGGCCTCTTCTAAGTGATCCAAATTTCCCCATGAGGTGAGTTGGTCACAATACTTAATGATGTCGTTGTGTTTTTGATTGGCGATTAACACCTTGGTGAAATCAGGAATCATATGCGGATCAAGGGGGAAATCTTCAATTAATCGAGTCAAATAAGAATAAGCTTGTGGAATTTTAAATTTTCTAAATTGATGATAAAAAAGTCCACGCAAGCATAAATAATTTTTTGGTTCGGCCTGAATCCCTTTTTCTAAAAAACTCAGAGCACGCTCTTCATTTTTTTGTTGTAATAGGGCCTCATAAAGATAATAAAAAGGATTAGCATTTTTATAACCCTCTTCAATCGCTTCAATAAAAAAGTTAACCGCCTTTTCTATCTGGTTTTTATTAAAATGCCATTTCCCTTCATCATATAATTCTTGAGATCGATCTTTTTTTATTTTGTGCTTAATTTTAGTGACAATTTCTGCTGAGAAATGTTCAATAGAAAAAGGTCTTAAAATAAAAACGTCCACTTCTAATTCGTGTGCCTTAGCGATCAGTCCGGGATAAGAATTATCAGCAATTAAACAGGTGAGTGTCGGTAATAATTTTGGATGCTCTTGTTTTAGCAGAGTAATTAAATCAATCCCCACTTTGTCGCGAATAAAATAATCAGTAATAATCATCTCAGGTTTAAAACGCAAAAATTTCTGCCACGCCATTTCAAAATCCGTGGCCATTTCTACATGCGAATTTTCTAGTCCCAAAACTTTCAACAAACTTTTTAAATTGGCCCGCACCGTAGGGGACGCCGATACCACCAGCATTTTTCGCTGGAGTAAAAAATCCATTACTGGTTTGTTGTTTGGGTCATTTGGGTCATAGCTCATAGTCTATCTTATATCGTCATTTTTCTTATTAAACTTCAATGCCATAATTTATTGGCAGTTTATTAAAAATCAGCGATTTATTTTCGTATGTATTAGTGTACTTGCCAAAATCTTAAGAGCATCCCGCTCATTTTTGTCGGATAATTATGTTGGATTAAATTTGAGTTTACGGACAAAATAAAATAAGGGGCCTAAAAAGGCCCCTTATTCTTTCTATTTAAATCAATTCTAGTTTCTAAACATCACATCAAAACTTCGCTCAGAAGTTTCAAATCCACTCTCCGTCTGAAAATAAGCGATCCACTTTAAAGTGTAAGCGCCATTAGGAAATACGTTAGTGCGAAGTCCCACTTTCATTTCTTTTAAAACAGGTGAGTACTCGCGAACTTCTACTTCATTAGTTGCTTTGTTAATAATGTTTAAAGCAATTTTTGCGGGAGGAACTTCCACATAATTTAATTTTAAAATCATTTCGATACGCGCTTTTAAAGGACGAGTTAAATCGACATCATCACCCGAGATGCTCCAAGTTAGGTTAGTATCAGGTGAATTTGAAATATAAAAATTAGTATAAGTTTTTGTTTCACCAGAAGTCGCCGTTAAAACATAAGCGCCATCACTCAGCTCTCTAGTGTTCATCGAAAATTCACAGTTATTTTGTTCGCGTAATTGGCACAAGTAGTTTTTTAATTCTTGGCGTGAATTATCTTTTTTAGCTACTGCAAAACGAATTTCTGCTTCAATGGGAAGGTTGGTGTTCACTTTCCAATCAAAGACTCCTGAAATAAAACTATCATTTTTTGGCGTCATGAATTGTAAATGTTTTTTAGAATCTTTTAGATCAAGAGAAATAGTGCTGCGACCAATTCCTGAACTATCTTCCCATGAAATGCGCGCAAAACCATTTTCACCCCAAGTATTGCCCCAAGAGTTACGAATGATCCAGTAACGTTCAGTTTGATTATAACCAATTAAACTGATGGCGTGACCACCAACGTTCGAACCTTTATTGTGACGGTAAATACCACTTTTATAAGTTAAAAAATCTTCGTACACAGTCATACTGGTAATAAGTGGACCATTTTGTAGAGCGGCGATCACGTCGTTAATTGAGCTGTGGTTATCGTAATCTTCAATTTTTACCAAGCGCTCTTTGTAGCTGCTGCAAGTTTCAGTACACTGTTCATCTTTTCCCGTCACACCTGATAAATAAGGAGCACAAGCGGCATCAACCACGCCTTTCTTTTTTAAATGAGCTGCGGCACTGGTTGGCCACCAACCGTAATCACAAGCACCGTCACCGCAGGAAAATAAATCTTGCGCAGAAAAACTTGGTTTAAACCAAGGCAGACCAGAGTTGATGGCAACTTGTACTTCAAGAGTCGCGATGGCCGCGAAGGCGACACATGAACCACAATTTCCTTGGCCCACTACTGGACCCACCCAGTCAACTCCACTTTGATTGCGCCAATCAACAGCGAGAGGATAGGCGGCCAGTTCATCTAAGTTTTTATTAGTAGCAATGTCTAGTAAGCTTCCTTTGGGTGACTCGAGCGATCCCAAAATATTTTTAATTTTTTCTTTGGGTAATTCTGATACCCACGTTTTTCCTGAGACCCAATTTGCTTCTACAGCAAATGACATGAGGAGCGAGAGCAATAAAAAGTTTTTCATACAACATCCTTGTTAAGTTAATATCTTCGCAAATCTTATTTGATTTGATAGTAATAAACTCTTACTTTTGGAGGTTGAGGGAAATGATCAGGATTGAATGTCTAAGATTTTATAAATAGTACGTTGATCTTCAATGCTTAAAGGTTTGATGCTTTGGGCATTTTGTCTTTTTATACCTTTTTGTCTGACTACTTCGTCGCTATGGCGAATTTTTTTGGTCACCGCTTCTGCTAATAGAATTAACCAATCAGGCATGACGCCTTGAACTTCATGAAAAGGAATTTTAATTAATTTTGTTTCCGTTATAGCAACGGCATGGGCACTGCGTTCTTTATGATCAAAAAAAGAGAGTTCACCAAAGTATTCACCGTCAGATAAATAGGCCAGCGGAGTGATTTCCGAGCCTTTATTAACACAAACTAAAATTGTTCCAACGTGTATAATATATAAATCATTTTCACTCTCACCAGCGCGGCAGATGCTGGAGTAGGCCGGGTAAGTTTTAACTTCGAATCCTTTAAATTGTTCTGACATAAAAATCCTAAATTTGAAAAATATGTTTAATAATTTTGCTTAAATCGGTAGTTAATAATTGATAATAAGTATTTTGCACATAAGTATCATCAATAAAAGCGTCCCCTTCTAAAAGATGTGAACTCACCAGCGCCTCAAAATCAATTAAGGGATGAGTGTCTGTTTGCGCTACATCCAGCATAATTTTATTATAAACTAAATTACCGCGAAAGGGAGCACAATCAAAGATCGCCGCTTTATGTAGGGAATCTAGCGCCAAAGACTTTTCGCCTAAGTCCATGGCCACTTTCCCGAATAAGTAAAAGAGCTCGGCATTTCCGGTATAACTATTCATTAAGGGTTTCATCAAACCGTAGGCAACTTTACTTTGGCCATTTTCAATTAGCGGTTTAATTTCTGCCATCTTACTTTCTAATTCAGGATGGCGTGAGCTCTCACAAGTTTTTTTCGGGGCCGCAAGGAAATTGATGGGTGTGGTGACAAAAATAATTTTGCTGTGATTAATGTCCGCCAAACGTGTCATTTCTTTTAAGTGTTCAGCAAAAAGAAAATATTTCATTTCAATTTTTTTGAGCATGGCAGTTGAATCATATTCATTAAGATCTTCCCGCACCGTTTCGTCGAGGCGCACCCAATTTATTTTTTGATAAAGAAATTTGGCCATTTTAGGCACGGCATATAAAACAGTGCTGTAGCGTGAGTCGTGAAAGAGTTCGAAATTTTTTTTTATGGTGGGAATATTTTCTAGAAAAAAGTTTTGTTCAAAATATTCTTCACTAGCGCCAAAAAAAATAATCACTTTGGGCCATTTTTTTAGGGCGCGCAATTTTTCTAGAGTGCGATGGCTGCCTTCATGCAATCTGGCCCACGAAATAATCTTTAAGGGAACCTGTAAATTTTGGGAAGTTAATTCTTCCAGTGTTTTTTGAAAACGTGAATAGTCTTTTCCTAGGCGATCGCCCACAATTAAGACATGAGCGCCTTCGACTTCGCTTAATTGATCAGTGTAATTTTCTTTGGTAAAAAGATAAGGATAAGGGGCAAATTGCGAAGGGCGTGTAAAATACACATAAAAAACCACTGACGCGGCGCAAATAAGCGCCAAAATGAGGAGAATTCCTAGTTTTTTAAGCATCTGCTTTATTGTCCATTATTTTTTTGGTAAACGCCACTGTAATGAATGATTTTTTGACGCCCGAATTACTATCCCCGGCCGGGAGTTTAGAGAAACTTCGCGTCGCCGTATTATACGGTGCGGATGCAGTTTATTTAGGCGGTCAAAAATTTGGTCTGCGCTCGGCCGCTGACAATTTTTCTCACCAAGAATTATTAGAAGGTGTGACCTTTGCTCATGCTCATGGCACTAAAGTTTATGTGGTGTTAAATTCTTTTTTATACGATGAAGATTTAGCAGAGTTACCAGAATTTTTAAATCTACTGCAAACCTATGCTGTTGATGCGGTGATTGTTTCTGACTTAGGAGTAGTCGAAACTGTTAGGCGAGCTTGCCAAATTCCTATTCATTTATCGACACAGGCCAGCTGCTTAAATATTTACGCCGCAAAATTTTGGAAAGAAATGGGTGTCACTCGTTTAGTCTTAGGCCGTGAAGTTACTTTAGGTGAGGCCAAAAAAATTAAAGAGGCAACAAACCTTGAAATTGAAATGTTTATTCACGGGTCTTTGTGTATGAGTTTTTCTGGCAATTGTGTGATTTCAAATTATACCCAAGGCCGCGACAGTAATCGTGGTGGGTGCGCACATAGTTGTCGTTTCGAATATTCTTTAAATGATGAAAAAGAAAATTTGAAATCATTTTTTATGAGTTCAAAAGATTTAGAGGGAATTCGTTTGATTGCGGAATTTGCGGCGGCGGGAATTGATTCAGTTAAAATTGAAGGGCGCATGAAATCGCATCATTACGCCGGAACGGTTTCTAAGGTTTACCGCGAGGCCTTAGATTTTTATAAAACTCATGGGCATTTTGAGACGCCACAAATTTATCATTGGGAGAGTGAACTTAGAAAGCTGTCCCATCGCGATTATACTGAGGGGAGTTTATTAAATCCGGCCGATGATCATTCTATATTTGATGAGCGCGATCATAGCGAACAAGAATATGTGGTGACAGGAATTGTGCGCGAAGTGATTGGCATTGATTGGATGATTGTGGAAGTGCGCGCGCATTTTGGTCCGCAGGATATTTTAGAACTGATGCCGCATCAAGGTCCAGTGGTGGAAATTTTATATCCCAAAATTTTAACTTTAAATAATGAAGAAATATTAAAAACTCGTCCTTCAACATTAGTTAAAATGCCTTATGTTTTAGGCGCGAATGCTTGGACTATATTAAGAAAAAGAATTTATGTTACAGAAAGTGAAACCACAATTACTGACGTACCTTTGGAAGAGCAATCAGCTACCGCTCCTTGAGGGCGTGAGTGAAGTGATTATTGCGCCTAAGTTACTCTCAAGACTCGGGACATTGTCTCTGGCAGATGCCTGCGAACTGGCAAGCAGGGCGCGCGCGCAAGGTCTGCGTCCCATTTTAGAGTGGGATGTGCTCTCGACTGAAAATCAAATGCAAGACGTGATCAAAGCATTAATAAATTTTCCCGTCGATTTGTTTGCTGCGGTTCGGGTACAAGATCAAGGCGTTTTTTATTTTGTTAAAAATGAATGGATTAACATTTCGATTATTTTAATTTTAGAAACGGCCCACCATAATTTTTTAAGTATCGAAAAAATGTTAGATTTCGGAGGTAAAAGAGTGGAGCGCGTGGCCTTATCGCTGGAGCTACCTAAAAATATTATTGCTGATTACTGTGCCAAATTAACTGTGCCTGTAGAAGTTTTAGCTTACGGTCGAATTTTGCTTTTTTATACTCCCAGATCGCTGTTACAAAACGCTAAAGCTAAAACTTTAAATCAACTCTCCAGTCCATTGCCAGAAGTGATTGAGATGTCCGCGTCAAGCGAAGAGAGTCCACACCGCGGTTTTCCGGTGATCGAAAATACTCACGGCACTTTTATGTTTAATACAAAGAACTTGTGCCTTCTGGAACAACTTATTGAACTCGCCGAGTTAGGTGTAAAGTTTTTTCGTCTGGATTTACGTTATGATGACTCGTTTCCTTTAATTACTGACATGATTGATTTGCATCAAAATTTTTCAGTAGAAAAAGCGTTAATTCTAAAAGAAAAATTAAAAGATCTTTTTCCTCTTACCAGGGGATTTTATCCCGTCAATAAAACCAATGTTTTATTTGAAAAATTAAAAAATCAAAATCTAGTGACCACAGATCATTCTGAGAAACTAGGCGAAGTGGTGGATGTATTAAAAGGTGAGTATTTGGCGATTGAATTAAATAATGCGCAAACGGATCTTCGTACTGGTGATTTTCTCACGTTGACCACTCCGGAAGGAAAAATAAAAACCATGCGCGCCATGAAGATTAAAAATCTAAGTGGTGACATTATTGATCATGCCATTCCGGGCAGTATTGTTTTAGTGGATCATTTACGGGGCATATCGGCCAAAAGTTTAGTTTCTAAAACAGAGTTGCAGTAAACGTCTGTACCGTTTTAAATTTAATTTTTTTAATTTCTCTGATGGCCTCTTGCTGTGTGATATCACCGCGATTTAATTTAAAATAAATTTTTTGTTCAATGTTGCCAGTGTAAATACTATTATGTTGGCACCATAAATTATCATCATAATTTGAACCGCCCATAAAAAGGGGAATGACATGATCGACAGTGTAGTTTCTGCGATTGCTGACGCCATCTCTTTTACAAATTTGATCTTTTCGAGGAGTCGAGACATTGCGCTCACAAACCGCAATATATTCATCGTAACGATGCTCTCTAAAATCGCGATCACTTTCAGTGCAAAGAGAACCAATGACGGGTGGAGTGGGGAGGTAGGCAAAAAGTTGAGTCGTAAAGAGCATGAAGAGTGCTAAATATTTCATCATAATTATTTCCCCTTATTAAAATCTTCACATGAAGCTGGATTTTGTGCAAAAGAAAATTAAAATCTTGTTCAAACCTTAACAATCAAAACACTCAGGTAATCATTTGCTAATCAATTCCTAATTCGACTTAATTTTGGTCAGTCGTTATCGTTGGAGAATTATTTTAAAGAGGTGTGTATGTTTAGATTATTAAAAAAAATATTGCGATACTTTTTTTTGCCTCAAGAAATTGATGGAAAGAAATTAGAGTATAAACGTAAACATGTGGTGGATATATATCTCAGTAAATGGCGTTAGATAAAGTTTCTTAAGAGGTTGATTTTTTCCTCGTGAAGAAACTTTCATGTGTGCTTATAGAATTTTGTTTTGTTAGTGAAAAGTTAATTAGTGGCCTATATCAAAATCAAAATTAGAATTTACACTCAGGGCCTGATGTTTTTCTGGACTATAAAGTTGCATGAATTAAAACATAGCGTCGAACCAAACTTTATCGGATCTCTTATTCGCTTCAGAAACCCACAAGTGTTTCACTTCAAGGTAGGCTTGCATACCTTCGATTCCCATCTCGCGGCCAAGCCCCGATTGTTTGAAACCGCCGAATGGCATTCCTGGATTTAATAAGTGATACTCGTTGATCCAAACTGTGCCGGCCTCAAGCGCACGGGCCACACCTAGGGCGCGCTCGTTATTTTGTGACCACACCGCACCCGCTAATCCATATTTAGAATTGTTGGCAAGAGCAATCGCTTCTTCGTCAGTTTTAAATTTAGTGATTCCTAAAACTGGGCCAAAAATTTCTTCCGCGAAAATAGTATTTTTTTCGTTGATTTCAAATAACGTCGGTTGAATATAAAATCCTTTAGAAAATTCTCCTGAATTTATTTTTTCGCCGCCGGACAAAATTTTCCCGCCTTCAGCTTTAGTTTTTTCAATAAAACCAGAAATGGTTTTAAATTGTTTTTCTGAAATCACTGGACCAAAACCGCAAGTGCCGTCAGTTACGACGCCAATTTTAATATCTTTAATTCTAGTGATTAATTGTGAAACAAATTGATCATAAATTTTATCTGAAACTAAAAGGCGAGTGCCCGAATCACAGGCTTGTCCTTGGTGATATAAAAACGCATAGAGTGCGCCATCAACCGCGATGGATAAATCAGCATCATCTAAAACGATATTGGCAGATTTTCCGCCTAATTCTAGCGTAACTTTTTTCACGTCATTAGCAGCGACTTTTAAAATTTCTTTTCCAACCGCAGTTGAACCAGTAAAAGCAATTTTTTGTACTTTAGGATGTTTAATTAAATGCGCGCCGATATCTCCTGCGCCAGTAATAATATTGATCACGCCTTTGGGTAATCCCACATCTTTTAAAACTTCTGCTAGCATCATCGCCGTCACAGGAGTTTCCATCGCCGATTTTAAAACGCTAGTGCAACCAGTGGCGATAATAGGAGCAATTTTCCATCCGGCC